>Ga0326728_10004336_pt1 | contig 42170 bp, 47 predicted proteins | sample MB3enrmetagenome_FD_207602 | JGI IMG/M metagenome (GOLD analysis project Ga0326728, IMG submission 207602) | Lab enriched peat soil microbial communities from McLean, Ithaca, NY, United States - MB31MN | ecosystem: Environmental > Terrestrial > Soil > Wetlands > Peat | place: USA: New York... | reverse complement strand
CCCATCCCCGGCTCCAAACAAAATGTCCAATTCCCATCCTGACTTACCCCCGTCTGACCTGCCCTAGGTGGTGTATACAAATCTTCAACTTGGGCGCACTAAGAGATGCACACATTACGTGAAATGACGACGAGCGACGGATTGGTGAGCGCTATCGTTCAGATTCCGCTTGTGATCTTGCTGGATCGTTGGCAGGAAGCACGTCTTTCGCCCAGTTGAAACGTTTCCATTCTGGAACGGGCGTCTTACATGATTTTCTAGGAACGAACTTAGATCTTTGAATCAATTTGTACTGGTGGATGTAGCGTGGACAATTGGGAAAGAGGTGACTGGCGCGAACTCTCACGATGAACTGAGCTTCATGATATTCGCTCATGAGCGGGTCATGCTGGTCGATGCTGGCTTCTCCATTTACCCTGAGTCGGTTACCTTCCTCCAGATCGATGAATAGTAGACCTACATGTGGATTCTTGAGCACGTTTCCCATTGAGAGATACATGCCGTTTCCATCATAGTTTGGAAAAGCAAGCGTACAGTCATCTATGACTCTGACAAAACCAGGGTCGCCACCTTTGTACGAACAGTTTGGCTGTCCCTTCTCATCCGCAGTAGCTATGAAGAACATGTCTCTGCTCTCAATCAGGTCCCTGTAATCGGTCAACCTATTGGTAACAAGAACCTCGTTAATGCGATCCGCCATTCGTCTAGTATCAAACTGATCTTGAAGCTGCCTATTCCCCTCATGATACATTCCGCTCGTCCCTCAATGATCACAAACCTGCCCATTCATAAGACAGACAGAGATTCAGCCATTCCGCAATCGGTTTTTTGTGTCTATGGTGGTGTGCCCGCACGCAGACAAATTTACTCCAACGTTTAAGCAAAAACCACGAAAACGACGAAGGTCAAGGAATGAGAGAATGCGATGTCTTTAGTCCTGGCTCTTCGAATCTCGTCATGCTGGGATTATGTTCTGGTTGATCCTAAAGCGATTGCTTGGATCGTATTTCCTTTTCAGTTTGCGTAGCTGATCGAAGTTACTGCCAAAGTTAGCTCCGACACGATCGCTGTCATCGCTGGCCGCGAAGTTGATGTATCCGCCTCGCTCAGAGTGAGGCGCTAAGGTCGCGTAGTAGTCCTTGACCCAGCGGATGTTGGCCTCGTTCTGTTTGGGGTCGGGCCACATGCCCGCGATGACCGTCGCGTACTTCGCGTCACGATGACCAAACGCAGTAGCTCCTGCTGCCACGTCGTGGACGGCGCCGTTGATGGGGTAGATGTGTATCGTCGAGTTGACGACTGGAACCTTAGGGCCGAACCTCATGTGTGCTTCAATCGCTCCATCCGTGAGGTCTCTTACGTACACGGCTTTCCAGTAATGTTGGAGGCCTGGAGGTACGAGGCCGTCGAATAGGCTGTTCATTGCCGGGTAGGGCATAGGTCCAATGAACTCCGCGACAACAGGGGCTGCCTCCCGGAACGGAGCGATAGCTTTCGCTGCTTGACCCGGTGCACCGGCCCAGCAGACTACCATTGCGCAGAATGTATCGCCGTGGCGGTTCTCTGGGATGAATGGGAGGGGTGGGGCTATCTGCCACGCGAAGAATGCCCCCAGTTCTCGAGGTGCATTCGTTATGTACTCATTGTATGCTCTCATCACCTTGGGCGCGTCCTCGACCTCAAACAACATTACTCCGCCTACAATGTCGTTGACTGGCTGCAATTTGTATTGGAAACTTGTCACCACACCAAAGTTTCCGCCACCGCCACGCAGTGCCCAAAAGAGGTCCGGATGGCTCTTCTCACTCGCCGTTACGAATGAACCGTCCGCTAGAACAACGTCAGCAGAAATCAAATTGTCCAAGGACAACCCAGAGCCTCGGGTGAGGTAACCGATTCCGCCACCCAGCGTTAGCCCAGCAATCCCCGTAGTGGAAATAATCCCACCAGTGGTTGCCAAGCCGAATGCGTGGGTCGCATGATTGAAATCTCCCCACGTGCAGCCTCCCTCTGCCCACACCGTCTTCAACGCGGGATCAACGCGCACCCCTTTCATCCTACCCAGGTCGACTACGAGGGCATTGTCTGCTGTGCCGAATCCTGGCACGCTGTGGCTACCGCCGCGAATCGCAACGGGTAAGTTCTCCTTGCCTGCGGCCTTTACAGCCGCGATGACATCTGCCACGTCAGCACAACGTATGATGACCGCTGGTCGCTTGTCGATCATAGCGTTGTAGACTTTGCGGGCCTCATCATACCTCTCATCGCCCGGTGCGATAACGTCCCCTCGGACTTGGCCTCTCAGATCTGAGACTGCGTTTTCATTCATCTAGGAATGTTCCGCCTGGTTTGAGGTCTAAGCGCCTTCTTTCACTTCGACAATTTCGTCGGCTAGGAAACCGTGGGCTTCTCGGTGGACCGCGGCTGCTGCCTCTTTGTTTGGGGCTTCAACCATGCAAAACGCTTTGCCGCTGGATTCGTCGAACCAGTACTTCAGGTACTTCACTCCATACTTGGATTGAACCTCTAGGTCTTTTGCGTGTGCGGCCATTATGGCTTCGGCTGTCAAGCCGTGAATCTTGTAGTGAATATCCATGTAGAGAGGCATTTCTTTATCATGCCAATCCGTTTCTTTGGCACGGACACATTTATGTTTTGGCATTGCAAAAGCTGAATGTGGTGTAATTTGAGTTGATGCCTTAGATGCGCGTCTCTCTCATCGAAAACTTACTCAAGGGACCCTTGCCGCCTGGGAAATCGATCTTGGTCGAGTACGATCCGACCTCGGCCTGGTACCAGGCCTCCGTCAGCGTAGCGGCTGAATGGTTGAGGAAGGGAGGAACAGTCACATACGGCGTCACTTCACAGCCGCCTGACAACATACGTTCACAACTAAGACAACTCGGCGTAGATGTCGCCCACCTGGAAGCTGACGACAAACTCAGAGTTTTTGATTGGTACACCGCCACACTCGGCAGAAAATCCAACGAAAGGTATGCATTCTACTCATTGAAGGCTGCAGACCTGAGCGTGCTGCATTCAAAGTACATGATGGCCAGTGAGGACGGAGTGGAATTAATGCGTCCGTCTCCATCCCCTGATTGGTTGAGGATATTGGATGACATCTCATGTCTGGCGCGATTCAACGAAGAGAAGAGCTGGGTAGAATTCGTTAGGACAAGATTAATTCCAATCTCTTCTCTCTGGACCTCCACCGGAATCGGCGGCATCATCAAAGGAGTTCACAGCGAATGGGTTTACAAGAACCTAGAAGCCGCGGCTGACGGGGTAATCGACATCAAGCTCGACGAGAGCACGGAGGAGGCAAGGAGTATGATGCGCATCAGATCCATGCGCAACGTAGGATTCGACGCGCATTGGTATCCGCTAAGAATAGCGGAAACCTCTGAAGTATCGCTGGAAAAGTGATAGACAAGCGAAGAAGTAAAGAAGTTAATGGCCGAGATCTTCTTTTCGAAGAAGACTAGTCTTTCTTGTCGAGCCAAGGGAAGGTGTATCGATAGGCGTGAAGTTCAATTTGAAAGTCACGAAGAAGTTCGCTAAGCGCTCTAATGAGTAGTGGGTCATCCCTGCTCGCAAGGTGTAGGTCTTTTGCAATTTTGGTTCTTGTTATACCTGTTTCAGCACATTTTATCGTATCACAATTGGCGACCGGGAGAGGCATCCAGACCTCGACAGAAGTCACTGTGGCGTCGACGTTCTTGATGGTCAGGTTGTAAGTCATTTCGTAAGTCGCCGGTTCTGTAAACGGCGAAATGGCGTTCGTATCTGCTCCGACAAGGATGAAGTCAGTGCGAGCGTTTGGATTGAACAAAGCAAGAGGAGTATTACGAGAGGGAGGCTATTCCTGCGGATCAACTCGCGAAAGCCTCGAATCGCAGATGCCAGTCCTCGCCATTTATGCGTTCACCTCCGAATCCGATTGTTTTGGTTTGTGAAAAAAAAAAGCAATTAACAGAAGGCTACGGAACCAACAACACAGTACAGTATTTCCGCATTATCCTCGCAATGCTATCATTGCGACAGGGCTAGAAAAATGGGAATTGGACAATTTTCTCAGCTCCCATCCCCGGCTTCAACATACGTGGCATTGACGGGTAATAAGTAGATGCGCGTCCCGGGTTTGGGGTCGGTTTGAACGGTCGCTATGTTTGGATTCACGAGGACAGTTTCAATTCCTTCTTCACGGAGGGCTTTCAAGCATTGGGAGCCGCTGTAGTCGAATTCGGCTGCTTCCCCGATCTTAATCGCTCCGCTACCGAGAACCAGGGTTTTAGCAATCGAATCATCGCGAGCCGTGGTTAATTGCCTCCTTTAGGAAGTGGTCGAAAATGGGCTCAGTGTCTGTTGGCCCTGGTGAACCTTCCGGGTGCCATTGAACCGCCCAACATGGCTTCCTGGGATGCCTCAATCCTTCGACGGATTTGTCGTTCGCGTTAATGTACCAAACGCTAAACCCCGCTTTCTCAAGCGATGGGCGATCAACCGCGAACCCATGATTTTGGGTCGTAATGTAACATCGACCGGTCTCAATATCTAAGACGGGTTGATTCTGAGACCGGTGCCCATACTTCATCTTGTAAGTATCAGCTCCAGCGGCGAGAGCGATCAACTGAGTCCCAAGACAAATTCCAAGAATCGGCGTGTTTGACTCCATCAGCGCACGGACAGTCAGAATAGTCGAGTCGCACCTCCTAGGATCCCCTGGGCCATTGCTTATCACAACTCCGAGCGGACGATATTCTAGTATGGAACTTATCGATGCGTCATGAGGGACGCGTATGACTGCGACATCCCGTTTGAGTAAGTTCCGGATGATGTTTAGCTTTACGCCGCAGTCTATGAGGTTGATTCTGTTCTCGCGTTCGCCGTGATAGACTATGGGTTTTTGGACCGATACTTCTTTGACGAGATTAGTGTTGTTCGGATTTTCTATTCTATCAAAGTCAACCGATTTCACCTCATTACCTGTGATGATGGCCGCTAGCATCACTCCCCGTTCTCTTATCACCCGAGCTAATCTGCGAGCATCAATTCCGTAGACCCCGGGGATTCCTTCGTCCAAAAGCCATCTGTCAAGAGTGCGAGTGCTGAGGCGATGGCTCGGCCTCTCGCAGAGTTCGTGAACAATTAATCCGCGGGGTTGAATGCGGTGGGATTCGAAGAATAGCGGAAGACCATCAGGCTTCGTATCATAGCTTGGGACTCCATAGTTTCCAACGAGTGGATATGTCAAGCAGAGTATCTGTCCCCGATATGATGGATCCGTGAGTGCTTCCGGGTAACCCACCATGGAAGTTGAAAACACAACCTCTCCGTTCGTAAATACCGGCGCACCGAACGAGTAGCCATTGAAAATTGTTCCGTCTTCTAGGACAACTATGGCAGGTGGATGGTGGTTAAAGACTCGGTATAGAGGAGACGATGCGGCCTTATGTTCTTGAAGCAGTTGTCTGGTTGCCCCCATTCGCACTCGTGACAGATAGAAAAACATCTCGCAATGCTGTGCTGTTAGTATTTTACGCTTACGAGCACATCTTAACAGCGATTGGTTATTCAACTTGTTTCCGTGATGTGGATCTCTGGCTGGTGACGTGAAAACTTGAGCATCAAACTAATTCGAAGCCACAAAAACCCCATTATTCAACCACGGACCGGGTTGTCGTGGGAAGGTAAGTCCACCACTAACCCAGGAGTGGTAAGGGTAGGCGACATCACTCACATACTATACAGAGCTGTAGATGAACGTAACATCTCCTCCCTAGGTTACGCAACTACAACGGATGGCGAAACTCTCCTGGAGCGAACTACCGAACCCGTCTTCGCCCCGGTTGACACTTGGGAGGAATTTGGCTGCGAAGATCCCCGGATTACATGCCTTGACGGAATCTTTTACGTCTTTTACACCGCATACTCGCGACGAGGCCCTCGAATCGCGGCCGCTTCGACCAGCGACTTTAGGAGTTATACACGTTACGGAATCGTAGGGCCAGATCATGGCGACAAAGATTGTGCCCTCTTCCCGGAGCGTATCGGCGGGGAACTCGCCGCCGCTCATAGAATCGAACCTAACATTGAACTTGCATTCTTCGACCGCGTAAAGAAGCTTGACAGATTCCCGCAACACCCGAACTCGCGAAGCTACATCATGCGCATAGGGGCAAACGTAATCCTGAAACCCGAAAGAGAATGGGAGAAGCAGAAAGTAGGAATCGGCCCACCGCCAATTCGCACTGAAGCCGGGTGGCTAATAATCTATCACGGCGTCGATGCGAACACCGTTTACCGCGCGGGCGCAGCGATGCTTGACCTTGAAAACCCATGTAGAGTGATTGCTCGAACTACAGAACCAATATTGGAGCCGGAAGAAGACTACGAAAAAGTTGGGGTCGTGCCTAACGTTGTCTTCCCGGAAGGAGCGGTCGTCACAGATGGACAACTTTGGGTATACTACGGGGGAGCAGACCGCGTCTGCTGCGTTGCGCATGTGCCGATCAAGTTGCTCCTGGAGTCTCTAGAGGGGTAAACAGATGGGAGCTAGTTCATTATCGCAAAAGAAAATCATCATCTTTGATCTCGACGGTACATTAGCCAAGAGCAAATCTAGCCTAGACAAGGAAATGGCGTCGCTGATCCGAGAACTTCTCCGACTGAGATATGCCGCGGTCGCGTCCGGAGCTGCTTTTCCACAGTTCAAGAAACAATTTCTAAGCAAACTTCCAAGAGACACTAACTTCAGTAACTTGTTCCTATTCCCAACCAATTCGGCCAGCGGCTACTATTACAACAGGAAACGGAGGAGTTTTTCGAAAGCATACACTAATCTTCTGACTAAACATGATGTCAAAAGAATATTCTGGGCATTCGAAACTGTCTTCAAAGAAATTGGCTATGTTCAACCGGAGAAAACCTACGGGCCAGTTGTTGAGAATCGAGGAAGCCAGGTCACGTTTTCGGCATTGGGGCAAAAAGCTCCACTCCGCCTCAAACAGAGGTGGGATCCAAACCAAAGGAAACGGTTGAAGATTAGAAGACTGCTGAAGAAGTATCTGCCGAACTTCGAAGTGTCAATAGGCGGAACGACCTCGATCGACGTCACGAAAAGAGGCGTGAACAAGACCTTATGCGTTAAGAAACTAAAACGGCGTCTCGGCATTAACAAGGAATACATGCTTTACGTCGGCGACGCCCTATTCAAAGGCGGGAACGATTACATAATGAGAAGCACAAAGATCACATGCATACCTGTCTTGAACCCAAGGGGAACCAAGAGGGTGATAAGGAAATTAGTCGAGACCCCTGTAATAGCTCCCCAAGCATTCTTGTAATATATGAATTAACGCCTCAGCCGCACGCGAATGGAAACGGTACCGTTATACGCGAGGCAAACAATGGTACCGTTTAGGCGGTTGATGGTTGGAGCGTCGTTTACGTTTGGATGAGAAGGACCGCAAACTTCTGCTAGAAGCCCTCTACGTCTACTTCAAAACACGAAGCAAGAAAGACTATGACAACGCAAGGGACGCTTACAAATTGGCGTTCGCTATCTACATGCCCCGGACTGGTAGACGCGCACGCTACGGACTTTCTTCAGGGCTTCCTGAGATGAGTAAGGATCTGCTTAGATGGTCACAAGAGGTAACGTACCGACAGAAGCCATTCTCAGAGAAAGAACAAGCGGAAACGAATGGCCTCATTGCACGCATTCGAGGTTAGTCCATGGTTAAAGACGACTGTACATACGCTACTTTAAATCGGGTTACGCCTCCACGGCAACTGTGTTAGATGCGCCGGTTGATCGACGTAGCTTCGTTGGTCTGGAAAGAGGCCCTCTGAAACGACTTCTACAGAATTAACACCGATCGATTCGGTCGAACTAAGAAGGATCACACTACCATATGTCTCTCCGTTTGAGACAAGTTTTGGAGTTGAGACGGTCAAAGACGCACTAATACTGACCATCGAGAAAGGCGATGTCATAGCTTACGGAGAATGCGTTGCCATGAAGAGACCATGGTACAGCGAAGAAACGATCAGCTCCGCGGATTACATCCTGAGAGAGCTACTTATTCCCGCACTCTTCCGAACGAAGTTCGAGTCACCAAAGCAGTTTCTTGATTCAACTAAGGGAATTCGCGGCAACAATATGGCAGTCGCGGCCATTGAAATGGCACTCTGGGATCTGATGGGCAAGATGATTCAAAAACCGCTGTCACAGCTCCTGGGCGGTGTCAAACCGGAAGTTCAGGTTGGGGTAAGCGTTGGAATTCAGCCGACGATGGGTGAACTAGTAAAGGCCGTGACGTCCTACCTGGGGGATGGTTACAAACGAATCAAGATCAAAATCAAACCGGGTTACGACGTGGAAGCTGTGCGAGCCATCCGGAAAGAGTACCCGAAGATTCTACTTCAGGTGGACGCCAATTCGGCGTTTTCTCTCGAAGACACTAAGACCCTGAAGCAGCTTGATGCCTTCAGTCTGTTATTGATAGAGCAACCTCTAGCGCACGATGACATTCTGGATCATGCTAAACTCCAGAAACAGCTTGGAACCCCTATTTGTCTCGACGAGAGCATCCGGACTCCGCAAGACGCGAAGCAAGCTCTCGAGATGGACGCGTGCAGAGTGATAAACATCAAACCCGGGAGAGTCAGGGGTCTACAGCGATCGAAGGAGATTCATGATCTATGCGTGAGAATGAACGTTCCAGTTTGGTGCGGCGGCATGTTGGAAACCGGCATAGGCCGAGCATTCAACGTTGCTTTAGCATCGCTACCCGGTTTCACGCTGCCCAGCGACATATCTGCCAGTAAACATTACTTCAGGAAAGACATAATCAAAAAGGAATTCGAACTAACTAGTAACGGAACATTGAAGGTCCCTCAGGAACCCGGCATTGGCATTGAGGTGGACAAGGTGGTCCTAGACGCTTGCACCGTCTCAAAGGAGCACTATACTGCGAACACAATTGCAGTGAATTAGCTGAAGTAGCTGGGCTAGTGAACCGATGCAACACATCTTCTATCGTCGTTTCCTCTCTCCGTAATAGTTTTACCACCGCATGCCTCTGAGCATTACATGAAACCAGACGACGCAAACGTAGCTTTACTGAAGATTGAGGACAAAGCGAAGTACGAAGACGCCATCACGTACATTTATGCCGGCACCGATGCGGCAGCCGTCCATAAGCCAATAACAATCTATAAGGAAAAGAATTCAAACTCATATCTTGTCGCGGGCCGATACACGGGAGTTACTGAAACGCATCTCAAGTACAAGCCACTAAACCCGGAAGAACAGAAAATCGTTGCCGAGAAACTCGGAGCAGGAAAAATCCTCCGCTTTCTGTCGGTTGAACCTGCGGCCCCTTGAGAGCAGATCTTCTAGCGACTATGGGACAGACTGACAGATCCTTACCTACGGCTTGCCATGGTAGCCATCGTTACTGAAAACCCAACCAACAGAAGAATTATCCCAACAATCACCCATGCCAACCAATTCGGCATCAGAGCGCTCAACCATCTCACGGCTCCAACCGCCACAAAGCCCAGGCCGATCGTAGCTACTACAATCCCAGCGAGGATCAATCCGATCGAGCGGGCTAGGCCCTTTACGAAGCCCTCGACTGGCTTCGCCGCACCGCCCAAAGCTTCGCGCAAAATGAACTTGACTAGCTTCTTAGCTAGTTCTGATCTATCTGGTTGCGACAATCGAGAGCCTAATCTCCCGCATTTGCAATGGCTATCCCGACGGCTATGCCGACCAAGAAGGCCAATCCTAACACGAGAAGTGGTTGTTCCTTAAGCGCTTTGGCGGCTTTTTCTTGAACGTCATCCATTTCGGCTTTCATGTCCGTCAGTCGTTTGTCGACGTCCTTCCTGACGACCTGAATGTACTGGCGTACGTCTTCGGTATTCTGCTTCTTTCTGGGCAAAATTGGCGCCGGATTATGGTACTTGCTCAGGCAATAAAAAGAGTAGCCTTCAGCGTGACCGCCTACGACCCGAGGTCAACCCAATTCCAATGAGAATCCCAAAAGCGAAGGCTAGGCCCGTCATCACTAGAGGCTTTTCCTTCACCAAATATTCGAATTCCCTTATCAATTCCTTCGGGGCTTTCATATCGATTATTTCTTCGAGTTCTTCGTCTGAAAACTCCTTTTCCTCGTTTCTCAATGCTGCCATCGGCGCTCAAGTCATTACAAATTGTACCGACTGATATGTATTTGCGTCCGTTCGTCATTCAATCGATGCTATAATGTGTGATTAGTTCGAAATCATCTCTGAACGGCACAAAGTGAAGGCGGGCGCCAAGACTAAGTGGCATTCATAATCGTTGTTGCAAGGTTTCGGTCGGGTACCATTCTTCAACTGTCTCTTTGAGGCCCAAGTTGAATCGTGCTCTGCGTGTTATTGCAGTTTCGTTTGTCGGGCTTGTACGTAAAGAACTTGTGTGATAGGAAGTTGCTTGTCGCGGATACTATGGTCGCGACCCAGCTCGAATATAGGTACCAAATGTGACCGTACGTGGTTAATGAATAAAGGATGGCTGTCGCTATCCCAAGCCCTGCTCCCCAGACCAGCCAATGTATAATGAATTGTGTCCCGGTGCTATAGGCCGCTCTTGTCGTTCCGGGAAGCCTGAAAGCCCAGTATTTGTATCCCATGAAGACGGCGAGCTGAGTGAGCACCGCTGCAGCCCAATTGGAGTAGATGTAATACACGTGGAGAAACTCCGTAAGGGAGTACAGTATAATGGAGTTGAACGCCAAGCCGGTGCCGCCAACGGCGCAGAACTTGACGGCCTGTATGCCGAACTGCGTCCATAATTTACGAAAGTATTCTTGCATGTGCTTTCCGTTCTTGACTCGTTACCCGCTGGCTTACCCCTGCTCTCATCCGGTTGTTCTAATAGCTAACTATCCACTTGTGTAAGCGACAACAATGAAATTGGTACGCTCAAGGCAGGAAGCTCTGCCTCGTAGGACGGACTTGCTAAAGATCGCTCAAAAGTGTCTGCGTAAGGTTAGTCTTACACTAGCTTTCGAGATCGTTCAGCTATCGCTTCCGCCATTTCGGAGAGGCGTGCGTTCCCTCCCAGATCGTACGTGACCTTCTTTCCTTCCCCAATTACTGCTCGAGTCGCGTTGAAGACGGCATCCGCCTTTTCCTTTTCCCCTAGGTATTCTAGCATCCACGCTCCCGCTAAGATAGTTGCAGTTGGGTTTACCTTGTCCTTCCCAGCGTACTGCGGGGCGCTTCCGTGCGCCGGCTCAAACATTGCGTAGTCGTCGCCGAAGTTAGCTGAGTATATGCATCCTATGCTCGCGACGAGCCCCGATACTTCCTCAGAAATGATGTCCATAAACAGGTTCGTACCGAAGACTACGCTTTGGTTGAACCGTTGTGGGTTTTTGACGAGCTGCTGCGCAAAATTATCGATAAAGTACTCATCCATGCTTATCTCGGGGAAATCGGCATGTACAGCTCGCGCTACCTCCATAAAGAGCCCGTCCGTTTCCTTCAGGATATTCTGTTTGGTTATAGCGTAGGTGCGTTTCCAACCGCGACGCTTGGCTTCCTCAAAAGCTCGGCGGCACAGTTTCTGGCTCGGCGTCTTCGTGATCTTTCGGAAAGCAATAGCGACATCGCTGGACAACCGATGCTCGATTCCGGAATACAACCCCTCTGTCGCTTCGCGAACGCAAACCAGTTCAACGTCACCAAGAGGCCGTTTCGTCCCTTCGAAGGTCTTGACCGGCCTAATGTTCGCGTAAAGATTCATCCGTTGGCGAATACTCACCGCTACGCTCCGCGGAGTATTCGGCCCAGCCGGGGTTGTAGTGGGCCCCTTCAGGACCGCGTCGGCTTCCTCGATTATCTTCCAACTAGAGTCCGGAATTAGCGTCGACCCGCCATGGGCTTGCCACCATTCGAAACCCGCGTCACAATCAACGAATTCGACTTGAGTGCCAACGGCCTTGAGAACCTTAATCGTCGCGCCCGTAAGCTCTGAACCGGTTCCATCCCCTCTAATCAACGCAACCCTTCGTCCCAAGTAGATCTCCCGGTCCGGCAACAAATCGATAGGATAGTTAAGCATTAGTTTTGCTACGGATAGAACATCAGACCGGACTTGGCAGCGGTGGAGTCCTTGGCATATCGAGGCACCTGATGGGCGTTCTTCAACTTAGGAAAATGATAGTGACACCCACTACGGCGACAACAGCACCTAAGATACTTCGCCAACTAGTCTTCTGGCGATGCAGAATCCAGACAACCGGAATTATCATGACAGGCATGAGCGAGAGCAATGTCTGTGCGACTCCCGTCTCCGTGAACGTGACAGCCACCATTGACAACGTAATTCCAAGGTATGGACCAAGAAAAGACGCGACAGCCGTATTCTTAATGGCGCCAATGTCCTTAGAGGCAGCGAACGCCCGCGGCAGCCTTCCCGAAAGTAATGCGAGTGCCCAGATGAACAGAGCGCCCAATAACAGGCGCATTAGCGTGGCGGAGAGAGGATTCAAAATAACTGCTGGGTTTATGTCGATACCCTTCTTGGAAAGCGCCAAACCCACTCCTTGCCCCATAGCGGCTATCAACCCGAAAACTATACCTGCAGCTTTATGTCTCCCTGAAATCCTGGCCTCACCAGATCGCTCTTCCTCTTCCAATATAACAATAACTACTCCTATCAAAGTGATCGCGATCCCAAGAGCTGCAATTTCACGAATCGTTTCCCCCAACATCACATAGGCTGACACGGCTGCGAATACTGGTGCTAGCGCCATCATGAGAAGCGAGCGCCGTGGGCCTATGGTGACGTATGCGGCGAAGAGTCCAGAATCTCCGATGCCCAAGCCCACAATGCCACTCAAACCCATCCAGAACCATTGCGGACCGTTCGCCGGCGGAATTAGTGTCCCTAAGAGGATGAGGTGCGTGACTGCGAGAAAGCCAATGGCGATCAATGTTCTGTACGCGTTGACATTAAGCCATCCGATTCGCTTGCTCGCGGCTGTAAAGTAGAGCGAGCTCAAAGTCCAGAAGAAACTCGTCGTGACCGCGGCGCTCTCTCCGATCAGCTGCGAATCCATGTTTTCACAGTCTTCCGCATCTCGATTGGCACATCTATAGGGCTATCCACCGAACACCATGACGTTACTGCTGAATTCATATTCTGGTCGGCAGACCCTACGGGCCATGCGGCATCTAACTGTCGGAATCTTTCACGATGAAGAACTCGGCAAAGAGTTGGGCAAGAAAGGAACTCTAAGCGATATGGCCATGTACCACCGAAGATCCGACGATTGTATCTTTACGTTTATGTCACCTGTAGAGGACAAGCTTACCGCGAAAAGCCAAATCATCTCGACTATCGACGCTGCGGTAGTTGTCTTCTCCCAAATGACCCGGGAATTGGGTGAAACAATCCTATTGCTCGATTTAATGGCTGTGAGGGAGGGAGTGGCCATCACAACACCTTACGCGACCGCCGACAAGATCTTGACACTTACGGGCAAGACTTCGCTAAAATCATATCATGTTGAAGAAAGGGACCCCATAAAGATCATGGAACTTCTGAAGGCTATCAATCCAACGAGAGACAACGCCTCGCCCGTGGTCATTGTCGTCGACCACTCCTTCAACGTTAAGGGAGTGGGCGAGGTCGTGCTTGGTTTCGTCAAGAGAGGCGTTGTGAAGAAGTACGATAAACTCAACCTGCTTCCCGCCGGGAAGGAAGTAGTTGTTCGTTCCATACAGGTTCAGGATGAAGATGTGGAAACGGCGGAGGCGGGGACACGGGTTGGCCTAGCTCTAAAAGGGGCTTCCGTGGATGAGTTAGAGCGCGGAGCGATCCTCTCAAGCAGTGGCCAGATTCAGACCGCCTCAAGAATGAAACTTTCGTTCAGTAAAGTCCCGTTTTACACCGACGACATAAGCCCAGGAGCATACCATGCGACCGTGGGAATGCAAGGCGTTCCCATAACGGTATTGGACTCTAAAGCGGATTCGATCGTGATTGAGACAGGGAAACCCGTCGCCTACGAACGTGACGATACCGTGGTCCTGCTAAATCTGAATGCGAAGAAGACGAGAATCATGGGAAAGGGCAAGCTTGATGGCGAGCCCATCGTCTGAAACCGTCCTCTCTCATACGATTGAGATAACTTTGCAGGGTGACTGAGCGGCCCGCGAGGCGGGAGCGGGTCTTCAGCCGTTGGGGATAGTGTGAGTGAGGAGGGTGGGTTGCTGCTTAGGTCAGGTACTGGAAGAGCGGGTCAACATTTCGGTTGAGCACGTCCTGCTTGACTAGAGTAGTTGTTTTGTATGTCGGCATCCGTGTCTCGATCATTTCCTCGAAAGTGGGTTCCTCGATTTTATAGAATACGCCTATTGGAATCTTGTCTCCCCATTCGAACGAATTTACGATTGCTTGTATTTTCTTCTCGGTGACTTCACCCGAGTTGTTGGGGTCCTTCACGACGCCGTCGTATCCTTTTTCCTCCAGCTTGTACAGCCGTGGTGACTTCGACGGTAGGTCGGCGCCGGCATACCACTCTTTCGTGTTTATGTCATTGTACGTCGGACATGTCTGGAGCACGTCAACAAGTGCGCTGCCCTTGTGCAGTATCGCGGCTTTGAGAATTTCTTTCAAATGTCTGACATCAAGTGCGTAACTGCGCGCGACGAATGTATAGCCCGAGCTGATCGCGGTGGCGATTGGGTTTATTCCTTCAACTATTGCGGGTGCGGGCATTGATTTCGTTCGTTCCCCTTTGGGAAGAGTCGGTGAAGACTGGCCTTTTGTAAGCCCGTAGACCTGGTTATCGTGGACTACGTATGTGAAGTCTAAGTTTCTCCGGCCGGCGTGTAGGAAGTGTCCTGCTCCGATTCCGTAACCATCGCCATCTCCTCCCACAGCGACGACGGTGAGGTCCCGATTCGCGAGTTTCGCTCCCGTCGCAATCGGCAATGCCCTGCCATGCAACGTATGGAACCCATACGTGTTTACGAAGTGCGGGGTCTTCCCTGAGCAACCAATTCCTGAGAAGATGGCTACGTTGTGGGGTTCGAGCTTGAGCTCGAATAGAGCCATTTGTATTGCGTTGAGGATGCCGAAATCTCCGCAGCCGGGGCACCAGTCGTTGTGCACTTTGGTTCGGAAGTCTTTGAGTTCAAGCATGGGCCATCACGACTTCTTTCATACCGTTCTTAATTGCATCTTTAACCCCTTCGTAGACCTCATTCTGGGAGAGGGGTCGCCCGTTGAACTTGAGCACTTTGCGATCCATAGCTATGCCCGTGTGTTCACGAATTAGCGCACCCAGCTGGCCGGTGTAATTGCATTCGACTAGCACTTTCTGCTTTGACGATGACAGGTACTTGGACACGAGGGCGGTCGGGAACGGGCTCAAGTACCGTACCTGAAGGAAGTTGCACCTGATTGCGTCGGCCTCCAGGTCCTGCATGGCGTCCAAAATTGCGCCCTTAGTTGAGCCCCATCCGACGAGCGTTACGTCCGCTTTCGGAGGGCCGAAGAAGTTCACCTTCTTCGAATTCGGAATCGCCTCCGCGGCGAGTTCAAGCTTCCGCATTCTCTTTTGCATCATCTTTATTCTATTCTCAGAATTCTCAGTAATCGACCCAAACTCATCGTGTTCGTCGCCCGTGGTGTGAAATATCCCGTTCCTCGTTCCTGGCGTCGTTCTAGGCGAAACGCCGAGTGGTGTAAACGCGTACCGCTTAAACGGAACGTTTTCTTTCAGGTCAGTTTCGCTAACGATCTGGCCACGATCGATCTTCAAGTCGCTAATATTCGGAATCTCCACTGTCCTATAGGTGGAGGCTAGGAATTTGTCGGCGACCACGATTACTGGCATTTGGAATCGGTCAGCGTAATTGAAAGCGTCAAAGGTGTCGTAGAAACACTCCATGGTGTCTCCAGGCGCGATTGCCATTCTAGGAAATTCGCCGTGGCCGGCGTGTAACACGAATTGCATGTCCCCCTGCTCGGTTCGAGTCGGAAGGCCCGTACTAGGCCCTGTTCTCTGGTAGAGAATAATGATCGGTCCAGGTGCTTCTGTGTGTCCTGCCCAGCCTAGCCCTTCGGCCATAAGAGAGAAACCCGGCCCGGAAGTCGAAGTAGCAGCACGCACACCCGCGTGAGCGGCTCCAGTCGCCATTAGTATCGCCGATATTTCGTCTTCCGTCTGCACAACGACGATGTTGTAATCCTTCTGATGATTCTCGAGATATTCGCTCTCGTCTGTTGCGGGTGTAATCGGGTAATAGGTTTGGAATGAACAACCCGCCCTAAACTTTGCGATTCCAACCGCTTGAACGCCCCTGATCACCATTCGCTTCTGCTTCGTTGGTAGAGAGTGGAGCTTGTAGGCGAAGTCGTCATGGAAGTTCTTTCTTACGTAATCGTAGCCGTTTTGGGCGGCCTTCACGTTAAGTTCGCCCAACGCCGCTTTTCGTCCGGTGAAGCCCTCCTTGATGGCTTCAGCTACCAAGTCAAAGTCGAAGTCGATCAAGGCTGCCGACGCCCCGAACGCGACGGTGTTAGTCATTACCTGGTATTTGCTCAGCTCATGTTCGTGACCGCTTTCCTTCAACGCGCCTATCAGTACGTCCAAATACGGTACCGGGTACAAGTTTACGTCCGGTCTACCGACGTCCTCAGGCTTCAGCTTCAATGCGGCGTCGTAGATTATGCCGCCGCCGGGGCTCACTTCGTTTCTGTGGCCGTTGTGAGTCGGGAACTCTTTGTAGATATCCCCGAAGAGAGTTTCTTTGTCAAGAGCGACCAGGAGGTCTATCCAATCTACGTGCGAGTGAATATCGTGGTCCGAAGCCCGGACGCGGTAGTAACTATGTTCGCCCTTAATGTTCGAGTGGTACTCGATATTTGCGAAGACATGTAGGCTTCCTCGGGCGCAAGCCTTTGCGAATGTTTCGGCGACGGAGTTAATCCCGCTTCCTTGTGGGCCTCCAATGACCCATGTCAGGTTGTCTTCCTCGGGCAGTTCTCATTCCTTCCAATATGCGTGTGGTCTTTCCACCCCGCTATTAGGTTTACGAGGTCTAAAGGTTGTTCTTCGGACTGTTCGGGCTAAGTCCTAAGTCATCGTTTGCTACGAGTACGACATACAGCCATCTACTTATCGCCGATGACTTGCAATATTACTTCACGGCGAGACCGTGGCCCGTCTAGTTCCACGAGAAAGAGATTCTGCCAAGTTCCACGGATCACCTTGCCGCCGCTTACCGGAAATGCCCGGTTATGGCCCAGAAAGGCCGCAGCAAGATGGGCGTCGGCATTGTCGTCGATGGCGTTATGTTCGTAGCGGGCAGACTGTGGAAACAGTATCTCGATCCTGGCAAGTAGGTCGCGGAGTAGTCCTCCCTCGTGCTCGTTTACAATTAAGGCCGCCGTGGCATGAGGCACGCTTACTACACAAATGCCCTCCCTGACATGAGATTCCGCGACAAAATCCGTTACCTCGGAGGTCAGGTCGATTAATTGGCGTCGTGCGGAAGATCTTGTTGTGAGTTGCTTGGTTAGAACGACCAACCTAGACACGACTTGGCTTGATTACAGCCGGAAAATAAAAACAAACCACCGGGAAAGGGGGAAGTTGGGGAGTTGCGTGGTGCTAAACTCGAGCTTCGCTTGTCGGTATTGGTGGTAGCTCTGGGAATCTCTCTTTCATCTTCTGCTCTGCGACGAAGTTGGCTTCGGTGAGGATCTTTTGTGATTCTTCACTGGATGCTGAGAGGTCGAAGGTGGATTCGCTCGTTTCTCCGACTTCCATCGCAAGTCCTTCTAGTGTTTCATTCACTTGTGATAGTTCCATTGAAACTTCGGGCATGACTCCTTCAAGTTGAGATTTCAGTGTCTTTACGACGCTGGCTACTGGGATCATTGTGTAAGCAAGTTCGCCAAATTCGTTAACTGTCTCAAGCCTCAATGTAACCTGTTCTAGAGCGAGTTGGCTATGTAGGACAACCTTCGCCATTTTTCTGAGCTGTGCACATTCGTTGGCATACATAGACGCTAGTTCTGTGTTCTTGCCCTGAACTGCTAGAACGCATTTGCCGTATAGTGCCTGGTCACGTTGTTGCATATGGTAGGAGGTCCGTTCTAATTTGCGGGTTTGAAGTTTTAGTTTGAAGAGGCATTCTCCTATGCGCCTTTTCATTGGTGTCGGGTGTATGGCTTCTTTTATCCTGCTGCTGAACGGCGTCCTTTCTTTGAACATTCTATCTATCCCCCCTTCACAATGTTCCGTCTTGGTTTTCTTCTGTTTCGCGTTCGCGAGCGAGAATCTTGAGGAAGTTGCCTAACCTGCCTTCCTCAAACGTCCTTATGATTGAGCCCGTATATTCGATTTTGATGTTGAGTGATCTCAGTTTTGTCATCAGTTTTTCTACCTCAGTCTTGTTCTTACCAACTAAGAAAACGAGGCCCTCTGGTTCTCCCAGAGAGCTTACGACTTTAACAGTTTGCGGGATAGCGGCGATCTTCTCTATTATGCCGTCTCGTTCGATATCGCGTGGGAAGCTTGCGCCCACAAGTATTTGTTCGGCGACCCCCAACTTCTCCAAATCAACATCTGCGGTGTAATCTTTGATTACGCCGTTTCTTTCCAGCTTGTTCACCCTGTACGCAACTACGTTCGGATGAAGGCTTAGTTTACGACCGATTTCCGCAAATGACGATTTTGCGTTGTCCGCAAGTTCCGCCAATATCTTGTAATCTATCGAATCTATCATTCTCTTTCTCTTCTACAATGCTTTGTAAGTCTCGAACCATCTATCGTACAGGCCTAGGATTTGATGAGAGACACTGGGCCTGCGAGTTTTCAGTATCTCCAGAAAGTCCTCCATGGTGATTGTTCTTGCTTGCCCGTGTGACGTCTGGGCTCCTCCGTCTTTTTCGAAGAACTCGCGTACTACTCGTGTCTGTGCACCTTGAAAGATGTCGCGAAAGTCGCTGCCGGAATATCCCGCCGTTCGCTCGACGACTAGGTTAGGGTCTACGTCCTTTGCGAGCCTAAGGTTCTTCGCGTAAATAGTGAACATCTCTCGTCGCGCCTCTGTGCCGGGTAGAGGTACGTAGATTCTCTTCTGAAAGCGACGAATGAATGGCTCGTCGAGTGCCCACGGTTTGTTGGTTGCACCTATGATGTAGATGTGCGTAGGGTTCTTCTTGTCCAGGATGCTGTCCATTTCCTTGAGAAACTGGTTTCGGGCTCTCACCTCTCCGCCGACCTCTTCACTTCTCACGCCTACGAGTGAGTCAATTTCGTCGATGAAGATGATCACGGGGTGTCCATCGCCGGTTGTTTTGTGAGCTGAGTTGAAGAGTTCGGACACGTTCTTTTCAGATTCTCCCAACCACTTTGACATTATCGACGCTGCGTCCACGCTGTAGAAGACAGCGTCAATTTCTGTGGCAATCGCTGCAGCAAGGAGTGTCTTGCCGCACCCGGGGGGTCCAAAGAATAGGATTCCTCTCGGCCAGCCGAGCGGAAACAAGTCGGCGCGCTTTACCGGGTAGATGATTGATTCTTCGATCGCCTTCTTTGCATCCCGGAGGTTGGCGATCTCGTTCCACTTGACCTCAGGTTTCTCGGTCAAGATTAACTGTTCGAGTGTAGCGCGTCGTTTTATGGGGGTCTCGGCATTGTCGGTTGGAATGTTTCCGTCTTTCAGTTCCTTTATTCTGCGTTTGCAGTTTTCCACTTGTTGCATGTATAGGCGGTTCTGCGGGGCGGTAGGATAGAGGCTGCATAGCTTGAGTAGGATTTCTGAAGTTCGCTCGTACCGAGAGACTGCGTTCGATTTTGCACCTTGTTTATCGAATTGCACCGCTTCGTTGGCGAACCGCGCCGCCATCTGCTCGAGTTCCTGTGAAGCGGAAACTTGCATGGGGGTTCCTCTGGAGCCTTATTGGATTGCGACCTTACCAGATTCTTGCAATCTTTGTAACGCTACTTTTACTTCGTCGGGTGTCTTTCCGATTTCTGTCGCGCAGGTTCTAATGCTCAGTTCGCCGTTGTGTCGCTTCGCATAATCGTATACTTTGTCGTCGATGTTTTCTTCCATGTCCGGAATCCAAGTTGCCAGTTCCGGGATCGCCTCCGGCTTGCGGACGGATTGAGTCTCAATTGACGATAAGTCTGGGAAGTGTTCACGCACCTTTTGCTCTGCCATCAGCCCCGTTTCCTCGAGCACTTTCCTAGCTTCGTCGTCCGTCGCTTCGATTGGCAGTGCTGTATTATTTACTTCGCCCGCTTCATACGTCAAGTCACCGAGCATATTGTTTACCTCATCTAATTCATTCGCGACTTGAGGCACAATGCCCACGATCTTCGACTTCGTTTCCTTCACGATGTACATGAGGGGAGCTAGTTCCAACATGACGTCAGTGAATTCCCCGACTGTTTCAAGCCTGAGGATCACACGTTCGAGAGCCAGCTGACTCCCAAGGACGACTTTAGCGATCTTACGTATTTCGGCGCACTCGTTCGCGTAGATCTTTGCATGGCCGCCGTCGCTTGAAACCTGTGCCCCAACGCAACGTTGGAAGAGTTCCGTGTCACGTTCATGAAGGCGAGCGTACGTGTGTTCGAGCTTCTCTAGTTGAGTGTGCAACCTGAAGGAGGCATGAACTATCCGTTCCTTCATTGGAACTGGGTGAAGTTTATCCTCGACTTTTCTGAAGATGTAGAAGGCAACCACATCCAGTGCTGGTCTAAGTTGATTCTTTCATCTTGATTACGACAACGTCAGGAATGCTAGTCGGAGGTGAGGAATGAATCGGTTCCTTCGGAATCTCGATCGACTCGATCTCCTGGAGAGAAATCCGCATGTTGCTAAGGTCTTTCATTTCCTTTCTTGAAATTTCGAGTCCCGCTCGAATCGATTCCGTCACGGTTTGGTACGTGGACTCGTCAATTTCAGCCGCGGTGTACAGCATTTTATTGTTGGTCAGCGCCCCTTGTAGGTCCTCGATTTGCTGTTCAAGTTTAGCCTGTACCTCCTTTAACGAGTCGATGAGACTGTCGCGTTTAGTGGTGATCTCCTTGTGTACGTCCTCGTATTCGTTTCGAAGTTGGGTGTATGCGGCTTGGTCGATGTCTCCGTCCTTGAGCAGAAGTTCGAGCGCTTGCCTTCTTCGCTTAACTATGCCATGTTCCCGTTTCAGATCCTCGGCCTCGACGCGCCACGGTTGGAGAAGGACGGGATGGCCGTTCACGATTCTCAGGAATGTAACGGAGTGTTCAGTGACTTCGCCTTCGGCTCGGGCTATCTGAACCGATTGTACTTCGTCCTTTATGTCCGCCGTGAGGCCAACCAGTTTGCCGGTCGGTCGTCCCATCATATCTTGAATCGTTTGGCCCAGATACTTGCCTATCTCTTCTACAGTGATCGACAAACCCGTTCAACCCTCTAATGGGATACTCCCGGTTCGCTCGTCTTTTGTGAAAGTGCGAAGCCATTTGCAGGCAACTCTGGGAATCGATCTTTCACGTGCTGTTCAGCGATGGCGCTAGCTTCGTCCAGGATTTTACTTGACTCGGGGTTGGTGGTCGCCGAATCGTATGAGGTTCCAGTGACCTCGCCGACGTCATCGACAACGCCGCTTAAGAGGTCACCAATCTGTCCGAGTTCAAGACCTACTTCGGGCATTACGCCCGATATCTGAGTTTTAATTGATTGAACAACGTTCGCTACTGGGGCCATCATCCCCGCTACGTCACCGAACTCTTGGATAGTTTCAAGTCGTAGTGATACTTGTTCGAGGGCCATTTGACACTGAACGGTTACTTTCGCCATTTTCCGCACTTCCGCGCACTCGTTAGCGTACATTGCGGCTCGCGCCGCGTCGTGTGACAGTTGCGAGCTGACGCATTTGTTGAAAATTTCTTTGTCGTGCAACTGCATCCTTGCAGCGGCGGCTTCGAGCTTGTTCTGTTGACTCTTCAGTCTGTACAAAGCGGTTGAAATCTGTTCCTTCACTGATGGTCGGTGGTGGAAGTGCCCTTCGAACCTTGAAATGGCGGGTTCCTTTGAGCCTGCGTCCCAATCTCTAACGAATCCGTGGTCCATTTGTTCGCTCTCCAGTTTGTGCTAACAACAACTCTTCGCGATTGTTCTGCGTACTCGAACGAACGCTATTCAAATTTCGTTAAAGAAAACTGTCAAGAATCAGTGAGTCACTGAAACCGATTTCTCATGATCATCATCGCTGAACTCGCACGAGTTGCAATTCTGATTTACCACAGAATAATCGCAATCGCAACCGTGAATTACACTTAATCCTTAACGTGGATTGGTCCAACCCGCGAAATGATTCTTGGATTCGACCGACATTCGTTCGTCTTTCTGTTAAAGCAGAACAAAACTGGGAAAGTTGAAGAATTTAGAGAGCGCTGGACGTTTTAAGCTGTCTTTTCGAGTTTGATTTCGATCGTCGAAACATTCCTTGCGTCGCCAGCCTCGCCGATCGTCTGAGTACCAATGCTGATCTCCTTGACAGCTAATTTGCCGGCGAAGAACCGTCTCCTGGTTACTTCGACGACGTCGACGGCGGTGCTTATGGACCTGCCTCGAGCCTTAACTGTGAGTGTCTTGGAGCCGGACTGGAAATGCATCATAACAGCCGTCGCGTAAGCCATGATGGGTTTCTTTCCGATCAGAATCGTGTCTGGTGGAATCGGTTCTCGGGCCCTAGCCTGTTGTGGCCTCGAAGCGGGCGGTCCCTCCTCCTGTGCCAAGCATTTGTCACCTCCTAGTGGAGCAAAGTCAATCGTCGTGGCGTTGCCTGTACGCTGCCTTACTTGGGCGTGAGTTCGTCGCCCTACGTATTTGTTGATTTCGGTGCACTTTCAGCTCGAAGCGACGGCCCGTCAGGTAGGTAGTCTTTGGAATGGGAACATGACGATGAAAATGTACAGTACGACAGCCAGGTAGAATATCACGACAATCCGGGGAAGCTTCGTATCCGCGATCATATACGCAATCGCGGCGCAGACGGCGGGTACAGCACCGAGGAAGTAGAAGAGGTAGGTTACGCGTTGTCCTAGGATCACTGCGGAGTAAAATGGAAGATAGGTGACTGCAAAGAGAATTATGGATACGAGGCTTAGATCATCTCGTCTCTGGTAGTAGTTGTAGGAGCAGTAAAGTAACGCAGGAATCGTTAGAAAAGAAATCGCAGGATTCATGGCGCCCTCGAAACTCACGGAGACAAAATTACTGCTCACACCTCCTGACGTTTGTTGAACGTTGACCCTCAAGTAGGGGATAGTGACTTGATTTAGGAGCCATTGCCACGGGCAACTGATTATTCCATTAGGACAAGTTGACGTTAGCGCCGCTGAATAATTCAATATGTACCGAAGATGGTCGAGCGGGTTAGAATAGCCGACCCAATACCGGTCCATGATCGTCAAAAGCATGAAGAAGCAAATCCCGTACGTGAGCGCGTATCTCTCAAACCATGAAAAAAACTCGTTCCAACTCCTGCCTTTTGCTCGTTGATTAGCAAATCGTACAAAATGAATTACCAAGATAATGCCGAACCCAGCAATGCCGGTTTCCTTGGCGAGCGCACCAAGCGCCATGCTTATCGCGCTCAAATACGAATGCCCTGAGAAATACCAGTAAAGGCCGAGCAGCAGGAACCCCAACGAAAAAATGTCTAGTGTAGCAATCCTGCTGTGAACAAATACCAAGTTGTCAAACGATAGGAGGAACGTTGAGAGAATGGGAATGACGGAGTCATTTGAGATGCGCTTCATCAAGAGATAGAACGCAAGGATAGAAATGGATCCAAAGATTACGCTTGGGATTCGCCAACCGAACCCATTGTTTCCTACAATCCAGACGGACAAGGCAATCAGCAACTTAGCCAAGGGCAGGTGCTCATGGTTCGGGTCTAACCCCAGCGGGACATTCACGTATGGCGGTTGCCCGTTGGCCCCTACGCTTTGAGGTAGACGCAGAATGATGCGGGCCACGTTCACGTAGTACCATTCATCAAAGATCAAAGACCCTGCGGGTCTGTCCAGCCAGATCAGGCGCAGAACAATGTCGACTATAAAGAGCAGCAAGAATATCCGGTCGTAAAAGTTGGCTAAGCTCAGATCGACATGAAGATAGCTTTTCAACGGTGGGATCTTCGGGTTCACTTTCGCGGTCATCCGGTTACATCCTCTCGTTTAGTTCTATTCCAAGTAATGCCATCGAGTTACGCAGCACGATCTGCACGGCTGCCACTAACGACGCTCTTGCATTCTTAACTTGCTCGTCGACATGTATGACGTCCGCTTTTTCGTAGTATTCATGGAATTTCTCCGCCACCGTGCTAGCATAGGACGCCAGCTCCTCCGGTTTGAGCTGATCCGCGGCCTCGCAGAATACGTCGGGCATCTGACCGACCTTCAATAACAGGAGATGCTCTAGGGGATGCGTCAGAAGCGAACAATCCGGGTTCTCAGGCGCCTTGGCGAGCTTCCGCAAGATGCTGCCCGCCCTAGTGTAGGCGTAGTTGATGAAGGGCGCACTGTTTCTCTCTAGACTAAGAACTCGGTCCCACGTGAACGTGAGGTTCTTCGCGCTGTTAAGGCTTAACATTGCGAACTTGATGGCGCCATAGGCGATATTGTCGATTACACGTTGGGACTCTTCTTGGCCCAACTGCTCTTTTCTCTCGGCTAATGTTTGATCGACCTTGGCCTTCGCCTGTTGGACTACCTCGTCCAGCGTGATGAAATGTGCCCTCCGCTTCGACATCTTTATGCCCGGGAGTTCTACGAGGCCGTATGCGTAATGAATCATGTTCAGCGCCGCCGTTCTTTCTCCGAGTGCATAGAGTGCAAGCCGAATCTGAAGTTGGGGCAAAGTCTGTTCACTTGCAATGACGTTGATCACTTTCTCGGAGTCTTCGAACTTCGCGAGAGAGTACGCGATGTCACGTGTAGAGTATAATGTTGTGCCGTCGCTGCGAACAAGTGTGAGTGGAGGGACCTCGTAGGCGGTTGCGAGTTGAAATTGCTTTCTGAGATCGTAGGCCTCTACAATCGCATTTACGTCAAGCTTTAGGGCCGTACCGTCTCGGGTGGTGAAAGGTAATTGAGTGAGTCGATCCAGCGTACTCTTCACCCGCCCCGACCAGAGTAGTTCACCTTCCCAATCCCATTTGTCGAATTCTATTCCGATCGCGGAAAGGGAGAGCTTTATGCCCTCAAGGCAGTGTTCTACCATTGTTCGGATCAGGCTGACTGTGTCCGGGTCATTATCTTCATACTTGCGACCTAATCGTTGAATATCCCCATCAGGATCGCTTTGCGACTGCACTGCGGCGACGACCTTCCCAAGAAGGCCCCTATCTAGGACTTCAAGTTCCGCCGCGACTGCAGCCCAATCGTCAAGATTCCGCTGCAGCTTAACCCTTTCATCAGTATCGTCTGCTGCAGTCGTCTGCAGTTTTCGTTTTGTAGATTCGATTTGTACCGCGCAGTTTGTGCAGGCGTAGAGGCGGCCGAACCAGAGATCTGGCTTACCGAGGGGCGTCGGGCGCTTGAGCAGGTCGTAGCCATAGGCTAGAATTGAAACTTGGCGCCCGACGTCGTCTACGTAGAATCGCCTGATCACGGAGTGACCTCTGGCTAAGCATAGTCGAGCCAAAGCGTCGCCTAAGATCGAATTCCGCGCCGTAGCCATCGTAACCGGGCCGGCAGGGTTGGAACTGGTGTGTTCAACAGACAACCTAATCGGCTGACTAACGTGCTCCAACCCGTACTGCGCGCCAGCGACGACCGCAGAGTTCAGTATCAACGGCCCCGCTCTTGAGTAATCCAGCCGAAAGTTGATGTATCCACCTGCCTCCTCTACCCCAGCGATCAAGGAGTTCTTGTTGACTGATATCGCGCCACGTAAATCGCTTGCAACTTTTTGCGGGGAAATGTTCATTTGCCGGCCGATTTCGTGGGCGACGGAGGATGCCAGCTCTCCGAATTCCAAATCACCGGGAACGGTTAGGCGGTGACCGGCTGACGAAAAATCGGGATACGCCGACTTCAACGCAAGGTCGAGCGCTTCACTACACTCTGCTCTGAACTGACGAAGAGCGTTGGGCAAGGCCATCAGTTTTCCGATCCAACTATTGACACCACAGCTTATGACGCATGCTTAAAATTAGTTCCTTACGCGGTGATTCCCAGAATCCTAGCGGCAAACAGACAGTTGTTTGCACATCGTCTTCTGACGCCAGAGGCGGGAAGTGTAGTCTGGACAGGACACAGGCCGCTTCCGTAAAGCTTCACTTCGTTTCCGTTTCATTTCGCCGGCCAATTGCGGTGGATCACATATTTCGTCTTCTTTCTGGCCGCCTGCATAAGCCTCTGGCTAACATTGAAGGGCAGTGATAGGAGACTGTTGTTCGCTACTCTAGTAGCTTTGCTATTTTTTACATCATATCCGTTGCTGGTCTTGTTCCAGCTGTGCCAGGCAGATTTGTTGACGGCGGCTTTGGCGATGATGAGTTTGGCGTTTCAACGGTCAAGGCACGGTTTTGCGTCAGCGGTTATGCTATCCTTTGCTGTGCTTTTGAAGGGCCCGCAGTTTTACTGCTCGCATATTTCGTCCTGTTTCGGAAGGATTTCTCTTACTTGCTCCGCTTTCTCCTTTCGGTTTTGATGATTATTGGAGTGTCATTGCTTCTTGTTCCCGTAGGAGACTATTGGTACTATCTCAATCACGTGGTCCCACCCCAATCAGGCGTCACAAACCCATACGTATATGCTGCGTACGCCGTTTCGCTTGGAGGATTCATCTTATTTGCAGTTTTCTCGTTTTGGGCCGGGACTAGACGCTTACCGTTCAATCAAGCAAGCCTGTCAGCCGATACCATGTTTCTGTTGAATGTGCTTGTCATGTTACTTTTTGCCCCAGCTCGTGGTAATGAAGTGCATCCGTACGTCTGGGTAATTTTGCGTTTGGCACTATTCCTGTCAGCAATCCTGATAGAACATATTAGGAGTGAGTATCTGGCATTGGTAGGTGTGTTGGGGCGTTTCTCCTCAACTCTAACTTAGCCCCATCATTCCTTAGCTACGAAATGTTGCCATTTGAGGTGATTGGAAACGTCGTCACAAGCCTCTGCCTGTTCCTTTTTTACGTTCGCCCCGCAACCATTATCGAGCCTGCGGCGCGCCCAGCCGTCGTGGGCGCGTGACGCTATTCGTAAGTGCGTGAACCGAATAGCTTTCCTTACGCAGCCAAAGACCGTAGTTAATTATCTCGGAGTTATGTCGTGATAGCGTCAGAGGGGCGGGTAGCCTAGCCTGGATAGGGCACAGGCCTCCGGAGCCTGAGGTCGGGGGTTCGAATCCCTCCCCGCCCGCTCACGCCTAGATTTCAACAAACCCCCGCCCCAGTTGAATGAGATTATCAGCTACGGACTATGGATGAGGAAAGAGGGTTATCGAGAATCCACATGCTACTTCTCAGTCCGAACCCTCAAACGCCTGGATAGGAAAGTCAACCTACTAGAACCTGGGGCAGTGAAGCGATTCCTAGCTAACTCAGCTTGGAGTGAGGGCGGAAAAGAAAGAGTAGCCGAAGACCTTGACCGGTTCTATAAGTTCAAGGGCATCCAGTGGGAGCGGCCACGGTATGAAGCCGTGGATATCCTGCCCTACATTCCCAAAGAGGCAGACATTAACGAACTAATTTCCGGCCTCTCAGGTCCCGTAGGCACGTTCTGCTTGCTTCTCAAGGAAACAGGCTGTAGACCGTGTGAGGGTTGGGCGGCTGAATGGACGCATATCGACATGGAACGGAACGCTATCGTTATTCGGGCCGGTAAGAAGTCTCGAAGCCGTGAGCTTAGAATCAGTAACGTGCTAGTGGGCCGATTGAACCAATTGCCTAAAGGCGGGAAGTATGTCTTCCATGATGGCAAGAAGCCGCCTATCGACGGTTTGAAAGATTTCACTCGGACATTTCAGAAAGAACGCAAACGGATAAGCGTCAAGTGCGCTAACGCGAATCTGCAACTAATCAGCCTCCGAACCCTACGACACTACAAGGGTACGATGGAATACCATAGAACCCGTGATATCGTCCACGTCCAACGACTGCTAGGGCATAGGTCCATCCAGAACACGCTCAGATATGTTCGACTCGTCAACTTCCCAGACGAAGATGAATTTACCTCTAAAGTTGCGACGAGTCAAAAAGAGATTACAGAGTTGATTGAGGCAGGATTTGATTTCGTACTTCAGAAAGACAGGTTAGCCTACTTCAGGAAGAGGAAGTAAGATTAATCCCGTTAGCCCTGAGTTCTTCGAATAGGACCGATGTACTTTCAATGTCAAGCACTGAGCTGCTCATAGCTGAAATCAAGCAAGAGTTCTCTAAGGTTCTAGCGATAACTGAACAAGCCGCCTTGAGAATATCTGATGCTAAGCACACTTCGCTCGAAGTGAATGAAGCCAAGACCTTATTCGAGGCAATCGTGAAATTCCAAAGATTCTTGGAATCCAAACAGTTTCAACTGAACGCTCTCAAAGGAACAGCATACTATGATAGAACTACGCAAGAACTGAACAAAATTCTATTCTTATTTGCTTCAGGTCTTATCGGACGGCCCGCCATAGATGTTGGATATGAGAAGGATGAATTCGTTGAAGTCGGGTCCGGTTCTGGCATCAGGAGATACGAGGACCCAATTCTAGGTCTGGTCGGTTCTGGACGGACCCTCGTGGAACGCTCTAGGAGAAAGGTGATTACTGCTCAAGAAAGGTCGATTAGTAACATGATTTCAATTCTAAATGAAATTGACCTCGACTTGGTCGAACTCTACTCAGACATTCGACTAATGACAGAATTGATGATTTTCCCTCTGGAACAAAGAACCAAACTGAAGGACAGTCTCGTGCAAGTTGGGTTCAAGGAGGCAGTCGCCTACCTAGAGAACGCTGAACAACACCTAGTTGAAAAAACTCCAAAGTTAAAGGACTGTCTCAGCAATTGCAGATTGGCAATAGAATCTGTAGTCTACAAGATTCTCGCCGAGGCGGGTGGAAAGCCGGTCAATCGTTTCTCGATAGACCTCATCGAAACCTCAAAGATAACTCCGGCCCTGATAGACGAAGCAACAAAAAAGATGCTCCAAGCGACTTACGACTACTTGTCAATAAAAGGGTCCCACATATTTTCTGAAGTAAATCAGAAAGATATGGCCGAAGTAGAGTTTGGATTAGACCAGACGTATCGAATAGTTTCACACATACTCAATCGTTACGTGGCGTTGAAGAAGTCTTCTGGACATAATTCAAGTTAACAAGTTCCTGTTGTCTATTGCCTATTGTTAGCCTGTTTCAGAAAATCTGGATTATTACTAATTGCTTAGTGGCTACGTGGGTTTCTTCCTAGTGTAGGTTATCGATACCGTACCACTTGCGCCTACTCCAAGCAGTTTCGCTGAAAGTTCGCCGGATATTTCTATGTGAGAGAGTTCAAAATCTTGGGGAATTGCCTTTGCGAACTTCTTAGCGATTGCGTTTGGTATGAGTCCGCTTAGTTTCTTCTCAGCATCATTTGTTAACTCTAGCTCTGTCATCTGTTTTTGTGCTTGAAACAGCACAAATGATTCGGTTCCAGGTTTAGACTCACTTTGACCTACAGCTACATCAGGGATAAGGTCACGAAAGTCATCGTCTGTCAAGGTGAAGAGAGCGGTTCGTTTTGTCCTTGGACCAGCTACATGCTTCTTAGGGCGTTTCTCAGCCAAACAATTCATCTCTCGGAAGGCATCATCCAGTCGGTTTTTAAACTTCTTTCTGTTGGTTGAGACGTTTTCAACATTAGTTGGAGAAGCATGCCACGCTACGGAACTGTTAGGAAATGACTCCGTTTGCGGTTTAAATAACTACTATTGCATGCCTCGCAAGTCTGATTAACAATAACGGACTGACTCAAGGAGTTAATGCATTGGGTGAATTATTTGTCGAAGAGGGTGTATGCATACTTAGGGGACCACCAATTCTTTTGATGGTTGCATACAGGCAAGTCTGCAATTAATTTTGAAAGTCGTTATTGTTGAGATTGGGCTTCGCTACGCTTCAGCCCATGATAGTGCTACTGCTATGGTAGCTCTACTGACGCTGTATACCCTATCTAGTGCCCGTACGCTCTATCGGCAGTACCATACCCAGTACTGTAGTGCCACTAGCTCTATCATACCTAGATAGTGGGCCAAATTCGAAAATAATCAAGCAGGTTTAAGTAGGTCTTTGCCATCTCCGCTTTCATGTCAATAAAAAACGAAATTATAGGATGGCGCACACGGCTCTATGTCGGAGCGCCAAATAACACCCACCGAATTAGTGTGAGCTACGCAAAGAAAATTAACGATTGGGCGGCCAGTGTAAAGTTGCAAGGCTATACGGTCTATAGAGCCACGGGCTATTGGCAGGGTCAGGCTGAGGATACTGCTGTTATTGAAGTAATGGGCTTTCGAATTACCAGGCACATGATTTCGGCCCTACGGGCCACGTTGGGACAGGAAGCTATCTACATGACGATGGAGAAGATTAGGGGCGCTCTCGTACAATCGCCAGAGTGAAAATCAAAGCGACATGATTAGGATACCATGAACGACTGAAAGATACCAGATAATTCGTATCTGTCCTGAGTGCAACGTTGAACTCAGGCAGGAATTGAGTGCAGACATTCCGGAGAGCGTCGAGTGGCTCTGCCCAAGATGCGGTAGGGTCCTTGACGAACAGCCTCTGCGAATGACTCCAGAGGTTAATTCAAACCAGTCAGAACCACTCAATCCCAGGCAGATTCCGCTGAAGGGCTGTTTGGGCTGTGGAAAACCCGTTAATCGGTACTTCCACCACGCGGGTCGTCCCAGATACTACTGTGAAGAATGCAGGCTTGAACGAAAGCGCAACAAAGACAGGCTAAGGCAGCGAAAGCATAGGGCGAAGCAGGCTGTCACGCTTATTCTCTTAAAGTAGGGACTCGCCGGGCGGGTCGGGTCCCGTGGCTGTTCCAATCCGGTTGCGGGGCCAGTGAATCTTGACTTGAAATCTTGTGAGATTGGCAAATGATTGGAATTGAAGCGTAGTCAATTTACTTTGGACATGGCAGAAACCAAAGGCGATAGAGGACAGGACAAACACCTCAAAGACTACTACCGTCTTCCACGATTCGTAAGAAAAGTACTGGGTAAGCTAGTGGAAAGACCACGCCATAACGACAAATTCGGTCGAACAGACTACCTCCTCCCTGAAATCCACTTCGAGTATGACATAGCAAACTGGCAGAAAGGCAGGGACGTATGGGATAGCAAGGTTCGAGAAAAACGCATCAAAAACTACACTGAACCCAACCGAGCAGACCTATACCTGCAACCCGTCAACCTCAGCCACGGAGCCTCAGAAGTCTACGGAGAGAACGACGTAATTGTTTTCATGGACACCTCAGGTTTCTACCGTCTAATCCAGCACGCCCTAGAACTATCCCATCAACAAGGACGGAAACGTACCAAAAGGGCGCTGCTTTGGGTCGAACTCAGGCTGAAAGCACCGCTTCTAGGTGTACTCAATAGTAAGGTATCCATCACCGGAGCGAGGATAAAACAGGGTATAACCGCCGGTATAACCAGGCTGAAACGGCTGATTACAAAGGACTCCTGTCAGGTGGGGCAGTGTTATCCGTCTGCTGAATATATGAGGGGTAAAGGTGGAACGAATACCGTTGTTATTCCTCCCATTGTTAGCACTTCTCTAGTTGACGGATTGGGCTCTCTTCGTTCGCCCATTAATTGTGACGCCGGTCCGAACCGGACCATTTTCCATGAACTGCTTACCCTGGGGCCAGTTCACGCCCCAAGACCGTACTCGGACCAGGAGATAGCGGAAGTTCAGGAATACGCCAAATCACTGTTGGAGGAACAATAGCATGGTTAGAGGCTACTTGGTTAAGGTCGCTGTGTCCGTCCAACGGAACCGAAGAAACGGTCAAATCACTATTAGCATCCCTCGACGGGTTCGGGCCGAATTACAGGACACGCTAGGGGAAGCCTCTTGGCTTGACATGAAAGTAGTTCCTAAGGGCGAAACAGGGAAGCGATGCATAGTTCTGGATAATTTCCGATTAGGGTACAAACAGAGACGTGAGAAGCTGAATGCGAAACGGCCTTGGGGGCCGGACCCTGCAGAGAAACAAGCGCAAATGGAAATGCTGAAGGAAAAAGGTTACGGAACGATTGTTCACCATGCTACTCCGACCTTCGGACGCAACAATAACCCGTCTTCACCTCAACCTGAGCTAAGACGGTTCGGACCCAGGTTACTAACCAGAGAGGAGGCCGAGGCAGCGGGTTACAAATGGGATTAGAACTCAATATTTGAAGTGCAGAATTACAGTATACTGGTAGAGACGATTTTCGCTTCTGCGTGGTGGGGCGTCGAGCCCCAGTGAATCAGGTAATTAAATTGTTAACGAAACGTAAACCAAGACGTAACTACGGTTGGGTTAGCAAAGACCTCAGGCGAAGACGGCCAGGCCGCCCGACCAACGCCGAAAGAGGAATACAGTCGAGAACTGTTACCACAAGTTTTCGATTATCGCAGGATGAATATGACAGGGTTCAAGCCCATCTCAATAAAACCCACAATTCAATGGCGAACCTAGTTCGGATTATTCTGATAGGCGCAATTCCGAAAGACGAATCCGTCTACCAGGGGTAAACAGTAGAATGTCTCGACAGAATACCGTGTTAACTCCGGAAGACCTGGACCGACTAACTCAAGCCGTTAATGGAGTGCTTGCCAACCTCACCATTATTGAGAACCTTAGCAAAGGTCACACAGCCGAATACAGTAAAGTTTCAATGACCGCACCGGACACGCCAATGCCGCCAAAGGCGGCAATGCGAATTTGCAGCGTTTGCGGTCGGAGATTTCCTGATGGTAAAGACCTGTCAGGTTCCATTAACCCAGATTTTCCATTGAGAGGATTCAAGAATTACAGCCAGGTTGAGGGCTCATACCGTTACGCCTACTGTGGAATTTCATGTAACGAACGGCTATCTGCGGCTATGACCGCTAGAGCTTCGGACGTTGACCAGCACCCGTACCACAAGCCTGGCGAAGTGATTCGTAGTTAATGATAATGTGGAAAATATGACTAGCTACTATGTCAAGAGATACCTTTCGTGGCACGACCTGAACTCTAACCTTACGAATGATATGAGTTCGCACACCATCGTGGGTTTTCAGGTCTCAGGCACAAACTTCTACGTGATTTACTATTAGAGGTGAAAAGTCAAAAATGAGAACATGTGAATATTGCGGACGAGAACATTCTAGGGCGCAAGCCTGTGAAAGCTGCGGCTTCGAACCAGGCGTTAACCAATCACTAGGGCCTAGAGGCGTAGAACCTCAAGGCAACCCACCGAGCGGAGGCCCAGTATGGCAAGGAGCTAAATCCGATAGCGTGCTTGTCAATCGAACAATTGCAATCGACCTAGCCGCTAACAATCGTGTCGCCCAAATTCAGTACGTTGCTTCAACGCTTTTGAAATCAATGAAACACGGAGTACAGCCTACGGCCGCTTACTGTTCCCTGCACCAAACTTTGCTTTTCGCCCAGACCGATGCCCGTGGCACCATCTGGCGTGATTATTCGGCGAACTTTCATGGCCCAGGCTTTGACCAGCGATGTACCATTCTGCCGATTCCGAATAGCGTCCTCATAAGTGTCATGGGTCAGGAGCAACCAAAGATTTCCGAGTTCATGGAAACCATCGTGCGAGTCAAGCAGGATTTGGACAGGCAAGCTAGTGAGCGCCAGATTAACGAGAACAAACGGCGCTCAACACGCTATGTCAGGGAGTAATAGAAAATGTTCGATGATAACAAGAGAAGCGTCCTAGAACATATCAAGATGCTAAAGGGCTACGCATTAAGCATCTACGGTGCGAGTAAACCGGAACTAGACGAGGCCCATGACCTCAACGAATCGCAAGGTCCGAAGCTGATAACTGTAGACGGACCTACTAGACCACCGATAGCTGACCGTGAACCCTGGCCTCCTAATGATGATGGGCCAAACGATGGGAGCCCATTAAACGAGTCACACCACATCAAGATTACAGAGGGCCTTGACTCGGTAATCCCCGTTGAGGTATGGGAGACTATGAGCGAACAAGAACGGGAAGAAGCTCGTAAAGCAAGGTGAGAACGTGGCACGCAAGGACCCAGGCAGTTATCCAGGCTCAACACATCCGACCCACCACGATAACGACGAACCCCGAAAGTAGCTATCAAATTAAATCACGGTCGAGACCTAAGGTTAGTTAGTCATTTTCTTAACCAAGGGTCGAGGCAAGGGGCGGGTTCAAGCTTCTTCAAGGGGCCATCCTAACCCTCACTTCCGCCCGCCCCAACAATCGCAAAGGTTAACTAAGGACGGGTTGCGCCACGGTTGTACTCGACTCGCCGCATATCCAACCTGTCCTTAAGCCCGTCATGGTGTACCACGTCGAATCGCGCAATTTTTGGGATTTAACCAATACTGATGTATATCGGATATGGCATAATACGATATAAACGATGCTTACGTATATCGGATAAGTTTATTATTAACGTATCCGATATTGTTTTAGTATCGGGTGAGACTGAATGCCATTACTCAGCAGTAAATTACACAGTAGGTTGCTAGAAAAGAAGAAGAAACTTGATGCGCTGCGTCCGCTTCCTCCGTCTACGGTACGGAAAATCCAACAACAAATGCAGATTGAGTACATTTACAATTCAAACGCCATTGAAGGCAATACTCTCACCCTAAGGGAAACCCAACTTGTCCTAGAGGAGGGGATGACAGTTGGCCAAAGACCGCTTCGTGAAATCCAAGAAGTCAAGAATCATCCGGAGGCCATCGAGTACATCCAAACTATTGCAAGCAAGAACAAACTAACAGAGTCGGATGTGTTCACAATCCATCAAATCATCATGAGAGACATCATTGATGACGCGGGGAGATATCGAAGTGGAGACGTCAGAATATTCGCCTCGGACCACAGACCACCTCCCGCCTATGAGGTCCCCTTCCTAATCGGCAAAATGCTTGACCGGTTCAATCAGAACCCCGACGAATTGCTGCCCATAGAACTTGCTGCTTGTCTGCATCACGATTTCGTACACATTCACCCGTTCACCGATGGAAACGGCAGAGTTGCGAGGCTACTCATGAATGTCGTCTTACTTCGCTTCGGCTATCCGATGACGACGATTCGACGAGTGGATAGGAAGTCTTACTACGATTGTCTACAGAGAGCTGACAAAGGAAACTTGGTTCCCTTCGTGAATTTCATAGCCTCTGCCGTAGAACAAACATTGGACCTCTATCTACGAGGTATTGGACCGGCGGACGACCAGCTTATTCCTATCTCAGAAGCCAGCAAAGGAACCCCTTACAGTTCAGAATATCTCAGCCTCCTAGTGCGCACACGAAAAATCCCAGGGATAAAGACAGGGCGCAATTGGATGGTCTCTAAGAAAATGGTACAACAATACATTGAACAACTCGACAAAGCCAACTCGAATGACATCAAGCTAAACGAAAGCAACGGACTATAGGATAGATACTCCGGTAACGCAGATATTTTTCTTCTCCATCTTATCCGCATATTCTCTCTTTGCAGTCTTCTCGGTACTTGTCTTCTTTGTCTTCCTCTTACTCTTCTTCGGACTCATCGTCATCACCATCATTATCATCATTGACAGCTTTGTTTTCCTACATGTGGCCTCGAAGAGGCCAACTAAAGTTTAGAAACGAGATTCAAAAAGACCAGTAACATATGGCTTACCTTAATTCAAAATGCTAGTCGTCAAACTGCAAAGTCTTAAGAATCGGCTTCGGCGCAGTTTTACTGGTTAGCTTGCGGAATACGAATCTCACTCGAACTCTTGCTACGACTCTCTTACTATGCTCCGCCCTGGCGATAGTTCTAGTTCCCACTGTCAGTAGCCAGCAATACACTTCCATCACTTTTTCTGAGTTTGATGCCTGTGGTTTTGGAGGAAATATTGGAGTCAGTTCTCAGTTTCAAGCATCAGGTGTAACCACCATCTATTATTCCGCAAACAGCCCAATGCTGATGTACGTAGTGGACTTACCGACATTGCAACAATGGAGTTCGAGCAGCCTAAACGGAGTCCCCCTTGGATGGCTTTCATGTGCGCCCACTGGGGGAAACTACGTCAGATACTCTCTCGGAAGTGGATATGATAACTCCCCATTATCGGGAAGCGTGGAACCGAATTTGTCAGCGAATACATATGTGGTTGTATTCGTAGCATCGCAGCCCAATCCCACGGCTTCCGTCGCTGTGCGCCAGTCTTAAGCGGTCCTGACTAGAATGATGATTGGCTGGTTAACTCCGTGATACCTAAACGGGCCATAGTTAGTGGTCTACTTTTCGTAGTGGCAGTGTTGGCGTTTGCAGGCCTTGGGTATCAACAAGTACCTGTCATCATAACCCAAACGAAGGCGGAGACATTTATTCGGTTTCAGGTTGGCGCTCGTCCAACTCTAGTTGAGAGCGCAAGCGTAACGACGACTACAGAACTCGTAGGGGACTATCAACAAAGTGGGTATAATCCTGGCAACTGTTATGGTTTCGATTGTGGCGGCGACTATGAAAACGATGTGCCCGTATATGCAACGGAGGTCTCGACAACTTTCTTTCCCGTGTGGAGCTCGCCCACAGTTTCCTACAGCTACACAGCGACTAGTTTCGTGGCAGTGAGTTCAACTAGCCTCGTCCCAGCATCCGATGCTCTTGGTTTGTCTCAGGAGGTGTTCGCCACATTAGCTTACGTGGTGATTGGCAGCCTAGCTCTTTTAGTGGTATTTGTGTTTCCGTTTAGACTCGCATATGCTTCGCTGAAATCAACGCCCTCATATTCACCCGAACAGATGACCACTACTCAATTTGTGAAAGCTCAACCTTCCTGCATCAAATGTGGTGCCGAATTACCCCCAGCCTCTGAATTCTGCAACAAATGTGGGGCCAAACAAGAGGAATAAGGTAAAGAAGAATTGCAAGGCATTCAGAAGTTTGGTATGAAAAGGTGAAGTCGTAGATTGCAGAAGCGGCAGAAATTAGGCCCAGAAAGACTACTCGCATCGCTTGGATTCCTCCTGATGGTCATCAGTCCGTTCCTTCCTTGGTTGCAAGGCTACATTGTTGGACTCAAATTTTCTGAATCGACTGGATTGCAGATTGGAGGAGGCGAACTCGGTTTGTTTCTTATCGTACTAGGCCTAATCGGCGTGGTGGGAAGTCTGTTTGGGAAGAAGGCTTCACGAAAATCGGGATTCTTTGACGTTGTTATAGGAATCGTTGCCTTGTTAGAGGTTGGCTATGTGATGAGTTTTTTTGCAAACCTTTTCACACCGTCTCCGGAAACACCGAATGTGATTTTTGACATCGGCTCCGGTGTTTATCTGGCTATTGCTGGCGCTTTGCTCGTGGTCATAGCAGGACTCACTACCGTAGCCAAGACGAGTTCAACTAGGCGACCATTGAAAGCTTCCACGGCTCAAGCGAAGCCAAGTACTGGTTTGAGAGGCTCATTTCCACTCGATGAGGCAACGATAAACGAAGAAGTTGGTACTCGTTCACCAGGCGTGTATGCTCTTGGTCGCAAGCAAAACAAAACTCTCCACGTTAGATACTTTGGCCGTTCTGATTCAGACCTCAATGCTCAACTGAAAAAGCATATCGGACAATATGATTCATTCAAGTTCGATTACTCCGATACTCCCGAGGCGGCTTTCACAAAAGAATGCGAATTGTACCATGACTTCAGAGGGCCAGAAGGCAAACTCGACAACAAGAATCACCCCGAAAGACCTCAAGGCATGATGTGGCTTTGCCAGAAATGCGGCGTGTATAGTTCTCAAGTTGCGCCCCAACCAACAGCCTCAACATCGAAACGTTTCTGCGTCAAGTGTGGTGCCGAATTACCTCCTGCCTCGGAGTTCTGCAATAAATGCGACGCAAAACAAACTGGTTAGAACCTCACGTCGTGGCCTTGAAGAGGCCAATGATTCGCAGCCGTCCTAGCAAAGTGAGTGTGTGAGGGTTAGGTGTGGGTTGTTAATTTGGGAATTTGTATGTCCATATCATATATCGTGTCGTTGCAAATGCGATATTTCTGTTAGCGGGGTTATTTGACCAAGAATTTCTCGATATAGCCGCCTTGGCCGTAGGCCACTGTCAATGGCATGGCTCTACAGGTTATAGCAGCTTCACCCTGAGTTAGCGAAAGAGTGGCCCGCAAACCCTCGTTAATCCCGCCAGGGCCAAACCGACAGGTACAAGCCAGGTCTAAACCCGCCACTAATCCCACCACAGAACCCACGGACAAGCGCACACACGGGTATCCCTCTAACAAGTTGGGTGAACTCAGACTATTTTTCCTAGCCAGGCTTTAAGCCGCTAGTGAGGCTCTGGCCGTATGCTTCCTGGGATTAACCTACGGTTGTTTGGCCGCATTCTAGTCTCGTTAACAGCTTGCGGCCATTCTGCCTCATTCCGAATTTCTTAGAATCTTACCTAACCCATGACATCCCCTACAACTTTCATAGAGCTTAATCTCAACAGTTTTGGTTTCTACAGCTTCCCACTGGCCTCCGACGCCATGGCACCACGGACAAACTTCCTCTCGATAACTCATAGACTCGTCACAGTCAGACCCCTTAGTTAATGGAAGAGATGAATGGTGTTCATGGTCGGTGTTAGTCGAAAGTATTCTCTTTACCACACAGAGCAGTACGAACTATTGGAGCCAAAGCTGTAAAGTCTTAACCTAATATGCTAACGTCCACGGTTGATGTGTTTATTGAAGGATTCAACCAAATTCTGCAGATATTGCGGCGCAAAAATACCTGTTGATAGCAAGTTCTGCGAAGAATGTGGTAAGACACTGGTCTTGCCTGAAAAGCCTGTGAAAGATTCTACAACAGAGGACATTCACAAGACTCATGAAAGCAGGCGGCCGATAGCGATTAGTCTCATTGCGCTCATCCTAGTCAGCCTTTTTGTCTTATCAGTGGCCCCGAATCCGATAATTAAAAACCGACCATGGTTGAGTGTCGAAGACGTTTCGATTGACCTACTCGATTGGGGTACTGGAACTGTCTCGGCGGAACCTCTCTTGGTGATTACAATTCATAATCCAACCCATCGCACCTCTACGATTCAATTTAACAATGCTGACTTAGGCGTTACCATAAGTGGCTACACCTGGCATTTTTCCACTTACACGCCTTCAATCTTTCAAAGTGATAATTGGACTGACCTTGCCGGCTCGGTAGAGCTGCCCGCTTGTTCCTCAATATTGGTTGGTCTCGATTTTCAGCAGTACCAGCCTAGCTTTCCCGCCTATTTCGCTCAGGTGACATTCCGGTTAAACCTCTTAGTTGAAATAAATGGGATGCCTGTGACCCTTACGGAGAATTGGACAACAAGTTTCGTTTCAACACCTGCCCAAACAACCACGACAACAGCAACAACAACGACATCCGCACCCTATACGCCACCTAACGAATGTCTACTGCCTTGGGTATAGCCGTCTCGACATGTCTAAGGGGACCAAGTGGATGAGGGTATCCGGTTGGTTAAACCGTAAGGTGGCAGTGGCTACAATTCTAGCCATCGTTGTCGCTTTTTCTGCAGGAGTTGCGGCTTGGTCGTACTTTAGTCAGACGAGGGCACCAGTCTCAGTGACTACAACTGTGTCCGTGCCATTCGTGGCGAGTACGAACATCGTTACAACCACGAGCACTAGCAGCATCGTATTGTATTCATCTACGACTGCGACGAAATCGGAGTGGCTTCCGACAACAACTCAGGTTGTACCATGGGACCAAGCGTCGAATTATGTCGGACAATATGTTGCCGTCGAGGGAACTATCGTTTACACATATTATTCGTCTTACTCAGGCACTTACTTCTTAGACTTTCACAACCCATACCAAGGATACTTCGCCGGCGTAATCTTCTCAAGTGGCGCTAGCAGCTTCACATGTTCGATAACGGACTTCTACCTGAACAAGGATGTTCGCATAACCGGCACGATTCAACTTTACAACGGTCAGCCTCAGATAATCGTTAGCAGCCCATCCCAAATTGAAGTGGCCTACCGAGGCTTCCCCTGTTCTTGATTGATTGCCGCTAGATGAGGATAAGTCCCCCCCCAAATAATTTCCAGATTGAACACAGAAGTTCCCGTTACTGCTGTAACACTAGCTATAAACTGTGCACCGTAATGGCTGTAACGCCATCGTCGTACAGTCTGTTGGCCTCGTACAGGTTGCTCCGTCCGTATTGCAGGGCTAGGTTGTGGATTGATTCGACCACATCCCTCTCTTGACTTATCCAAACAGATTGTGTAGACCTGTTCGTTTCTATGCGATGTTCAGCTAATATTTTCCATAGTCTACGATAGAACCTCATTCGTAGGGCGTGGGGTTTTTCCGGCACGTCATAATCGCATATCCAGTATATCATAGCAGTACACTAAGAGTACCTATGCACTAAAGTTATTAAGTATATCGTTAGTGTACTCCTATGAGAACCATGCCCGCAATCACCTTCGAGCGCAAAGTGCTGAAAACTGGGGATAGTTTGCGCATAAATCTCCCGTTGGAAATATGCCAAGCACTAGACATCAAGAAGGGCGATACTCTAGCAATTGGTGTGAATGACCATCAAGTCACGATGGAAAAGGTGAGGAAGAAATGACCGACGAAAAACAGGGTCCTACCCCGCCCGAATCCTGTGAGTCTAAGGATGTAGGATTGGGGCAGGGGTTCGAATCCCTCCCCGCCCGCCACAGGTTCAACCACAACAAATGCCCGCGCACCTGAACGAGATAATCCGCTATGAGCAGGTTCATCCGCCTTAGCAGTTCTGGCCATAACAAAGTTGTCGTGGCACGGTACTTGGGCCAAGCGGGATTGCTGAGACGGTGCCGTTGGGTGCCGTGATGGAAATCGTGCCCGAAATAGGGTAGTAACCGTAATTCACAAGGAGGGCGGAATATCCGCTGCTGAACGGAGCAGCCCAATTTGCAGTTCCGTAAGCTCCGTCGGTCCAGTAAACGTACTCAGGCCCCTGCTGACAATACCATCGTAGGTGAAATGAACTCGCTGGGACAATGTAGAAGTCCATGGACACTGGGCCAGCGGAACTGAGATTCTCGGCCCACTGAAATGTGATTTGCTGTCCTTGAGTCGCACTGAAACTGACACCGTAGAACCAGCACAGGGGGAGTGAGCCTCCTTGAAGAGTGAAAGGAAACGTCGAGGACGTTTGGCCCCAAATGGGAACCGGAGTGACGCCGCCCAGAGCGACGAACACCACCAAGAGACCAAGTAAAGCCCATTTGAACTGCATAAAGAACCACTGAACTTAACGGCAGCCTGAAATTAATTCTTTACCTCATAACGATGACTCCACGGTTGTCCTGAGTACACCAAGAAATACCGGGTTAGCGTACTTTAGAAAGAGAAAGTACGTTGGGGAAATCAAATGGCTAATACGGAACGCTAACGCGCAGGTTCAACGTGAAAAGCCGTGAATGTTTTGCGTTTGACCTTTGTAAACTGTTAGGTAGCCGTGAAATCAGGCTGTTTATCTTACAATGACTGTCCCAACGTGACTGACCCGTTTTCTGGCGCGGGGCTTGTCATGCCCCAGACGAACTGAAGTTGACCCGCAGGGGAGATGAACAATTTCACAATTCCCATTCCGATGCCAGCTCCCGTTTGAGAAGTATCATGTACAGCACCAGGGATCAGTGTCGTAATCTTACGTGTGTCGTAGCTGTGAGGTGACCCCATCTCGTCGATGACTACGACGTACCTTGAATTTTGATTATCACTGCCGTTTGAAACCGCAGCTACGAGCATGATGTCTTTGGCTGTACCTGCGAATGCGAGGAGATCTCCAGGCTGAAGATTAGATAGTGAAACGTTCTGGAACCAGCCGTTCTTTCCCGTGAGAAAGAGATTGTAATAGTTGAGTG
>Ga0326728_10004335_pt1 | contig 42171 bp, 32 predicted proteins | sample MB3enrmetagenome_FD_207602 | JGI IMG/M metagenome (GOLD analysis project Ga0326728, IMG submission 207602) | Lab enriched peat soil microbial communities from McLean, Ithaca, NY, United States - MB31MN | ecosystem: Environmental > Terrestrial > Soil > Wetlands > Peat | place: USA: New York... | reverse complement strand
GAATAGTACATCCGAATTCAAATCGATTTTGCTCATTTTCACCCGCAACTCGCAGCCGTACTTGCACTTACATAGATTTCCGACTCCAACATTGGGACAGTACTGATGGTGAACGGTGAATTATGAATTGCTCTGCTTCTTGTTGGTGCCGCTTACCGCCTACTGCTTGCCCGCTGGTCCGTTTGAGAATAGCCGGGGTTGGCTGGACTCTTTACGCAGAGGAGTGCAGGGGACAACATGTCGCCCCCGTTAGTGAAAGAGGAGGCTGTGGTAATTTCAGAAAGTGAAGGAACGAAGCGGGAATGTCCATGAAAACAAAGGATCGGGTTTCCACAGGCAGGGACAATCCGGCAATGTTGTAGAAAACAAAGGTAGTTACCCCTTGGAGGCGGCAATGTCGTTGAAAAGAAGGTAGTTGTTGGCGGCATAATTCGCAATAGTGAATGGTGAATTGACCGCACTTATGGCCTACTGATGGTTGGCTAGTGTTCTTGCTTAGCCCCCGGCAGACAGACGGCAGAAAGCAATAAGCAGAAGGCAGGCTGCGGTAGGCAGCAGGTAGTGGATCGGGTAAGGACGCCAATCCCCAGCCCCCAGTCCCTCTTCGGACCGGCCATGAGCTTTGCAACGAACCCACGTCATCCTCTGTTAGAATACCGTACCCTTATGACGCAGCAGAAATCCATCCTCGTGACCGCCGGCATCGTAGTAGATGGCGAGCGTATCCTGATCTGCCAGCGTCATCATTCAGACGCCTACGGAATGCAATGGGAGTTTCCCGGAGGCAAGGTGAAAGAGGGTGAAGACTTGAAAGCCTCCCTTCGCCGCGAATTGGCCGAGGAACTCACGATCGAGGCCGAAATAGCGGAGGAGGTCTTTCGTGTACGTCATCGCTACCCGGATCGCTATGTGGAAGTGGTTTTCTTTGTGGTGCGGAGCTTTCGTGGGACGATCCGCAATCAGGTGTTCGAGGCCGTCGAGTGGGTGCGGCGACCCCAACTCACTGAATTCAACTTCCTTGAGGCGGACCGCGAATTGGTCCGTCGAATCTCCAATGCTGAAATCGTCTAACAGCCTGTTGAAAGACAAGGGCTCCTTGCACTGCCATTTTGCAACTTCTTGCCGGGGTGCGAAGATTCCTCCTCGAGCCAGGGATGCCTCCGTGTTCTCCGTGGCCAGAAGAGCCTTAACACAGAGGTCGCTGAGAACCTCCGTGCTCTCTGTGTTGAGGATTTGGAGGCACGGAGAACACGAAGAATGCCGTTTTGGATGCAGCCACCGGGCTACGCTGCGGCTTGCTGCCTTGATTGCTATTGCCGTAGCCTCCGCCTTTCTGTGTCCCTTCTCGTCACAAGCGCAAGTTGAAAGCGTTGAAAGCACCGCGCCAACCCATTATCTATGGGTCAGCCAGGGGCGCATTGAAGGGCACCTTGCTTTGCACTACTCTCCCGCCGGAGCTTTTTCGCCGGACAGTTCAACCCTGGCAGTCGTGAGCGAAGAGAAGGTCGTTTTGATGGGGGTGCGTGACGCCAACATTCAAAAGGTTCTGAAGCCCCACATACCGGATATCACCGACCTGAACATTCAATCCGCGAATTTTCTGGCTATGAACCAACTGTTGTTGCTGGGGAATGGCGTGATCTCCGACAAGGGTAAGGGACAGGGAAGGTCGACACCGCTCCTCGCGATTCAATGGGACACCATTGAAGACCGACTTTCCCGCAACGTCAACGCCGTAGGGGGAGGCGGGGGATTCGCGCCCATCCTCTATTTTCCTCAAATCGAATACATGGTGCTTTACAAGGCCGGCAATTTCGATCTTTGGGATCCCCGCTCCGGGCGCGGGGGCAGACTCACTATCCCGGACTTGACTCAAACACCCAATGTGTTGGCCTTTTCTCCGGATGGTCATTGGGTTCTCCTGGCACAAATCGCCATGAGCTCGAACCCGGATCCGGTTGTGGTGGAAGCGAAGCAGCACCGGTTTGTTGACAGCCTGCGTGGACACGAGGGGACCGTGCTCGACATCTCATTTTCGCGGGACAGCAGTAGAGTGGCAACGGCCTGCGAGGATGGTAAGGTTCGAATCTTCTCAGCTCCCGACTGGAAGCTCTTGCAGACACTCACGGGACACCATGGGCCTGTTCATTGGGCGGAGTTCTCCCCCGACGGCAAATGGCTGGTGTCTGCTGGTGAGGACAAGACGGCTCGCGTGTGGTCAGTAGAAGATGGAAAATTGCAGCAGACCCTGGAGGAGAGTAAAAACCCCTTGCTCTCGGTAAGTTTTTCTCCCGACAGCAAGTATTTCGCAGCGTCTTCCGAGAAAGCGGTATTGCTGTGGAAGCGAATCGTCGGCAGGTAGGAGGCGGTTGTCCGTTGTCAGTGGTCCGTAGTCCGTGGTCCGTTGTCAGTGGTCAGTTGCAAGATCGCTCGTCGTCTTCAGAACCCAGAGGCCTGGGCGGCTGGCCACCCTCCGAACGTGTCAAGCAGTCATGATGTGCCCGCCCACCCTCGGCTCTTCAAACAATTCGCGCGCGGAATGTATACGCAAGGTTGGGCTAGTGGCGTAAGCTAATGACTTCTGACGAACTACGGACCACAAACAACGGACCACGGACAACGGGGAAGGGACCATGACAACGGACTACGGACTACGGACCACGGACAACGGGCCACTGACCAGAGACCCAACCACCGCACTCCCCCAACCTGTGCTAAAATTCTATCTCTCAGAGAGGTCAGGGTAGTGCGTCTCGCGCAGACGCCAGCACATATATGACTAAAGTTGGAATGGTCAGCCTCGGTTGTCCCAAGAACCTCGTGGACAGTGAGGTGATGTTGGGAATGCTGGCTCGCCAAGGATACGAGTTGACTCCGCGAGCTGGGGAAGCCGAAGTCATCATCGTCAACACCTGCGCTTTCATCGAGCCTGCCAAGCGCGAGTCCATTGACACCATCCTGGAAATGGCGGAATACAAGAAGTCCGGCGCGGCCAGAAAGCTGGTAGTTGCCGGCTGCTTGGTGGAGCGATACCGGCAGGAAATCCTGAAAGAGATCCCGGAAGTGGATTTTGTCATCGGGACCAACGAACTCGAGCGAGTCCTTGAAGCTTGCGGCGAGGAGAGCAAAGATCGCAGCCTCGAGGGCTGCGCCCAGCCCTACCTTTACCACGATCTCACGCCCCGCGTCCTCGCCACTCCTTCTTATTCTGCCTATCTGAAGATCGCTGAAGGTTGTGACCATCCTTGTTCTTTCTGTGTGATTCCGCAGATGCGAGGCAAGTTCCGTTCCCGGAGGTTCGCCTCGGTTGTGCGCGAAGCGGAAAACCTGGCGCGAAAGGGCGTCGTCGAGCTGACCATCGTCGGCCAGGACACAACGAGTTACGGTGAGGATCTGGGGCTCCGTGACGGGCTGGCGTCTCTTCTGCGCGAACTCGGCAAGATCCCCGAACTCGTTTGGGTGCGCTTTCTTTATTGCTATCCCAATCGTTTGACCGACGCGCTGATTGCGGCCGTGGCGGAAACGGCGAAGGTGGCGAAGTACATTGACATCCCGCTCCAGCACGCCAGCGCGCCGGTGCTGAAGTTGATGCGACGGGGTTCCGGCGGAGAACACTTCCTGCGATTGATTGAGAGAATTCGCGCCGCCATACCGGACGTTACACTGCGGACGTCTTTTATCGTGGGCTTCCCGGGTGAAACGGAAGAGGATTTCAAGCTTTTGCGGAGCTTTGTTGAGGCAGCGCAATTTGACCACCTGGGTGTGTTCCTCTATTCTAACGAAGAAACAAGCCCGAGTTATGCGCTGCCCGGCCAGGTTCCAGCGGCTGTGGCGGGCCGTCGCAAGCAAAAGCTCATGGCCTTGCAGCGCAGGATTTCACGACGCAAGCTGAGACAGAGAGTCGGCCGCTCATTTCCGGTCCTTGTGGAGGGCCGCTCTGGGGAAACAGAATTGCTCTTCCAGGGCAGACTGGAATCGCAAGCTCCCGGGATTGACGGTCAGGTATTGATCAACGATTTTGAGGGGGCAGAACCCAGGCCCGGGGAATTCCGCTGGGCCACCATCACGGCAGGGGGTGACTACGATCTGGTATCGCGCCTGGAAGCACGGACCTTTGCTGAGCGGGTAGTTCCGAACTCGGCGTCTCCTGTCGGGTCTCGACTGGTCCAGATTCAACCGGCGGCGATGCCCGCTTCCGCTTAATTCCTGACCATGCGATGTCCCATTTGCCACCGAGACGTTCCCTGGGCGGGTAACCCTTTTCGGCCGTTCTGCAGCGAGCGTTGCAAGCTGATCGATCTGGACCACTGGCTGTCTGGGCGCTATCGCATTTCGACTCCTGTGGAAAGCCAGGACAAGAACAGCCCTGCCGGAGAGATGGGGCAGGACGATAAGAGGAGGAGTGGTTAAAGAACCCCGCAGTCTCTCCATCTGGATCGCAACCGGCTTGGGGTCGGGCTACTTCCCCGTAGCGCCGGGGACCGCCGGATCGGCGCTGGGCTTGGCTCTGGTAATCGCTTTTCGCCAGACTTCACTGGGGCCTCTGGGGTTGGCCGCCTCCTTGGCGACATTCGCGGTCCTGCTCTTCTTTGTGGGAGTCTGGTCGGCAGGGAAAGCGGAGAAGGTATTTGGACGTGTTGATCCTGGGCAAGTGGTGATTGATGAGGTGGCCGGCCAGATTATTACTTTCATTGCCACACCCAGGGTCACCTGGATTGGGTTGATTGCCGGTTTCATCCTGTTCCGCGCCTTCGACATCGTAAAACCTTTTCCGGCGCGGCAGGCCGAGCGGTTTCCCGGCGGCTGGGGTATCATGTTGGATGACGTAGTCGCGGGTCTTTACAGCCTGATGGTGCTTGTAATTCTGGGACGTTTCATCAAATGAGCTTGTGGAAGAAGTCAGACAAACCCGATCCCCCTGCTGCCAAGAAAGGACCTGCTACGAATAAACCGTTGATTGAACGTGTCACTCCGCGTGCGGCGATTCCCGGCGGCGAAATCTCCATCTGGGGCCGGGGCCTCACTCAAAACGGCCGCGGCAGGCCCGAAGTGCGGTTTGGCGATCAGCCCGGAAGCCTGCTCCTCAGCTCTCCCAACCGGCTCGTGGTGCGCGTCCCCGAAGGCGTATCAAGCGGTGACCTAACCGTGGACACGGGAGTTGCGGTCAGCGCGCCTGTCTCCGTTGCAGTGGGAGTCACTATCGCCGACAACCTGCACCCTGTCACCAATCCTGCCATCGATGCAGCGGGGAATACTTTTACTACTTTCAGCGGCAGCCGTGGGCAGAAGGTTCCCGTTTCCGTCTTTAAGATCGACCGGCAACAGGTCGTTCGCCCCTTCCTCAATGATCTGGTGAACCCCACGGGGCTGGCCTTCGATCGCGCCGGTTATCTGTATATTTCCAGCCGCATGGAGGGGACAATTTACAAAGTAAGTCCGGACGCCCATCGCGAGGTATACGCGGAAGGCATGGGAGTCGCCACCGGGATAGCCTTCGACGGCGAGGAGAACTTGTACGTGGGCGACCGAACGGGCACTGTATTCAAGATCAGTCGTGACCGGCAAATTTTTGTCTTTGCGACAATCGAGCCCAGCATGGCCGCGTATCATCTGGCTTTTGGCCCCGACGGTAACCTTTACCTTACAGGCCCGACCATTTCCAGCTTCGACCACGTGTTTCGCATCTCCCCAGCCGGCGAAGTGGCTTCGTTCTATCGCGGCTTGGGACGTCCACAAGGATTGGCCTTTGATGTTGACGGCAACCTCTATGTCTCGGCCTCGTTGGCCGGTCAGCGTGGGATTGTGCGCATCACGCCCGAGGCTCGAGTGGAACGTGTGGTGTCGGGTTACGACATCGTTGGCATAGCCTTCACACGCCAGCAGTCAATGGTTGTCGCCACCAACAATTCCTTGATCGAACTACGCGTCGGCATCGAAGGCAAGCCCCTGATTCGGTGATGAGTGACGAATGGATGCTGAAATCATTGCCGTCGGCTCAGAGCTATTGACTCCCCTTTACCTGGACACCAATTCTCTTTTTCTCACTGAGCGGCTAAACTCCCTGGGGATTGAGGTACGCTACAAGACGGTTGTGGGAGATCATGCAGATGATCTCGCGACTGTTCTCAGGGAAGCGCTCTCCCGCTCTCCATTGATCATCCTGACGGGTGGCCTCGGCCCTACCGAAGATGATCTCACGCGACAGGTGGTGTCGGAAGTTCTCGGCCGAGGCTTACGCGAGGTCCCCGAAATCAGCCGGCAAATTCAGGAACGCCTTGCCCGCTTCGGACGGCCGATGGCAGAAAACAACCTGCGGCAAGCGATGGTCCCCGACGGAGCCGCATGGCTCGAAAATAAGCACGGAACCGCGCCCGGCATCTGGATTGAACACGAAGGCAACATCCTCGTGCTTCTGCCGGGCCCGCCGGGCGAGTTGGAGGCGATGTTCGATGCCGCTTGCCTGCCGCGGCTGGCCCAGGCGTCAGCGGGGCAGAGGATTAAGACTCGCGTTTATAAGGTTGTGGGCCTCCCCGAATCCGAAGTCGACAAACGGGCGGCAGCGGTTTACAAGGCATTTGAGAATCCCACTACGACGATTCTGGCCAAGCCTGGCGCTATCGAAATCCATCTGCGCGCTCGCGCTGCCACCGACGAGGAAGCGGAGGCGTTGTTGGCGGAATTGGGTGACCAAATCGAACTTGCCCTGGGGGAATACATTTTTTCCACGCATGGGGAGTCGCTGGAGGAAGTTGTGGGGATGTACCTGGTGATGCGCCAGAAAACCCTGGCCGTGGCGGAGAGCTGTACCGGTGGCCTGCTAGCGGAGCGGCTCACGCACAACTCCGGCAGTTCCAACTTCTTCCTGGGTGGCGCGATTTGTTATAGCAACGACCTGAAGACCAAATTAGCGGGTGTGCCAAGAAACCTGCTTGAGGAGCATGGCGCCGTTTCTCAGCCTGTCGCCCAGGCTATGGCAGAAGGCATCCGCGCGCGAACAGGCGCATCCATCGGAGTGGGCATCACGGGAATCGCGGGCCCGGCTGGCGGCTCTCGTGAAAAACCGGTGGGCTTGGTCTTTATCTGCCTTGCCGATGAGCGCGGGACACAGGTCCGTGAATTCCGCTTCCCCGGCAATCGCGAAAGGGTCCGCCTGTGGGCCACGCAAATGGCTCTTGAAATGATCCGCAGGAGGGTCAGGGACTAGGAACTGGGGGCTGGGGGCTGGAGATCTTCGCCCGCCTACCACCTACTATCTACTACCTACCGTTCAAAAATGCGTGCTTTCATCGCCGTCGACTTGCCGGAATCTATCCGCGCGGCACTGCGCCGTAAGCAGGCTTCGTTCCGTTCCGCCTCTCCCGATGCGCGGTGGACCCAGCCGGATGGCATCCATCTGACTCTCAAGTTTCTGGGTGAGATTTCCGATGCGAAGGTGAGGGAAGTATCCGAAAGCCTGAAGAATCTGGGTGGGTTCGAAAGCTTCGTGGTCGGAGTGAAGGGCCTTGGTTTCTTCCCCGACGCTCGGCGTCCGCGAGTGTTCTGGGCAGGAGTGGAGGCGCCGGCCAGCCTCAGCCGACTCGCCGGGCAAGTCGAAGAAGCTATGTTAAGGATCGGCTTTGCCCGCGAGGAACGCGCCTTCCGGCCGCACCTGACGCTGGCGCGGTTCAGAGTGCCGCAGCCACAGCCGGCCCTCCTGGCGCTCCTCGCCCAACAAGGTGAGCAGGAGTTGGGAAACTTCGGGGTCTCGGAGTTTTTCCTGTTTGAGAGTAAACTCTCGCCGCAAGGCGCAGAATACCGGAAGGTGGAACGATTCCCTTAATAGAATGATCGGCCCACTCACAACTCTCATTGCATACCTATTAGGTTCGATTCCGTTCGGCTACCTCATCGTTCGCTGGCAGCGAGGAATCGATGTTCGGGCGACGGGCAGCGGCTCAATCGGCGCCACCAACGTCATGCGGAATCTCGGAGTCATGGGGTTCGTCGCCACCTTCATTCTGGACGCCGGAAAAGGACTGCTGGCGGTCCTGCTTGCTTCGAAGATGACTTTTGAGAATCCCACGTGGGTGGCGGCAGCAGCATTCGCTGCGGTTTTGGGCCACTGCTTCCCCGTTTGGCTCAAATTCCGCGGGGGCAAAGGTGTGGCAACCGGAGTCGGCGTATTCATCGCCCTCGCCCCTTGGCAGGTTGTCCTCGTGCTGGTTATCTTCGCGGTCATGGTTGCGATCTGGCGCTACATTTCGCTCGGGTCCGTCGTCGCCACTGCGGCTTTCCCCGTCTTGGTCCATCTTATGAAGCATCCACCGGTCCAGATGGTTCTCGGGGCCGCAGGGGCAGCCCTCATCATCATTGCGCGCCACCATGCAAACATCGCGCGGCTGCTCAAGGGGACGGAGAACAAAGTGGGACGGAAGAAAGCAGTAGGCAGTGGGCAGTAAGCAGAAGGCAGAAAGCAGTGAGCAGATGTCCGTGGTCCGTTGTTCGTAGACGGTCGTTGGTTGACAAGAGCTTGACGGCCGGATCGAGGAGCCGGAAGGCAGAAATCAGAAAGCAAGGGGATCCAGAGGGTAGAAAGGCTGAGAGCTGACGGCTGAGAACTGACCGCTAAAAACCGACAACTGACCACTGACGACTGACAACGGACAACTGACGACTGACAACTTTATCATGAAGAGATTTGCTGTCATTGGCGCCGGGAATTGGGGCACGGCACTGGCGGCCACGCTCGCCAAGACCGGCCATGCGGCCGTGCTGTGGGCCTTTGAGCCGGAGGTCGTAGAGAGCATTCGCGCCCAGCATGAAAATGCGCTCTTCATGCCTGGGGTGAAGCTTCCGGAGAAAATCGCGGCTACGAGAGATTTGGGCGAGGCGCTCGAGCAAGCGGAGATTGTCTTGACGGCCATGCCCTCGCATGTGTGCTGCTCCCTGTACGAAAGAATGCTCAGTTATCTCCGGCCGGAGATGATCTTTGTGAGCGCCACCAAGGGCATCGACACGGACCGCGTGATGCGCATGAGCGAGATTATCGAAAGCGTGGTCAGCCGGCGGTTTGCCCCTCGACTCTGTGCACTCTCCGGCCCCAGTTTCGCCAAAGAGGTTGTGAGAGGTGATCCCACGGCGGTTGTCGTGGCCTCCCGCGACCGCGCAGTGGCTCAGTTGGTACAGAAAGAGTTGTCGTCACGGACGCTGAGGATCTATACCTCGACCGATGTGGTTGGAGTGGAAATCGGCGGGGCGGTCAAGAACATCATCGCCATCGCTGCCGGTGTGATTGCTGGATTAGGGCTTGGACACAACCCCACTGCGGCGCTTATTACGCGCGGGCTCGCGGAGATATCGCGTCTCGCCTGCGCCTGTGGCGCAAAGCGCGAGACTCTGGCAGGGCTCGCGGGCATGGGCGACCTCGTCCTCACCTGCACCGGTGACCTCAGCCGAAACCGCACGGTGGGAATCGAGCTGGGCAGAGGGCGCCGACTTGTGGAGATTATCGGCCCCATGCGCATGGTGGCGGAAGGCGTCAAGACAACTTATGCCACCGTGGCCCTGGCAGAACGGCATGGGGTCGAAATGCCGATCACAACCCAGGTCCACGGGATCCTCGAAGGGCAAGTCACTCCCCGTGAAGCCATCCGCGAGCTTATGGAGCGGACATTGAAGGACGAATAGCAGGTGAGTATCGACCGGGAGCAGAGTCTCAACCGACGGCGCCTATCCCTGACGGCGCGTTCCCGTCCATCAGGTACGATACGGCGTCAGCGATCTTTTGCTCCTCTTCAGCTTTCGTGTGTCTCCATTCCGCAAACTTATCTCTTTCGGCGCTGACCTCTTCCTTGTTGCGTTGGATGCGTGCGTCGTACTCGGCCACGAGCGACTGGACCAAGGCCTGCACCTTGCGGTTTGCCTCTTCCTTGCGCGTCTCGAACTCCTCGAGAGCTTTCTCTCGGGCGCGCTCGGCATTGGCCAGGACTTCATTTCGCCGCACCGCATCATCGATGACATCCGCCAACTTCACTCCGGCCGCTTGCAACGCCATCAGGATTGCAGCTCGCTTCGCCTGCCCCGGAAGGGCACGCATGTGCTCGCATTGCAGCATTTGGGCAACTTTCAATATCGTGTACTCCCCCGTGGAACGAGTGCTCACCTGTCCGCGGTATTCTTCAAGCAGGGATAGGTCGGCTGGCCGGCCGTCGGCAAGAACCACAACCCCCGAGTCGGAGTCGGGTGGATGAAGTGCAGACTCCGGCCCCCTGCCTGCGCCCACATTCGATTGTTGTCCGTTTCCTGAGTCATGTTTCGCTTGCAACAACAAGCTATACCACTTTCTTTTCATCTGGACCTCCGGGTTTTGGGTTGCAACTGGTACCGAACTGTCGAAATCGATTGGCCGGGCCTTGGACCATGTTGGCCGCCACCTGTTGAGAGTGAATGGTCTTATCAACGCGACGCCGACGGACGTGGTACCGAGGCGGACTCCCAGTTCCTTGATAGAAACCAAGATGACTGTTACGACAAAGAAAAGACCCGCCACCGCAAGAGCAGCGAACACTACAGTGAGGGATTCAAAAATTGTGTACATTCCTGCGCTCCATTCGCTTTGGCTCGACACCGCCATCGGCAGAGCAACCTCCCATCTTGTCGAGCCCGGGGGAACCGATTTGTGGCCTCTCTCCTTCCTGCGCCCTGCGGTTTGTTTGCAGTGGCTGCACGCTTGTCATCTCTTGGCTTTGAACCCGAACGGGAGCTGACTCCCGCCGCGCGGTGGTCGCCTTTCCGGCGTCTCGAACCAACCCTTTCGGATTGGCGGCAGCCTAACATGGTACGAGTGCTTCCCGCAGTCCGTTGGTGTCTCCTTCCCCCTCGATAATGACTTTCGGTCGTTCCGATGCTCTTCTTGAGTCCTTTTTCGCCGGGACCGCCCTGCCAAGGACAAGTTGCGTTGAGCAATGCCCTCTCTTCCGCTGAATACCGCGGCCACACCTCCAACTTCTGCCCATTTCCCGAGGAGAAGGGCAGGGAATTGGGTCTTTGCCCTCTCCCTTGGGGAGGGTGTCCCGCTACCGGGGCTTTCACCAGCTGGAGCGGGACAGGTGAGGGGTCGGTTGCAAGCTAAGGAGGGATCAGAGGGGCGAACACGACGAAGTAACCCCTCACTTGGCTCTCCCACGCCTGCGGGATCGGCACCCTCCCCGAAACAGAGGGCTGTATTCCCGACTTCGGCCCCGCGTGTCCAGCCGAAGATATGGGTAAAGATCAGCTCGCCGAGGAGTGAGCATGGGTGGTGAGATCGCGTGCCTGTAAATTGCTAAGTGGGATACGACGTTAGCAGGCGCCATCCGATTGGCGGGTCCATGGACGCGCTGGGGCGAGACCATTCACCACAGAGTCAGCCGTTAGCGCATAGATGAAGGCCGCAGAGGACTACCTTCCCATCTGCCGGGCTTTTTCAAGGATCGCCGGGCGCGCGCTTTCCATGATCTCGCGCCAGTCCTCGTAGCGCAGGGTGCGTTGCGCGAAGGTGCGCTTCTCCAGCGCAGTCAGGAAACGGGACTCGAATTCCTGGAAATAGGAGCCGTAAAGGTGATAGCTGTCGGCCAAGTGGCAGTACCGCCCCGGTTTGACTGTCCTTCCCGAAAGCTCTGAAACCCGGTTGGCGATCTTCTGTTGAAGTTGCACGAGGGCGAAGATGTTCATGAACGCCGCTTTGTAAGCATCGTTCGAGCGGAAGCGCACGTTCATGCTGAGAGAGGCAGTCGAGGAGTTGAGAGTCGAGGAGTTGAACTTTCTCGACTCCTCGACTCTCGACTCCTGGACTTCAGTAATCCGGCACCAGATGCTCTGCATACATGCGGGGTCGTAGCAGTCATTGTCCTCCCAGACCATCCAGGTCACGGCCTGCGCGCGGCGTGTGTAAGGAGTTTTCGCAAGCTTTACGCACAGGGTCTCAATCTGGTCGAAGGGCGGGAGGGTTGGAACCTGGTAAGCAAAGAGCCGCTGGTGGTAGGTGTACTCCCAGCGAGTGTCGCCCGGGTCGCCGGTGTCGCGCACCAGATGGTCCTTGATGCCCTCGCAGACTTCCATCACGTATTCCTGCAAGTCTTCGGGCCCGCCAGGGAAGTCCTTGTGGATCATCGGCTCCTTGAGCGGCTCGGTGATCGTAATCAGCATCGTGGCGTCTTTGCTGGGGGGATCGTCAGGCTTGTCGTACTGCGTCTTGATATCGCATCCGCACTTGTAGAGCAACAACAACGATTCTTCCCAGGCGCGCGCGATGCAGTCCGCTTCGACGTGTAGAACCGGTATGCCGTTCATAAGCCCCCTCAACTAGCCGCTAACTTCCGCCAAGCTCTTGTCGAGCGTGGCGAGAGCCGATTCGACCTCACTCCTGGAGATGTTCAGCGGTGGCGACATGCGAATCACGTTCCCATACAGCCCGCCCTTGCCCACCAGCAAGCCGTTGGCCCGCGCGCGTTCCATGACCAGGTTTGTGGCTTCTGCCGCCGGCGCCTTGGACTGACGGTCCTTCACCAATTCGATCCCTTGCATCAACCCCATGCCGCGCACATCGCCGATGAGGGTGTGTTTCTCTTTTAGTGCTTCGAGGCCCTGGCGGAAGTGATTGCCCATTTCCTGGGCATTATCCATCAGCCGCTCTTCCTCGATCAGGTCGATGGTGGCTTTGGCGGCAACGCAGGTAACGGGATTGCCGCCGAAAGTTGAAATTGTGAGGCCCTTATAGGCGTCGGCAATCTCGGGCCGGGTGAGGGTCAAGCCGATAGGCACGCCGTTGGCCATGCCCTTTGCAGATGTGATGATGTCCGGCTCGACCTCCCAGTGCTCGATGCCCCACCATTTCTTGCCGGTGCGGCCCCACGCCGCCTGAACTTCGTCGGCAATGAAAAGCCCGCCATAATTGCGCACGATGTTGGCGACAATCTTGAAATAGCCCGGCGGCGGAACGATGAATCCGCCCAGGCCTTGAATGGTTTCGGCAATCAAGCCGGCGATCTGGCCGCTGGTCGAGGTCTTGATGACTTCTTCGATGTCTTTGGCGCAATGCAGCTCGCAGCTTGGATAAGTGAGCCGGTAAGGGCAGCGGTAGCAGTAAGGTCCAGGCGCTTGGACCACGCCATACGGGATGACGCCGCCTTTTCGAAACGTGTACAGTCCGGTAAGTGACTTGGCCAGTTGTGAATGACCGCTGTAGCCGTGGCGCAGCGCCAGGATTTCATAGTTTCCCGTGTACATGCGCGCCGCCATGATGGCCACTTCATTGGCCTCGGTGCCACTGTTGGTGAAATAACTCTTCTTCAATTTGCCCGGGGCAATTTGTGCGACCTTTTCTGCCAAGGCCACGATGGCCTCGGTAGGGAAAAGCGTTGAGGTGTGCTGGACGCGGTCAAGCTGTTCCTTGATCTTCTTCGTCACCTTCTCGTTTGAGTGGCCAACGCTGATCGTGACGATGCCGCCCAGGAAGTCGAGATATTGCTTCCCGTCCAGGTCCCAAACGTACTGCCCCTTGGCATGATCAATCACCAGCGGGTCTTTGAAGTAAGTGGTGACGCAGTTGAAGATGTATTCCTGTTTTTTGCGGAGGATCTCGTCTTTGGTCATGGTGTCCTCACATACTTATCCAGCCACTCGAGCACCGTCTTGTACCACAACTGGCTGTTCTGTGGCTTCAGGACCCAGTGGCCTTCGTCGGGGAAGTAGAGCAGCCGCGAGGGCACGCCGCGCCGTTGCAACGATGTGAAGAGTTGAATGGCCTGGCCCTCCGGCACGCGAAAGTCGAGAGCGCCCTGGACAAGCAGCATGGGCGTCTGAATGTTCTGCACGTGATTCGATGGCGACGATTTCTCGTAGGCTTCCCGCTTCGTCCACGGTGGTCCCTGGTGCTCCCACTCATCGAACCAGATTTCCTCGGTTTCACCGTACATGCTGCGCGAGTCGTAGACGCCGTCGTGAGAGACCAGCGCCTTGAAACGGTTCGTATGTCCGGCGATCCAGTCGATCATGTACCCGCCGAAGGAAGCGCCCGCTGCGCCCACGTGATTCTTATCAACGTAGGGCTGATTTTCCAGGTAATCCGTCGCCATCATGATGTCCTGGTAGCAGGCGCCGCCCCAGTCACCCGAAATCTCCTCTACGAACTTCTGCCCGTATCCGGTGGAGCCATGGAAATTGGTCATTATCACCACATAGCCGTGAGAGGCGAACATCTGGGCATTCCAGCGGTAGCTCCAAGCGTCGTCCCAGGCGCTTTGCGGGCCGCCATGGACCAGGACGATAGCGGGATATTTGTTGCTTGGGTCAAAGGCGGGAGGCTTCACCAGCAGGCTGTGAATCTTTGCGCCCAGTCCTCCCGTGGTCGTCACCGATTCGGCGGGATTCATGTCGAGTTCCGCGATCAATGAGTCATTGGCGTGCGTGAGTTGTGTTGGTGTCCCTTCCGAGACAGCAGCGCGAAAGATCTCCGCCGGCTGGGTCAGGCTGCTGCGGGTCAGCACCAGTGAATTGCCGTCTGAGGTGACCTGTAAGTCATCGTTCATTCCACCCAGAACTTTCTCGACCTTGGGCTTGCTCACGGAAGTCTTGAACACCGGTTGCAGGCTGCGTTCGGGCGCGGTGAAATAGATGGTGTCGCTGTCCAGGGCCCACGCAAAACTCGATACCCATTGATCGAAGCCTGTGGTTAGGTCCTTGATGCTTCCGGTTTGCCGGTCGTAAACGCGCAGGCGAAGCAGGTCGGATTCGTAGCCATCGCGCGCCTGGGAGGTGTAGGCGATGTAGCGCCCGTCAGGCGAGTACTGCGGTGAAGCATCGGAGCCGGGATTGTCTTTGGTGATGTTCTTCGCTTCACCACCTTTTGTGCTGACGACGAAGAGATCGTCGTTGGTGCTCCAGGCGATGCGTGAGCCGCCTGAGCGGTTGGAGGTGAAGCAGGCCTCCGTCCCATCCGGCGAAATATCGTAACCATCGGGCGCGCCGAGGAACCAGGTGGGAGAGTCCACCGCGCCCGGGGTCAAGTCAAGCGGCGTCCCGCCCTGGGCAGAGACGGTGAACAAGTGGGCGTACATGCCCTCGCGCCAGGCATCCCAATGCCGGAAGAGGAGTTCGTCGATGACCCGCGCCTTCACCTTGCTCTTTTCAGCTTCTTCCAGGCGCTTCTTGTTGCACGCATCGTCGGCGCAGTCGGGATAGACCTGAGAGGTGAACAGCAGCGCATCGCCCTTTCTTGCCCAGGTCACGCCGTCCGCTTCGGTCGAGATGCTTGTGAGCTGGCGCGCCTCACCCCCATGCACGGGAATGATCCATACCTGCGACTTGCCGCCGCGCGCCGATATGAACGCAATGGATTCGCCGTCCGGCGACCAACGCGGCCGCGAGTCGGACCCGTTGCCGGTGGTCAGTTGTTTCGGCTCACCGCCTTCGGCGCGAATGAGCCAAATGTGTTTGACGATTTTATTGGCCTCGAAATCAACCGCCCCCTGCACGTAGGCGATCCAGCGGCCGTCAGGAGAAACTTGTGGGTCAGAGATTCTTTGTACCTTCATCAAATCGTCGAAAGTTATCGGACGTTTTGCAATTGCCACATTGCCCCCTAATACCAGAAACAGAGCTACACCCATCATCAGGAATGTTTTCATGATAATCAGCGTTTAATCCTTGCTGAGCCCCCCTTCATGACGTGCTTCACCTCATCCCACGTCACCATGCTGGTGTCGCCGCGCGTACTTTGCAACAGGGCTCCGTGGGCGGCGCCGAGATTGACGGCATCCTGCGGCAGCATGCCAGCCAGGAAGCCGTAAATGACCCCGCTGCAAAAGCCGTCACCACCACCCACACGGTCCTCGATCTCCAGTCCTTCATAGCGTGCGGACTGATAAAAACTTCCATCATAGTAAAGAATCGCCGACCAATTATTGACCAACCCGCTGACCACCTCGCGCAACGTCGTCCCGACGGCCTGAATGTGCGGATGCTTCTCGATCACCCGTGAGACCATGCTTTTGTAGCCTTCCACGGGAAGCTTCTTGAGCGATTCGTCCACGCCTTCCACCCGGAACCCCAATACCTTTTGGAAGTCTTCCTCGTTTCCGATCAAGACGTCGATGCAGGGGACCAACTCGCTGGTGACGGCAATCGCTTTCTCACTGGACCAGAGTTTGCTGCGAAAGTTCAAATCGTAGCTGACAACCGTGCCTGCTTCGTGGGCGGCCTGCATCGCTTCCTTTACGACCGCTGCGGAGGAATCGCTGAGGGCGGTGCAGATTCCGCCGGTATGAAACCACCGAACACCGTGGCCGGCGAAGATCTTTTTCCAATCGACATCGCCGGGTTTGATGTGAGCCGCAGCGGAGTGGCCGCGATCGTACATGGTTACGCTGCCCCGGACCCCGATGCCCACTTCCGTAAAGTTCAACCCGATGCGGTCCGCCTTGCCGACGCCGTCGTAGGGCGCCCAGACCACGTGGCTGAGGTCCATGCCGGAAGTCCGCGCGTGGTTGCGAATGAACCAACCCAAGGGATTATCGACCAGGCGCGAAACCCACGCAGTTCGCAAGCCTAACCGGCTCAGGGCGTAGCTAACGTTGTACTCTCCACCGCCCGCCCAGGCCTCGAAAACGGGGGTGAGTTCAATTCGCTGGTGCCCTGGCGGGCTAAGGCGAATCATACATTCGCCAAAGCTCAGCACGTCCAGTTGGCAATCCGTTGTGGAACGAAGTTTCAAGAGCATAGATGAACCTCCAGAAAGTGGATAGACATATGATGGCGCAATGCTGCAACCCAGGCCTCGTAACGACGCAATATCTTAACGCAAATGCTTTGGTGCGAGTAGTGGCGCGGGCTGGAACTCGACAGCAAGAGTCACCTCGCAGCGCTCGGCGAGAATATCAATTTCAGATTTCCATTCCGTTTCTGAGCCGCTGCTGACTCCCTGGGTCTGAAGTTCGCACAGATACCGCGTTTCTTCGGTATCTGTCTACCTGACTTATGAAGTTGCCTTTGCAGGCTGAGTTCGCCTCAATCTTAGGGTGACTCTGCAAAGTATACATCCAAGAACCACCGCCGCGGAAAAAAAGCCTATGATCGGCCACTTCAACTGTGTCACGAATTGGCGATAAAGTCGCAGTTGATCGAATGAGGTCCACTCCTCACGAATTTTCCCATCGACAATACGCCAAACTGTGATGCCACGTAATTCGAGCTTGGCTCCCGTTGGAGGTAATCCACCATATCCGGCGCCGGTATGTGCTCCCCGGAAGGTCCATACCACCGTGACTAGGTCACCCTCGGCTACCATCAGGTCCACGGTCATCTTGAGATCCGGAAACGCCTTCTTCTCCGCACGCGCTGCCGCTTGATCCTCCTGGAGGTCGGCATTCCTGTGGAGCAAGTGGTTCACAAAATCTCTTGCGTAGATTTCCTCTGCAACCTGGAATTTCCCCTGGTTGAAAATCTCTTCGAACACTCGCCCAGCTATCGCTTTGTTTCTGGCCTCCTGAGAAGCTCCGTCTGGCAAGAATGGGACCGTGTCGGCTGCAAATGCCGCGCATGCCGGAGCGAGCGTCACGAACAGTAACAGTAATGTCTTCCCCATGATCCTTCTCCCCCGACAATTAATCTAACCATGGGTTTGTCCCAGATTTCAAAATTGCCCCAACCCCGCTTTTTCAACGGACCACTAACCAACCACTGACAACTTTACTTGTCCCACTCCGTATGGAACTTTCCTTCCTTGTCGATGCGGCGGTAGGTATGTGCGCCGAAGTAGTCGCGTTGAGCCTGAAGGAGGTTGGCAGGCAGCCGCTTTGAGCGGTAGCCGTCAATATAAGCCAGCGTGTTGCTCAATGCCGGAATCGGCGTGCCCAAGTCGGTTGCCGTGCGCACAACTCTGCGCAGACTGCCGCCTGTTTTGTTGAGCAATTTGCGGAAATACGGCGCCAGCATCAGGTTTTTCAAGTCAGGCTGGGATTGGAAAGCGGCGCGGATGGGATCAAGGAGCTTGGCGCGAATGATGCATCCACCCTTCCAGATGCGCGCGATTTCCTCGAACTTCAAGTTGTATTTGTACTCCTGCGAGGCGACTCGCAGTTGCTCAAAACCTTGCGCGTAGCAGCCGATGACCGTGATCTTATAAGCCTCGCGCAGGCGGGCAACGAACTGCGTCTTGTCGCCGGCAAACTTCTTGCGCGGCCCGCGCAAAACCTCGGACGCCGCAACGCGTTCATCTTTAGCTCCTGAGATGATTCGCGCGATCACGGCAGCCGTCAGAGTTGGTACGGGTGCGCCCAAATCCAGGGCATCCTGCGCGGTCCATTTGCCGGTGCCCTTCTGCTCGGCGGTATCCAGAACGAGGTCCACGAGCGGTTGGTTGGTTTCGGGGTCGATCTTCCCGAGGACGACGACACTGATCTCAAGAAGGAAGGAGCCCAGGTCGCCGCTGTTCCACTCTGCGAAGATGTCGCGAATCCCCGGTCCGGATAGCCCCAGCACATTCTTGAAAATGTCATAGGCTTCGCAGATGGTCTGCATGATGCCATACTCAATGCCGTTGTGGACCATCTTCACGTAGTGGCCCGCGCCGCCGGGCCCTAGATAGGTGCAGCAAGCGCCATCGCTGGTCTGGGCGGCCATGCTCGTCAGAAGAGGTTCGAGGTGGCGGTAAGACTCCTCGAACCCACCTGGCATCAGGGACGGCCCGTGCAAGGCGCCTTCTTCCCCACCACTGACGCCCATGCCAAAGAAGCGCAGGCCGGAGGCTTCCAGTTCCCGCGCGCGCCGCTCCGTGTCCTTGAAGTAAGAGTTGCCGCCATCAATCAGGATGTCCTCAGGGGTCAAGTAAGGCTTCAAAGTCTCGATGACGGAATCCACTGGCTTGCCGGCCGGAACCATCATCCAGATGCGGCGGGGCGTTTCCAGCGCGTCCACGAATTCCTGCCATGAACGGGTGGTCAGAATCTTGCCCGCGGTTTCTTCCCCGACTTTCTGCGATTTCTCCATGTCGAGGTCGAAACCCGCCACCGAAAAGCCTTTGCTATGGGCATTGAGCCCCAGGTTTTTTCCCATCACGCCAAGTCCGATAATTCCGAGATGCCGTTTGTCCACTGTCGCCTCCTGAAATGTAAGCTGCAAGAATAAAGAATATCAGAACCTGCGCCTTGGAGCGCGGCATGGTTGAGCCAAGTCGAAAGTCAAAAGTCAAAAGCCCGTTAAGCCCGTTAAGGGTGTTCGGCCGTACGGCAAAGTTATATAATGGCGGTTCGCCCTGAGTCCAACCGAATGATCCTCGCATCTAAATATCTTGCAGGGCAGTGAACGGGCCTCAGTATTTGGATTGTTCTTGGGTGGGGTTGGATTCAGCTTCAACTAAACTCAGGAGGACTAACCCCTTGGACGGTCATGCCGCAGTAAGTGCGCAAAACAAGTCTCTCGACCAAACGCAACTCGATCAACTTTGTATCAATACGATTCGGTTTCTTGCCGTGGATGGAGTCCAGAAAGCAAACTCCGGTCATCCGGGAATGCCGATGGGCGCTGCGCCCATGGCCTACGTACTCTGGACGCGTTTCATGCAATACGATCCCCTCAAACCTCATTGGCCCAATCGGGACCGTTTCGTCCTTTCCGCCGGGCACGGCTCGATGCTTTTGTATAGTCTTCTTCACTTGACCGGATATGACCTTCCGCTCTCAGAGCTTCAGCAGTTCCGCCAATGGGGAAGCAAGACTCCTGGCCATCCTGAATACGGACTGGCTGATGGCATTGAAACCACTACCGGGCCTTTGGGCCAGGGATTCGGGACCGGTGTGGGCATGGCCATCGCGCAAAAGTACCTTGCGGCGCACTTTAACCGCCCTGAACACGACATTGTAAATTACAAGATTTATGGCATCGTCAGCGATGGCGATTTGATGGAAGGGGTTGCGTCGGAGGCGGCTTCGCTGGCTGGCCACCTGGGGCTCAACAACCTCATCTACTTTTATGATGACAACCATATCTCGATTGAAGGCTCGACGCACCTGGCGTTCACTGAGGATCGCGCCGAGCGTTTCAAGGCTTACGACTGGTTCGTGCAGCAGTTACCGGACGGCAACGATCTGGAAGCGATTGATGGCGCCATTCGCGCGGCGCAGGCAGAAAAGGAGAGGCCCTCCATCATCATGGTCCGAACGCACATTGGCTACGGCAGCCCGAACAAACAAGACACTGCCGAGGCGCATGGCAGTCCATTGGGTGAAGAAGAGGGGAAGTTGACCAAGCAGAATTTGGGCTGGCCTCTCGAGCCGAAGTTCTACATCCCCGAGGAAGCGCTTGCCCACTTCCGCAAAGCCATCGAGCGTGGTGAGAAGGCCGAAGCCGCATGGCAAACGCGACTCGCGGAGTACCGCAAGACATATCCGGGCCTCGCAGCGGAATGGGATCGCTTCGTCAATGGTGACCTCCCCGAGGGTTGGACCGCCGAGCTTCCCACATTCAGTTCTGCTGAAAAACCCATGGCTACTCGTCAAGCTTCCGGGAAAGTGTTAAATGCCATCTCGCCCAGCCTGCCCACGCTTTTGGGCGGGTCGGCGGACCTGGCTCCCTCGACCAATACGCTGATCAAGGGCGAGGGAGACTTTAGCAAGGGTAACTATGGGGCGCGCAATTTCCACTTTGGGGTGCGCGAACATGGCATGGGCGCAATCATCAATGGCGTGGCGCTCAGCGGACTTATCCCTTACGGCGCGACGTTCTTCATCTTTTCAGATTATCTGAGGCCCGCTTTGCGTCTGGCGGCGCTGATGGAAGTTCATTCCATCTTCGTCTTCACGCACGACAGTATTTTCCTGGGCGAGGACGGGCCCACTCACCAGCCCATTGAGCACTTGCCGGCGTTACGGGCCATCCCTAATTTGAGCTTGATTCGGCCTGCCGACGCGAATGAGACGGTGGTGGCATGGCAGGTTGCAATTGAACATCGCGCTGGGCCGGTGGCCCTGTGCCTGAGCCGTCAAGGCCTGCCCATCATCGATCGCAGCAAATATGGAGCGGCGGAAGGCCTGACCAAAGGCGCTTATGTGCTGGCGGAGGCCCAAGGGAAGACTCTGGAGGTCATCCTGATTGCCTCGGGCTCCGAGGTGGCTCCGGCTCTCGAGGCTTTCGAAAAGCTGGCAGGCGAGGGGGTCGCAGCGCGGCTGGTGAGCATGCCTTCGTGGGACCTTTTCGAGAAACAGCCTCAATCGTATCGCGACGAGGTTCTGCCGCCCGACGTGACGGCGCGCCTGGCAATTGAGGCTGCGGCGCCTTTCGGTTGGGAGCGCTATGTCGGAACCAAGGGCGATGTGATCGGGATGAAACGCTTTGGGGCGTCTGCTCCGGCCAAGGCGCTGGCGGAGAAATTCGGATTCACCGCGGCAAATATCGTGCAGCGCGCCCATAAATTGCTGGGGGCTAGCTAGGGACTGGGGGCTGGGACAATTCGAGAAGAGGTAGGCAGTGGGCGGGAGATTTGGGCAAGGGGCTCAGGGCTGGGGCAACTCAACAATCAAAATTCAGAATTCAAGATTCAAGATGGGCTTAGGCCCGAATCCCGAGCCCTCAGCTCAACGAGGCAGAGAGGGAACTCTATGGCTGAGAATCCTTTGAGGCAACTCAAGCAAGCTGGCCAGAGCGTTTGGTTCGACTACATTCGCCGGTGGGAAATGGTTTCCGGTCATTTGAAGCATTTGATTGCTGACGACGGGCTCTCCGGAGTCACATCCAACCCGAGTATTTTTGAAAAGGCCATCGCCGGCAGCAAGGATTATGACGAGGTCATACAGAAGCTGGCGTATGAGGGAAGGGAATCGGCGCAGATTTTCGAAACTCTGGCGGTTGAAGATATCCAGATGGCCGCCGACTTGTTCCTCCCCACTTACCACGCGACGGATGCCAGGGATGGCTACGTGAGCATAGAGGTTTCCCCGACTCTGGCGCACGACACCATCGGCACGATCGAGGAAGCCCGCCGCTTGCATCGCGCGGTGGACCGTCCCAATGTGCTGGTGAAAGTGCCTGGAACGGTGGAGGGGCTGCCTGCCACTCAGCAACTCTTGGGCGAGGGGATCAACATCAACATCACGCTGCTCTTTGCCATTGAGAGGTACGAGGAGGTAGCAAACGCGTACATTGCAGCCCTCGAGAAGCTCGCTGGTGAAAGCAAGCCGCTGAAGCGTGTGGCATCCGTTGCCAGCTTCTTCGTGAGCCGCATTGATACCCTTGTGGACCAGCAACTGGATGCCCGGCTGCGCGATGCCAAGACAGACGCGGAGCGCGAGAGGATATCGGCGCTCTTCGGCAAGGCCGCCATTGCGAATGCCAAGCTTGCTTATCAGCGGTTCAAGGAGATTTTTGCCGGCCCGCGCTTTCAGTTGCTGGCGCAAAAGGGGGCGCGAGTGCAGCGGATGCTCTGGGCTTCGACGAGTACCAAGAATCCAAAGTATCGCGACATCCTCTATGCCGAGGAATTGATTGGTCCCGACACCGTCGATACGATGCCTGCTTCCACCCTGGACGCCTTCCGCGATCACGGCAGGGTGCGGACCACAATCGAGGAGGGCTTGGCCGAATCCCGCCAGGTCATGGCCCAACTCGCGAAGTTTGGCATCGATATGGCTGCTGTCACCCGCAAGCTCGAGGAGCAAGGGGTTGGGGCTTTTGCGAAAGACTATCAGAAGCTCCTGAATAGCATTGCCGAGAAGCGCGCGCAAGTCCTGGCTTCGCCTCCAAAGGCGAGTGCAGTCCCTGAAGCGGGCAGCCTGCAATCCGCCGTGGACGCCACGCTTAACAGGCTCGTGGAGCAGAAGTTCCCGCAACGGCTCTGGGACCGCGACCCATCGTTGTGGAAGAATGATCCCGCGCATCAGGGGGTGATCCGTAATGCGCTGGGTTGGCTCCGGGTTTCTCATGCCATGCTTGGACATCTCGAGGGACTCTTGAGTTTTGTTCAGGGAGTGAAGTCTGAAGGATTTACCCACGCTGTCGTGCTGGGCATGGGAGGCAGTAGCCTTTGCCCGGATGTCTGCCGCGCCACGTTTGGGACGGCGCCGGGGTTTCTCCAACTCCACGTGCTCGATTCGACAGTTCCCGCCAGCGTCGCACAGATCGAGAAATCCGTCGATCTTGCGCATACACTCTTCCTCGTCTCCAGCAAATCCGGGGAGACGGTCGAGCCGAACAGCTTCTTCAAGTATTTCTACGAGCGTGTTCGAGCCTTGAAGGGCGAGCGGGCGGGCGAAAACTTCGTGGCCATTACTGATCCGGGGACTGCTCTCGAAAAGCTGGCGAGCGAGAAGAAGTTCCGGTGCGTTTTTCCTGGTGTCCCTGATATAGGAGGGCGTTATTCAGCTCTATCGAATTTCGGCATGGCGCCGGCGGCGCTGGCCGGTGTGGACGTGCAAACCTTGCTCGAGCGCGCGGAACTCATGGCCCACGCCAGCGGAGCGTGCGTGCCGGCAAAGGAGAATCCAGGGATGGTTCTGGGCGCGACCCTTGCGGAAGCGGCGCGGCGTGGGCGCGACAAGATCACGTTTGTGATTTCCAGCGGCATCGAGTCCTTCGCGGACTGGGTGGAACAGCTCATCGCTGAAAGCACCGGGAAAGAGGGCAAGGGCTTGTTGCCAGTGGCGGGAGAATCCCTGGGTGAGCCAGGAGTTTATGGCAAAGACCGGCTCTTCGTTCACCTCAAGTTGGAATCCGAAGCTGAGGGCAGCGTCGAGCAGGCGTTCGATGCCCTCGAGACGGCGGGTCACCCCGTAATTAGAATCAGGCTGCATGACAAGCTCGATTTGGGTCAAGAGTTCTTCCGTTGGGAAATGGCGACAGCGACCATGGGCGCGCTGCTGGGGATCGATCCGTTCGAACAGCCCAACGTGGGGGAGAGTAAGGTCAACACCAAGAATTTGCTCGAGGAACATCGCGCCTGGGGAATATTCTCGGAGCCAGATCCACTTTTGGAATTTGACGGCCTGAAATTCTACGCCGTCGGAAGAACGCGCGCGCACTTGGCGAAACTGGGCGCAGCCGGCAAATCGCCGGAGGGAGTGCTGGCGGCCTTCATGAACCAGGCGCGGCCCGGCGATTACGTGGCGCTGACGGCGTATCTCGAACCCAGCGCTGAAAACACGGCGGCACTCCAGTCCGTGCGCGTGCGGCTGCGCGACTCCCTGCGCCTGGCGACGACGCTAGGTTACGGCCCACGCTTTTTGCATTCCACGGGCCAACTCCACAAGGGCGGCGCCAATAACGGTTTGTTCATTCAGATTACCGCCGACGACGCCCAGGATTTACCGATCCCCGGAGAGCCTTATAGTTTCTCCATCTTGAAGCAAGCTCAAGCTCTCGGTGACTGGTGCTCACTTGATAGTAAGCAGCGGCGCGTCATTCGACTGCATCTTGGGAAGGATGTGCCGGCCCAATTGACGCGGCTGGAAAAACTGGTTGAGAGCGGGGTCAAGTCATGGCTGACACCACCACGTTGAGCAATCCTCTGGGGGAGGGGATTCGGATTCACCGGACTCCCGAACCGTGCGCCATGGTAATCTTCGGGGCTTCGGGTGACCTGACGGAAAGGAAGCTTATCCCCGCGCTCTTCTACCTGGCGCGCGAGCGCATGTTGCCTGCCGGGTTTTCCGTCATTGGGTGTGCCCGGACGCCAGCCACGGACGATAGCTTTCGGGAGGAAATGGGACAGGCGGTTAAGAAGTATCTGAAGCTCTCTACCGAAAGCGAGGCATTTGTGGAGAGCTTTGGCAAGGGCATCTACTACCTCACCGATGACTTCAGTGACCCAGCGGCTTACGACCAACTGAAGACCTTGCTGGATCGGCTTGACCGGGAACGGGGCACGTCCGGCAACCGTCTCTTTTACCTTGCCACGCCGCCCAGTTTCTTCCCCGTTATCGTGAAGCACCTTGGGGCGGTGGGGCTGGCCAAACCGAAGTTTCCTGAAAAATCCTGGACGCGAATTATCATCGAGAAGCCTTTCGGGCGGGACCTTGCCAGCGCCAGAGAATTGAACCAAGTTGTGACGGAGGTTTTCAGGGAAGAGCAGGTATACCGCATCGACCACTATCTGGGGAAGGAAACTGTCCAGAACCTGTTGGTGTTTCGCTATGCCAACGGGATTTTCGAGCCGTTCTGGAATCGGCGATACATCGACCACGTCCAGCTTTCGGTGGCCGAAGACCTGGGGGTGGAGAACCGTGGCTCTTATTACGAAGAGGCGGGCTTGGCGCGCGACATGATCCAGAACCACGTCCTGCAACTCCTCAGCCTGGTGGCCATGGAACCTCCGTCTACCTTCGATGCCACTTCCGTGCGCGATGAGAAAGCTAAGCTGCTGCGCGCCATACGGCCTCTGGCGATTGACAGGATCGACGAGTTCAGCGTCCGGGGCCAATATGTGGAGGGCTGGGTGGGTGGAAAGAAAGTTCCGGCTTACCGCGCCGAGCCGAAGGTTTCTCCCACCTCAACCACGGAGACTTATGCGGCTCTCAAGTTCTACATTGACAACTGGCGCTGGGCAGATGTTCCTTTTTACCTGAGGTCCGGCAAGCGGCTGGCGAAGCGCGTTTCCGAGATTTCCATCCAGTTCCGCCGCGTGCCTCACCTGCTTTTCAGGGGCGCTGGAGCGGACGGCATCGAGCCAAACGTGCTCTCGGTTCGCCTTCAGCCGAATGAGGGGATTTCGCTGAAATTCTGCGCGAAACTCCCCGGTGCCACGATGCAAATCCGACCGGTCCAGATGGAGTTTCGTTACGGTGAATCGTTCGGCGCCCCGCCGCCAACCGCCTACGAGACCCTCCTGCTGGACTGCATGTTGGGCGACGCTACGCTATTCAACCGCAGCGATGCTGTGGAGCTTTCCTGGGAATTAGTGGACCCGATCCTCGGCCATTGGCGAGAGCAAGGACCAAAGGGACTCGCTCCCTACCAGGCCGGGTCATGGGGACCAGCCGAAGCCGATGCCTTGATCGAGCGAGACGCCCGCCAGTGGCACAGGCTGTAAAGAAGGCAGAAATCAGAAAGTAGAAAGCAGAAGTCAGAAAGCGGATAGCAGAAGGCAGAGAGCAGAAGGCGGAAGGCGGAAAGCAGTCAGGACACGACGGCAGGCTGGGAGGTAGCGGGATTGGACTGGCCTTATAGCTATTCGGTTCTGAGTTATGGCGCCGGCGGTCAGCGGCCAGTTTCCAGTTTCTAATTTCTAGTTTCTGATTTCTGATTCTTGGGAGTGTAGCTTGGCAGGAACAATCGAACCGATTGGGTTGGGCGAGCCCCGGCGGGCAAACGTGGCTGACCTGGAAGCCGAACTCTCGGCTCTGTGGCGGTCGGCTGGTGAAGATCCCGCTGCAAAGAATGCCGTGACTCGTGCCTGCACGCTGACTCTGCTCATTCACGTCGAGAGCGATGAGGCGGCGTACGAGGTGACCAACCTGGTTGCAGAGGTGACGCGCCAGAACCCTTGCCGGGCGATTATCATGATGCTGGAACCGCAAGCCACTCCCTCGGGGCTTGAGGCGTGGGTTTCCGCGCATTGCCACCTGCCGGTGGCGGGCGAAAAACAGGTGTGCAGCGAGCAGGTCACCCTTCGCGCCCGCGGTGAGGCAGGGCAGGGGCTAGCCAGCGTGGTTCTGCCTTTGACGGTCTCCGGATTGCCGATTTTCCTTTGGTGGCGGGCCGGCGATTTCTCGCCACCTCCCTATTTCGAGGAGATCCTCCGTGTTACGCAGCACGTCATCGTGGACACGGCGCGGTTTTCGCCCAGCGGGACGCATTTGCAGGATCTGGCCGCGTGGCTTCATAAGTTTTCGGGGAGGATTCAGTTGACCGACCTGAACTGGAGCCGCATCACGCCTTGGCGCGAGCTCATAGCCCAGTGTTTTGATTCGCCCGATAGACGGCCCTACTTGGACCGCCTCTCGGAGGTAAGGATTGAATACGAGCAGGATTCCGCGCGCCTGGTAACGCAGCGCGCGCAGGCCCTGTTGCTGACGGGCTGGCTGGCCAGCCGCTTGGGATGGGAATTCCTGATGTCCGAAAGGCGGGAAGAGGCCCAGCCTCGCACTTTCTATTTCAAGTCCCCAGGTGGCTTGGTGAAAGTGGAGCGAAACCTGAAAACAGTTGACAACGCCTGTGGTGTTTGTTTCACCATTGAGTTGAGATCTGAAGGGCCTTCTGCCGCCAAATTCTCTTTCTCGCGCGGGCCGGATGGGAAAGTTGTGAAGACGGTGGCCGAAGTGCCAGGCTTGCTGCCCATTGGGCGCTCGGTGCGTTTGGAAGTTCTGAATGAAGCTGAGATATTGAATGAAGAACTAAAATTGGGAGTTCGGGACCGGCGTTACGAAGAGGCCCTGAGTGTAGTGGCGCGCATGATCGCCCCGTGAGGCCGGGAAGAATTGCCCATTTTCGATTGTCGATTGCCGATTGACTTGTAAAGATCGAAACTCGAAACTGGAAAGTCGAAACTCGAAATTCGGCCGCCGTTTCGCGATTTTCGAGTTTCGAATTTCGATCTTCGTTTTTCGGCGGATCAGCAATCGGCAAAGGAGTAGCCCGTCCATGGTTAAACACGATGTGAAGGTTTTTTCCAGCCTCGAGGAGATGAGCTGGGCGGCAGCGTGCGCTTTTGAGGACCTGTCGCGCATCAGGGCCATCGAGAACAAGACTTTCTCTGCCGCGCTTTCCGGCGGGTTGACACCCCGTTTGTTGTACCAAATTCTCGCAAGCCGGGCCCTCCTTGGACGCATTCAATGGAAGAATATCCACCTCTTCCAAGTGGATGAACGCTGCGTTCCACCCGACCACCCGGACAGCAACTATCGGATGATCCGTGAAGCCCTCCTCGATAACGCCGATATTCCCGCCGAGAACTTTCATCGCATGCAGGCCGAGCAGGCGGACCTCGAGCAGGCTGCGCGAGACTACGCCCATGAGCTTGCCCGTGTCCTCCAACCCCAAGACGGCGACAGGCCGCGCTTGGATATAGTATTCCTGGGCATGGGGCCGGATGGACACACCGCGTCGCTTTTCCCTGGGACTGCGGCATTAGAGGAGCAAAGCGTTTGGGTTCGGCCCAATCACGTTGAGCGGCTCGGAATGCGCCGCCTGACCATGACTTTTCCGTTGCTGAATACCGCAGCACATGTGATTTTCCTGGTGGCGGGAGCTGACAAGGCAGAAGGTCTACGTAAGGTGCTGGAAGGCCCTCCAGGACAGTTGCCGGCTCAGAGAATCCAACCGCTAGATGGGAGCTTGAGCTGGTTTTTGGACGAAGCGGCTGCCAGGAAGCTCAGCCCTGCCACAAGAGGTGAGCCGTGACCAAAATAGCGCCTTCCATACTTTCTGCGGATTTTACGCGTCTGGGCGAACAAGTTCTGGCGGTGGAGGCCGCCGGCGTCGATCGATTCCAGGTCGACGTGATGGACGGCCGCTTTGTTCCCAATATCACTTTCGGCGCGCTGGCAATTGAAAGCCTGCGTCCCCTGACGCGCCTGACGATCGAGGCCCACCTCATGGTCGAGCCGCCGGAGGATTTCATCGAGCGGTTCGCCAAGGCCGGGGCGGATACCATCATCGTCCACCAGGAGGCGACGCCGCACCTACACCGTGCCATCCAGCAAATCCACCACTTGGGAAAGAAAGCGGGCGTGGCCATCAACCCATCCACTCCGGCGAGCACGCTTTCCGAAGTCCTGGGTAGTTTGCAACTGGTTTTGGTCATGACGGTCAACCCGGGATTCGGTGGCCAGGATTTCATCCCCGAAACGCTCAGCAAAATCCGTCAAGTGCGCAACGCCATCCAGGAACGCGGTCTTGATTGCGAAGTCGAAGTGGACGGCGGCATCAACCACCAGACCGCGCGGTTGGCGGTGGAGGCTGGCGCCAACGTGCTCGTGGCCGGCTCGGCGGTTTTTGATTCGCAGGAAGGCATTTCCGCCGCCATCCAGGGGCTGCTTGAAAGCTGCGCACCCGCGTAGGGCAGTGACGAGTGACAAGTGACGAGCAAAAAGGCCGCTTAATCTGTTCTTGCTTGCCAGTTGTCACTCGTCACTAGCGTGTCCGCCGTGCCTTCCAAGCTTTAACGGGAAATTGCGCAGGCACGCTTGCTCCCCAATTCGCCTCCTTACGGGGAATCTCGGGAAGCGAGGATCTGAGTAGGCAACGCGATGACTGATGTCCCATGCCGTGCGACGGTGGCGGCTTCCGCATCCCAGGTCAATTGCTTGCGGCTCCTGTCCTTGATGCCGTCTCGTCCACCCCTTCACGACAATCCATACAGGAAGCAGCAGCATAATATTGTGAACGGCCAGTGGGAGCATACCGGGTGAACCTCGCACTTCACCCGCCACTGTTCGGCAAGACGAACTGCCGGCGCACGGCTTTCAGGTAGCTGTAGCCATAGACCGCGTCGGGCGCCAGGCAATGGTCCTCCGACCATTCGTTCCACGAAGAGAGGAAGACAATGGGCGGCTGCGTCTTACGTTCTGCCAGGAAGTATTTCGCCGCCTGCATGAACAGCCCGTATTGATCGGGCGAGCGATGAACGAAGACGCGTGAATGGGTCGTGTAACGCGGGCTGTCGTCCCATCCTGCCGGGCAGTCCGGGAAGTACGGGATATCCAGCTTGCTCGCGGTTTCCTTCCAAAGTCCGATGCTGTGTTCAACTCCCACGTTATAATCGACGACTTTTCCCGTGCCCGCGCCTCCGAAGGTATGGTAGTGGGTTGCGCTATCAAACCCCAGGGTTTTCAGCGGAGTTTCACCAGGGAACGCCGCCTGAAGATGCACGCCCTTCAGCCCCGCGCGCGCCACGCGGTTTCGCATGCGATCAAATACTACTCGCAGCTTTTCCTCCCCGAAGAATTTCAGGATTCCAACCACATCAAAAATCTGCACCACGGGCTGGCCGTCGATCCGCCAATAGTTCGGCTCGCGGAAATAATGTTCAATCCAGTAGTCGGTGATCCGGTCCATGTCCGACTCGCTGTACGTCTGTTCGTACAAAACGGAACAGTCGTTATAACCGAATGCGGAATCGGGGGGAGGATATTGGAATCGCCAACTGATGTTCGCCCACATGATGGCAAAGCGCATCTTGCCGCGGTTCTTGGCCTTCAGAAACCCCTCTTCCAGTTGTTCCTGCAAGACCTGCGTCCCGTTGTACCAATACCAATCCACGGCGAAAACGCTGATGCCGTGGCTGAAGGCAGCTTCAATTTCCTGCTCGGCCCAGGCAGGGTCCGCCTCGTTGTAGTAGCCCCATAAGGGATATTTGGGCTGGAGGTGCCCTTCAAACATGGGCTTGGCCCGTCGCAGAAGCTCCCATTCGGTCCACCCTTTTCCCGAGAACTTCTCCTGATTGGGACAGGGATGATAGTTCGGAAAGTTGAACGCCACCGCCTCGAAGGGGATACCTGCGAGCGAAACTCGGGTATTCACCAATTGCTCCATTTTCTCTCGCGTAAAGTAATTCACTCCCGGCGGCAGTGCCGAGTCCTCGGATGCCGTCCCGGCGGAGTTAGGACTTGCGTCAAGCGTGTTGGGTTTGCCAAGGCTCAACGCGGCCACGGACATCGGCAGTATTCCCAGAAACGTCCTACGTTCCATATACGACCTCCCTGCTTGGCTCTCGCCAGCGGAAAGTATACTTTTATTTGCGTCCAACGGAGCTCGATTCTTTCTTCCATCGGTAGCATCGGCTCCCAACTGCCCCTGCAGAAGTCCTGCAAACCGGTTCTCGCCACGAGAGACCTTCCCGCCGCGAAACGATTTAGAGACAAGTGCCATTCACCTGTTGCCTTTCCGCGCGCATTCGCCTATAACAATTCCCCTGAAAAGCACGTGTGGAGAATGCAAGCTAAATTGGTGTGGGGAGGGGATTGTGGCGACGAGAAAGAAGAACGGAAGGCTCGAGAGGCGCGAATTTCTGAAGAAAGTAGCGGCGGGCGGGGCATTGGCCGGGAGCGTTCGAGGGTTGGCAGGGGAGGAACCGCGCGGGCCTGCGCGCAAAGCTGCGGCCTCAGAAAAGCCGGCTTCGGGGCCGGCCAGTGTGAGCAACCGCATCACCTTTCCACGCACTTTCAGCGGCCGAAATCTGAAGATGATTGCCTTCCCACTGGGTGGGATCGGCACGGGCACGATTTCGCTCGGTGGCCGCGGGCAGTTGCGCGATTGGGAGATCTTCAACCGGCCTGACAAGGGAAGTACCCCCGATTATTGTTTCCCTGCAATCTGGGCACAGGCGGAAGGAAAGAAACCGGTGGCTCGGGTCCTGGAAGCGCGGATTGAGCCGCCCTACGAAGGGTCGAGCGGGCTGGGGTCGAACAACGTGCCGGGCTTGCCGCGCCTTGCTTCCGCCAAGTTCATCGGCGCCTATCCATTTGCGCGCCTCGAATTCGAGGACAAGAAGCTGCCACTCCAGGTCAGTCTGGAAGCGTTCAATCCTCTTGTGCCTTTGGATGTCGAGGCTTCCGGTTTGCCCATCGCCGTGCTTCGCTACCGCCTGAAGAATCCGGCCAGAGCGCCGGTGAAGGTGGGTGTGGCTTTCAGCCTTCAAAACCCTGTGGGGAAGGAAGGGAGACAGGCCAACTTCCGCCGGGGCGAGGGCGTGGCGGGCCTGTTCATGGATAATCCCTTCTTGTCCTCGACTGATCCGCTGAGAGGCTCGATGTTCCTGGGCGTGCTGGGCGCGCCGGAGGCAAGCGTTTCGTATCTACGCGGGTGGAAAAGGACACAGTGGTGGGATGGGCCGTTGACTTTTTGGGACGACTTCACGGATGACGGCACTCTCACTGGCGACTCGCCCGCGGTGAACCCGGTGGGTTCGATTGCCGTCACGCAATCGGTGCCTGCGGGCGGCGAAGCCTTGGCGACCTTTCTCTTCGCCTGGCATTTCCCCAACCGCACGCCTGATCGTTGCGGATGGCCCGCGCCTGAGGAAGAGCAGAAGACGAAGGTGGTGGGCAACTATTATTGCCAGCGTTTCACGGACGCCTGGGAAGTGGCCCGGCACCTGGCGCAGCAACTCCCTTCGCTCGAGGAGCGCAGCCGCCAGTTCGCTGCTGTGGTGGAATCTTCCACTTTGCCTCCGGCGGCGCTGGACGCAGCGCTCAGCAACCTCTCGACCTTGCGTACCAACACTGCCTTCCGCACCGCGGACGGCGAATTCCACGGCTTCGAGGGGTGTGACAATCAATCCGGATGCTGCCACGGGACGTGTACCCACGTGTGGAACTACGAGCAGGCGACGTCCTTCGTCTTTCCTTCCTTGGCGCATTCCATCCGGGAATCCGAATTCCTGCGCAACACGCGCGAAGACGGCCTGATGGGTTTCCGTTCCTACTTGCCGGATGGAAAGAAGATCTGGGATAAGGCGGCAGCGGACGGCCAAATGGGTTGCCTGATGAAGCTCTACCGCGACTGGCAGCTTTCCGGCGACACGGAATGGTTGCGGGGCTTGTGGCCCAATGCCAAACGCGCGCTCGAATTCGCCTGGATTAAAGGCGGCTGGGACGCCAACCGGGACGGGGTGGCGGAGGGCGTTCAGCACAACACCTACGATGTCGAGTTCTACGGCCCCAATCCTCTCTGCGGCGTGTGGTACCTGGGCGCATTGCGGGCGGGAGAAGAGATGGCGCGCGCCCTCGGCGACCAGGATTCGGCGGCGGAATACCGGCGCCTCTTCGAGAACGGCAGCAAATGGATCGATGCCAATCTGTTTAACGGCGAGTATTACATCCAGAAGATTGTGGGCCGGCCGAAGGAAGAGGTGTTTGAGGGAGTGATGGTCGGTATGGGCGCAGCCAACCCGGAGAAACCTGACTATCAAATGGGCGAGGCCTGCCTGGTGGACCAATTGCTCGGCCAATACATGGCACATGTGGCGGGACTTGGGTATCTGCTCGAGGAGGAACACGTTCACAAGGCTTTGAAATCCGTCTTCCGTTACAACTATATCCCCGACTTGAGCGAACACGAGTCCGTCCAGCGCACCTACGCACTGAATGATGAGGGAGGTGTGCTGGTGGCGAGCTATGCCTCCGGCAAGCGGCCGGAAATTCCATTTCCGTATTTCGCCGAAAGTTGGACCGGCGAGGAGTACCAGTTCGCAGCCCACCTGGTGTTTGAGGGTATGACCGCGGAGGCGCAGGCCGTGGTGGAAAGCGCGCGCCTTCGCCACGACGGCGAGCGCCGCAACCCCTGGAACGAGCCGGAGTGCGGCCATCACTACGCGCGCGCCATGTCCGCGTGGGCACTGATGGTTGCTCTGAGCGGGTTCCACTACTCCGGCGTTGACCGCAAGCTGACGCTCACGCCGCGTGTGCGGGCTCAGAACTTCCGTTGCTTCTGGTCGGCTCCCAGCGGATGGGGAAAATTCTCTCAAACCATGAGCGCCGCTAGCCATGCGGTCGAGGTCGAGGCGCAGGAAGGCTCGATGACCGTGGCGAGCCTTGCTCTGGGAGGGAATGGCAAGGTGGCGCGGAATAAAGTCTCCGCCCGCCTCGGCCAAGAACCCCTGGCCGCGACTTTGCGCGAAGAAGGGAAGCTGCGAGTGGTCGCGTTTGACAGGGAAGTTCGCGTCGTGCCCGGCCTAACGCTCGCCGTCAGCCTGCGGGGGTGAAGCTCCGCTTCGATATTCAGCTATCCTAATTTGTGGGTTATTGAGGGCTGCGCGATGGCACCCGGAAATCCCGAGCCCTGAATCCTGACTCCCGAATCCTGTTTCCTGCTCTCATGCCGGACGAAGTGTTGATCATCGGCGGCGGCTTTTCGGGTCTTGCGGCGGGTGTCGCACTGGCGGAAGCGGGCCGCTCTGTGCGCGTGCTCGAACAGAAGCCCCACCTGGGTGGGCGGGCGCGGTCATTTCTTGATCCTGCAACGGGCTCCGTGGTGGATAACGGCCAGCACATCTTCATGGGTTGCTACCATTCGACGCTTCGCTTCCTCTCGACCATCGGAACTCTGGACCGCCTCCGGTTTCAAGAGCGCTTGACCGTCCATTTTCTCGACCGAAGCGGGCGGCTGACAATGCTTCAATGTGCCGGCTTGCCCTCGCCCTGGCATGTACTGCTCGGTGTGCTCCGCTCCGGGAGTTTCGCCTTCAAGGAGAAGCTGGAAGTACTACGCTTGGGAGGATCCCTCCAGTGGGCGAAGGCGATGGACCATGGCTCGGAGAAGCTGAGCGTGCGCGAGTGGCTCACCAGGCTTGGCCAATCCGAGCGCTTGCAGCGCAATTTTTGGGACCTGCTCTGTATTGCGGCGCTCAATGAAGATCCGAGTGTTGCCAGCGCGGCGCTATTTGAGCGTGTGTTGCGGTTGGCGCTCTTCACCTCGCCGGGTGACTCGCGCCTCGCCATTCCCGCGGTTGGTTTGAGTGATGTGTATGTGGACGCTGCCACAGCCTACATTCGGGCCAGGGGCGGGCGAGTCGAGTGCGGCCGCAGCGTGGCCAGTCTGCTTGTCTCCGGGGGGCGGTGCCGGGGTGTGCGCGTTTCCAGCGGCGAGGAAATTGAGGCGGAGAGCGTGTTGAGCGCTGTGCCGTCGTTTCAGCTTGCGGGCTTGTTGCCCGGCGAACTGCTTCGCCGGGAGCCTTTCTTTGCCCCAGTTGTTTCCCTACGGCCTGCGCCGATCATTTCCATCAACCTTTGGTTTGACCGTGCCATCACCGGCCTTGATTTTGTTGGGTTACGCGGCGCCACCGTTCAGTGGCTGTTCAACAAAGGGAAGATTCTTGGCTTGAGTGAGAATTATGTTTCGCTCGTCCTGAGCGGCGCTCACCGGCACATCGGACGCAGCAAGGAAGAGTTGTTGGCCACGGCGTTGCTCGAGCTTGTCGACCTTTTTCCGGGAGCGCAGAAGGCCAAGTTGCATCATTCGCTGATTATCAAGGAGCGCTTCGCCACCTTCTCGCCTACCTGGGAAGTTGAGCGGTTACGCCCCACGGCCCGGACGCCAGTGCGCGGGCTTTATTTGGCAGGCGATTGGACTGCTACAGGCTTGCCCGCCACCATTGAAAGTGCTGCCCAGAGCGGCTACACTGCTGCGAGGGCTATTCTCGACGACTGTTAGATTTATTGAATGAGGTGAAGATGCAAACACGCGCGAATGCACGTCGAATGGCTTTTCTTCTTGCCTTCCTGATTCTCGTTTTGTGCTCTGTCGATGCCGGTCATTCCCGCGGAAGCGGGAATCCAGCCCGAATGTGGACTGACATGGACCCCCGCTTTCGCGGGGGTGACAGCCCCGGCGAACAAGCCGCTGCCAAACCTGCTGACCCTCGACTGAAACCTGCCTACCGCTTCGAAAAAGGCGGCTGGATTTATGTTCACCTGGAGGGAACGCCCGGCCAGATCGGTTTCCAGCACGGTTACTTGCTGGCCTCTGAAATCGCGGACGCCTTTAAGGCCGTAAAGCTCGAGGACACGCACCGCAGCAAGAAGGGTTGGGATTTCTTCCGCAAGGCCGCGCGCGAGATGCTTTGGCCGAACATCGATCAGGAATACAAAGAGGAACTCGAGGGAATCGCCGAGGGCCTGAAGGCGCAGGGCGTCTCGATGGATATCGATGACGTGGTGGCGCTGAACGCCTTTGAGGAACTGCCTGACTATTACGTGCCCTGGTATAACTCGAAACACAAGCTGGCCAGTGCGCCACACCTGGTCAGCCCCGGCAACTGTAGCGCCTTCATCGCCACCGGCATTTACACCCGCGACCACAAGATCGTGATGGCGCACAACAACTGGACGAACTACCTGGATGGCGAACGCTGGCGAATCATCTTCGACATCGCGCCTAAGCAGGGGCATCGCATCCTGATGGACGGCTTCCCTGGCGTCATTACCAGTGACGACGATTTCGGCGTGAACTCCAGCGGGATCATGGTGACCGAGACGACCATTACGCAATTCGAGGGGTGGGATCCGAATGGCAAGCCGGAGTTCATGCGCTCCCGCGAGGCGCTGCAATATGCAAGCTCGTTTAACGACTATGTGCGCATCATGGCGACCGGCAATAACGGCGGCTACGCCAACGATTGGCTGCTGGGCGATCTCAAGACCGGCGAGATCGCCCAATTCGAGCTGGGTCTGAAGGCGCACCAGTTCTGGCGCACTAGGGACGGCTATTTCGCGGGCTCAAACTTTGCCCGCGATCCGGACGTGCTGGCTCAAGACACCAGGTTTGATATCAAGAACCGCGAGACTTCCCCCAACGCCCGCCGCATCCGCTGGGTGCAGTTGATTGAGGAATCGAAGGGCAAGATCGACGTGAAGATGGCGGAGAATTTCATGGCTGACCATTACGATTCTTACCGGAAGAAAGTGGAGCCCGACGAGCGGTCTCTCTGCGGACACGGCGAACTTTCCCCGCGCGGTGAAGCGGTTTGGGAATGGGAGCCTTACTACCCTGGTGGCGCGGTGCAGGGAAAGGTAATGGATGCCACGATGGCTAAAGCGATGAGCTTTTACGCGCATATGGGCCACCCCTGCGGAATGGATTTTCTCGCTGCGCCCTTTCTTAAAGCGCATCCCGAGTTCGCTTGGGAAGCGCCGCTGTTGCGCGATATGAAGGCCGGCCCGTGGACGCTGTTCAAAGCCGGCCAAAGGCAACCGTAGTTGCTTGTAGATAGATAATACCTGATGTAATATTATACTATTTCAAGCCCTCGCCGGGATGACTCGGCGCGACTCGTAAAGCGGGAATTTCTCGGTCAGGGCTTCGACCTCGCTGCGGACGCGCTGCTGCACTGACTCGTCTTCGAGGTTGTGCAGTACCTCGGCAATCCACTGCGCGATGAGCTCCATTTGCGGCTCCCGGAGCCCGCGCGTGGTGACGGCGGGCGTGCCGACGCGGATGCCGCTCGCGACCATGGGAGGGTTCGTATCGAAGGGAATGGCGTTTTTGTTGACGGTGATGCCGGCGTTTTCCAGGGCCCTTTCGGCCTGCTTGCCGGTTACATTCTTTGAAAACACATCCACCAGCGCCAGGTGAGTGTCGGTGCCGCCGGAGACGATGCGGAAGCCATTACCGGCCAGCGCATCAGCCAGGGTGCGGGCGTTCAGGACGACTTGCTCCTGATACTCTCGGAACTCCGGCTGAAGGGCTTCCTGGAAGCAGACGGCCTTTGCGGCGATGACGTGCATCGAGGGCCCACCCTGGATGCCGGGGAAGACCATCTTGTCGAGCTCTTTCGCGTACGGCGCTTTGCAGAAGACGGCGCCGGCGCGCGGTCCGCGCAGGGTTTTGTGTGTGGTGGTGGTGACGAAATCCGCGTGCGGGAAGGGGCTGGGATGGAGGCCTGCCGCGATCAGCCCCGCGATGTGCGCCATATCCACCATCAGCAGCGCGCCGCTCTGTTTGGCGATGGCCGCGAAGCGCTCGAAATCCAGGAGGCGGGGGTAGGCGCTGGCCCCGGCCACGATGAGCCTTGGTTTGTGCTCTTGGGCCAGCCGCTCGAGCTCGTCGTAGTCAACTGTCTCCGTGTCCTTACGTACCCCGTAAGAAACGATCTTGTACATCTTCCCGGAGAAGCTGAGCGGGTGGCCGTGCGTGAGGTGGCCGCCGTGGGCAAGGCTCATGCCCAGTATGGTGTCGCCCGGCTTGAGCACGGTCATATAAACGGCTTGGTTGGCCTGGCTGCCGGAGTGCGGTTGCACGTTAACGTGCTCCGCCCCGAAGAGCTTCTTGGCGCGCTCGATGGCCAGGGTTTCAGCCATGTCCACAAACTCGCAGCCGCCGTAGTAGCGCTTGCCCGGCAATCCCTCGGCGTACTTGTTGGTCATCACGGAGCCAAGGGCATCGAGCACGGCCTCGCTGACGAAATTCTCCGAAGCGATCAGCTCCAGCGTCCGCGCCTGGCGGTCAACCTCCAGGTCGAGCGCCAGGGCGATTTCGGGGTCAACTTCGCGCAAGGGAAGGGAAGGGCTCATGCTCTTTTCTCCGAGTGATAGCGTTGCTCGAGGGTCTCGATTTTTTCCAGGCGCCGCTGGTGCCGTCCGCCGGCGAAGGGGGTCGAGAGCCAGGTGTCCACAATTTGATGCATGGTGGCTGCGTCGATCATCCGGCCGCCCAGGGTGAGGACGTTGGCGTTGTTATGCTCGCGGGCCATGCGCGCGGAAATCGTATCGTTGGCGGCCACGGCCCGGATGCCCGGGACTTTGTTGGCGGCAAGCATCATCCCGATGCCCGTTCCACACACCAGCACCCCGTAATCGGCCTGCTTTGCCGCCACCCGCGCCGCGACCTTCTCCGCGAAGTCGGGATAGTCCACGCGCGCGGAATTCGACGGGCCGTAGTCTTCAACCTCCAGGCCTTGGCTCTTAAGGTACTCGCGGATTTTCTCCTTCAAGGCGAAACCCACATGGTCCGCCGCCAGTGCAATCTTCATTTTTTCCACCAAGGTGCAGCCCTGAAACTCGTCGGGAGGGCTGACATGTTTTCCCGGCCCCCTTTATGATTCTACCGGAGAAGACCCCAATGGCGCAAATAACGAGCTCCCCATGGGCAGTAGGAAGTAGGCAGAAAGCAGCAGAGAGGAAGAGAGAATTCACACCTTTTATTTTGCACTTCAGAATTGCCCACTGCGTTCGCACCGCTTTTCAATGTTTGAATCGTGCAATGACGTCCTTTCTTTTCAAGAACATTCCTGCCTTAAACTCGTAGCCACCTGTGTTTTCTACAACATTCCGGGTTTGCTCCAGGCTGTGGAACACCGACCCTTTGTTTTCATAGACATTCCAGCTTCGTTCGTGCGTTTTTGAAATTGCCATGTCTTTCCTTTCCCCAGTCCCGACCGACTTGCTGTCCACAGAGGCATCCCAGTTCGGTACCGTTGTCGGACTGGGTGGCGCCTTCTCAGAGTCTTCCTCCTGACTCCTGACGCCTGAATCTTGACTCCTGAATCCTGGCTTTCCCAAACTTACGTCCTTTCTTTTCAACAAGATTACCGCATTAGACTCGTAACTACCTGCGTTTTCTATAATATCCCCGCTTTGCTCCGGGGTGTGGAAAGCCGAGCCTTTGTTTTCATAGACATTCCCGCTTCGTTCCTTCAAAATTGTTTCTCTTTCCCTTCCTTGACCGACATTGCGTCCACGGTCGCCGTGCCACTTCTCTGCGCTTTCTACGCCTGCTGCTATGCTCTCAAGGGCGAATTCGGTCATTTCGGCCGAGCTCGAATCACTCCAGGCTCTTGTGCCCCCAGCCCCCATCACCTCCTCTTCCGGCTTCTGCCTTCTGCCTTCTGCCTTCTGCCTTCTGCCTTCTGCCTTCTGCCTTCTGCCTTCTGCCTTCTGCCTTCTGCCTTCTGCCTTCTGCCTTCTGCCTTCTGCCTTCTGCCTTCTGCCTTCTGCCTTCAACTAACTATTGTAGCCTATCATTTTCCGTCTGTCAAGAGACAAAGTGTCCGCGCCCATCCTCGGAGGGTTGCCTCTCGTAGCCTGGGCGTCGCCCCCGTAGGAACGTGTGAAGAAATCGCGTTGTAGGGGCGGCCCTTGCGGCCGCCATAGGGCAACCATCCCGCGCCCGCGGGACCCCTACGACGCGGCAGCAAAACGCGATTCTTTCACGCCTTCTGGGCCGTGGGTTGCACCGCGTCCACTCTCGGGCGAGAGAACGTGTTAAGAAATCGGTTGCATCAGCCACGGAGACACAGAGGCACAGAAGAAAGGCCCTTTCTTTTCGGGCCTCAGTCCCTCTGTGTCTGTTGGGTGTATGATTGTTAACATGGAGAAAATAAAAATCGAACAGCACAGTTTTATGGGGATCGTGTGGGTCTGCGCGTGGCTCTTCACCGTCGGGTTTCTACACCTGACTTTTTGGAAGGGTGTCCTGGCGATTGTGTTGTGGCCGTACTATCTTGGTGTGACGTTCAGCTCCCTGCTGCACTAATCAAGATAGGCTATTTCATGGAAACGAAGGACACCACGCTTGTCATCGTAGCAGGTTGACCTCCACACTAATGAACAATGAAATTGTGCCTTCAGGAAGTAGCCGTGATGTAAAACGCTTCGACCAGTGGGCTGCGACATACGATCAATCGGTCATGCAAAGATTATTTTTTGGACCAGTTCACTCCAAGATGCTTGAGCTTCTTGTGCGAGGACTAAAGGATACGCCGCGTTGTATTATTGATGTTGGTTGCGGAACGGGTCGCCTATTACGCGCCGCCTCTGTCCGTTGGCCAGAGGCGCAGTTATTTGGCGTCGATCCAGCGGAACGGATGGTTGCAGAAGCCAATCGGCTTAATCCAAACGCCACATTTAAGCTTGCATGGGCTGAGTCGCTTCCTTTTCCTGACCAAACTGCGGATCTTGTTTTGACCAGCCTATCGTTTCACCATTGGGCCAACCAAGCAAAAGGTCTTCAAGAGATTGCCCGGGTACTTCGTCCTGGAGGATTGTTCTGCCTCGCCGATCATTCCTTGCTGCTTCTGAAACTGTTTCGTGAGAGGGTCAAGAGCCGTAATCAGATTCGAGCGCTAATAATTGGGGCCGGTCTCGCCGTTCGGGAGCAGCAAAGCTTGGGAATGCGATTCGTTCTCATCACTTTGGCGCAAAAATGATCATCCAGCACTTCGCAGCAGTTTTGAGCGAGCGTAGCGCAGACCGGCGATTTTGCGGTCCGCGGCTCTTGCTTAGCGTCGCGTTATCGAATTGAAGATTCTCCTCAAGAAGAACCGCGGACCCCACAAGCGGGAGTTCGCGCTGCCAGCTTCCTTGGTGCCGTGTCATCAAAATTCAAGATTCACCTCAAGGCGAACCTGACGTGCGCCCCGAAAGGAAGGAAATCTTATGAGTACTGAATGTATCTACAAGTCATCTACGGGTGAAAGAGCCGTAATGTCCATGTATGAGGCGATGATGGCACGCTGGCCCATGCCTTACAAAGCCTTGAATGTTCCTACCCGCCATGGCAATACATTTGTCATCGTCAGCGGGAAGGAAGCCGCTCCAGCACTATTGCTGTTACATGGCGCAGGGACTAACTCCGTCATATGGGCGGGGGATGTGGCTGAATATGGGTGTCAGTATCAGGTGTACGCGGTTGATCTGCTTGGGGAACCCGGCAAGAGCGCGCCCCATCGCCCGGCTTGGGATGGCCCCGCCTATGCGGAATGGCTGGAAGACGTGTTGGACAATCTGAAGATAGAAAGAGCGACGCTGATCGGGCTTTCGCAAGGTGGCTGGACCGCGCTGAAGTTTGCTGTGTATGAACCGGAGCGCGTAGAGAAGTTGGCCTTGTTGACTCCGGGCGGCATTGTGCCTGATAAGCTGTGGTTTATCCTCCGCGCCATCCCGTTGTCGCTATTGGTCCGGTGGGGTATCAAGCGTATCATTCGTATGGTCTTGGGCAGCCAGGCAGTCTCCGGAGAAGTCAGTGAAGCTATGACGCTGATCATGACCCACTTTAAGGCTCGGATGGGAGTTCTCCCCATTTTTTCCGATCTGGAATTGCAGCGGTTGACCATGCCGGTGATGTTGCTGATGGGGGCGCAGGACGCCTTACGAGATGCAGACAAGATTTCAACCCGTCTGCACAAGCTGGTGCCGCATTTGACCGTGGAGATCATTCCGGGGGGAGGCCATGCGCTGCTGAATACGGTTGTGCAAATCCTACCCTTTTTGGCGGCGGTACGCGCCTAACAACGTCATGCACCCCACGGTAATGAAATCTATCAAGAACAGCTCAACAACACCCATCAACCACCATCCGGTGCGGGGCTCCGTGTCCTCCGGGGCCAGAAAGGACTGAGCACAGAGGTCGCTGAGATCCTCCGTGCTCTCTGTGTTGAGGCTCTGGAGGCTCGGAGAACACGGAGAATGTCGTCTTGGTTGCGGCCACCGGGCCGTGCTGTGGTCTACTGGAAGACCCTTCCGCCGTCGATCACCAGGTTCTGCCCAGTGACTGCGCCAGCGGCAGAACTGAGGAAAAACAGCATTACCGGAGAGATATGACACGGTTGGACCAGAAACTTCAGCGACTGGACACGCAGCAGCATTTTCTTTTCGTCCTCGGTTACGTACTTACGGAGTTGCTTTTCCGTCATAACCCATCCCGGGTTTAGCATGTTGACGCGAATACCATCGTGTCCCAGTTCGCGCGCCAGAGAGCGCGTGAAGCCCAGGATGCCGCTCTTGGTAGCGTTGTAAACCG
>Ga0326728_10004333_pt1 | contig 42184 bp, 17 predicted proteins | sample MB3enrmetagenome_FD_207602 | JGI IMG/M metagenome (GOLD analysis project Ga0326728, IMG submission 207602) | Lab enriched peat soil microbial communities from McLean, Ithaca, NY, United States - MB31MN | ecosystem: Environmental > Terrestrial > Soil > Wetlands > Peat | place: USA: New York... | reverse complement strand
TCCAGCGTATTCGGCTATTGGATCTCGTGAGTTCCCGTCAAAACTCGATTGAGTTTTCGTTCAGTTCCGAGAGCGAACGAATTCCGGCCCCAGACGATGCAACAACGGCCCTAAAGTGTGTCCGAGGTGGCATCTCCGTGGCCGAATCAGGCGGGTGCGATAGTTGGGTCAAATACTGCGGAGTCGCCGGGAGATTGCCTGACGCACAAGTGGCTGAGTTTAAGGACTCTGATCTCTGGCCCCGTGTGGCCCGACTCTCTTCCATCGACAGTGAGACGAGTGCACCGGTCAAGGGCGAACCTCATTTTGCTACCCTCATCAGTTCAGAGCCAAATGTCGATCGTGATGCTGCAGGCGTGCTCGAGGTACGCTGGTGCGTCTTCTTCCCAGTGGGAAGGCCACCGCAAGGCGTGTCGTCAGTGCCATTGACTCGTATTCGTAAGAGCGTGACTGTCAATCTCCATGGTTTTTTCTTCCTCGATTCAGAAAGACTCCGGGTCGATGGCCTAGAAGACGGTTTCAATCGGAATGGGGCGGAAACCAACGCCGTTTGCATAGGCTGGAATCAAATTCTCGCATCGGATGGTCCACTGGGAAGGCTTCCTGAGGCGCTTGACTTCTTCGCAGACCAAGAACAGCTCGATGGTCTTGAATGTCATGATCTTGCCCGGGCGATTCGCCAGACGTGGGTTTGGAAAACGTTCGCAAATGAGATCTGCAAATTTCGCAATTGGACACCGCGCTGGATACATGGGGAAGAGAAATGGGAGGCCATATTTGCCGAGAGTTCCATTCGGCTGATTCCTAAGCCGGACGAGCCCAGAGAACTACTCAAGCACATTCCGTCTCTCGGACCCCTAAGTGAGACGGAGGCGATTGTAGCCACCGAGAACCATGGGGCGTTACCCGGCCTTTGGTCTCGGAACCCGACTCGATGGCCCGAGCCGCTTGTTCTGCGGCTACTTTCTGGCGTTCAGCTTGGTCCTGAAGATCGCTCTTCTGCTTTGTGGATAAATGAATTCCTCAATGACCTAGACAACCTCAGCCCGGCGATTCTGGGCTGCATTGCAGACCTACCGCTCCTATCTGCACAGGAGGCGAGGACAAAGAGAAGGCTTCGGATTTCCCCACGGGAGTGGAAACGGTGGACGGAAGAGCGGCGGCTCTTTCGGACTGATACGGAGACGACCAGATGGACCAGTTTGTTGTGTGAGGCTCTCCCCAATTGGTCCTGCTTTCTGGTCAACGATTCACCGGGATGGTTGCACGAGCCCGTGCTCCCAACCTGCAATTCGGTTTGCGCCGCTCAGGTTGTGCTTGGCTCCATACAGATGGGTGAATTCCCCGCCCGCAAGGCATTACTTGAAGCACTTTTGACCGAAACCCGTTCCGATCCGCTAATTACGTCCGCAATGCGTTTTCTGATGCACGCGGATCCTTCTCGCTCTGGTGACATCGACAGCCTGCTCTTTCTACCCGCGACTCAGCCCGAACAAAGGATTTGGGTGCGCGTTTTGGATGTAGTCCTCGGTACCGAAAGTGCAGTAGATTCGTGGCGGCGATTGGATGACGAATGGTCTGTGGTGTTGAGCCCTCAACAACAGCGGGAACTGAAGGTCTCCACCATCGATGCAAAGGGCCTTTGGACAGAAATGATAGGCCGTAGCGAATCGGTGAATGAGTTGGGATTCCCGGTTGACCGCTGGAGTATGGACGACATCGGCACCGTCGTGAGTGGCTTGTACCAGGCCGGACAGGCACTTCAACAGGATGGAACCCTCCGTCTATTGCGTAGAATGCGCGTCCATACATTGTGTGGCCAATCGAGGGACAGGGTTTCCATAGGCGGCGACGACGGTGGCCTTTCGGAGCGTTTCGTCCTCAACCGAGCGGGTTTCGATCAAGACCTTCCGCCAGAGATAAAGCCACTGTGGCAGGCGTTTCTGTCTGAAATGAGCGTTGTGGAGGAGTTCCCGTCCGAAAGCTACGCTTGGACGGTGCAAAGGGCTCTTTTCGGGGGGAAGAATCCTGATGGCTCACAGTACTTTGCCGAGCTTGACTGGAACTTCGTGGTCCGGAGGTGTCTTGAAGGAATAAATCCGCACCTCCGAGCACCTCTCATTATGGAAGCACTTGGCCGTGGAGACCAGTCTGTGCGAGGCCTTGGCCAGAAGTTGAAAACCACGAAGTGGATCCCGCTCGCCGGCCGTGGGAGCATTGCGCCACAAGATGTGATTCACATTGAGGGTCTAGAAGACGATTTGGACAGACTTCTTGATGCCGAGAGAGATGGTCTAGCCGGAATCAAAGCATTAGATGACGCGATTCGATCCCATGCCGGTTTTGCAACCTTGCGGAACTATTTGCCGCGGATCGATCATTCCTTGGAAGCACTGGCGCTCTGGCTTGGTGAAAAGCCAGCATGGCACCTGGGCTTGACCAGGACCTGCCGCCTAAGCGAGCTGCAGCCAATTCTTCAACAGGTAGAGGAATTCGCAGATCTCCCCATCGCTGCATTGCTTGTGAAGCTCCAATCTATTCGGCATCGGGGGCTTGAAGAAGGAATTGATCGACTGATAGAGCAATATATTCTTCCGGCCGTTCTAAAATCCTTCGATTACCAGAAGGGCGGTCACGAGAGGCTCGCAAGCCTTCTGCGCAGGCTCCAAGGAAGAAGCGATCGCTCTGCATTCGATGCCTATCTGTCTCAAGCGTGTAAGGACTCTCAGATTGGTACGATCTTGCCAACAGTTTCGCTGGTAAACCAGCAGGGGCATTGGATTCCCGCCAGTGAACTGATCTGGCCTTCAATGAACCTTAGCGGTAGAGCTCAGGTATGTGCCGACCACGCCAAGATTCTAGCCCCTCTTCTCCATGCCGAGGACATGGTGCAGGGGCAATTCACGGCTGGCGATACGGATCGAGCCGAGCGGGGCCACCAACTCCTTCAGGAGCCGGATTTTGATCTTGAGGCAGAGAAGCTGGAAGAGTTTTTGCGGCCGTTCAGAAGAGGGAACACGGGGGAGAACCTTTTGGCTGCGTTTGTCGCGGTGCTCGGCGAAAACCAAAGAATCCTTGCCCTTCTTGATGAACTACTTCATCATGGAATCGCTCTAAACAGGGAGGATTTCCTTCAGTTGCTACTCGGAGCGCACGCAGCGGTTCTGGTCCCTTCCTTGCGCTCCGGACATTTTCTCCTAGATCTCGTTCGAGGTGGACGTACGACGGCTCGAACGGTGACCGGCGGAGAAATTACAGTTGAGTGTACTGAAGAAATCACATCGTTGATCGTTGGTGATCCATCTGACCTCTGGTACAGGTATTCTTATCGTGCCCGCCGGGATACGGAATGCCACCGATTGCGGTTGCGTTGGATCGAAGACCCTGAAGCTCTTGAGAATGCGGTTGCAGCATTCGCAGCGACGATCGAAACCATCCTTCTTAAGGCTTACTGCAATGGTGTCGTATCATTGTGCCCTTCAAACCTTCGTGAGGTCCTTAGTGGCATCGCGAATGCTGGTCAGACAGACCTGAAGCGAAGCCGCGAATACCTTCTAGACATGGCTGAGGCGCGGCTGCGGGAGCTCGGTGCCAAGCACGTGCCCGAACTCAACTCGATTTTGCGGACATTCGCCGAAGCACGTAATGCTCGTGTGGATTCGTCTTTGCTTGCGAGTAATGCCCCCGCCCGATCTCGACAGCGCAGTGAAGATGCAGTGAGCCTCTCAAATACTGCGAAGCAAGGTTTATTGGCCCTGTTGGAAACAGATCAACGCAATGCAACCCAATTGGCATTGGTAGAGGCCGTCAAGCGGAAAATGCGCGATTACCAGTACAGCCTCGATTCTTTTGCTTACGAGCTTTTTCAGAACGCAGACGATGCAACAGCCGAGCTGGAAGAAATGCAAGGAGGCGCCGAGTCCAAGGCTCGTCATTTTGCGCTCGAGCTAGATAGTAGATCTGGAGTCGTTGAGGTTTTCCATTGGGGACGCCCCATTAACCGGTACGAGTATTCCGGGTTCAACCAAGGTCTCACGCGGGGCTACGACCAAGACCTTCAGAAGATGTTGACCCTGAACTTCTCCGATAAAGGAGTAGATGGGCTCAACCAGCCAGGCTTGGTAACTGGAAGATTTGGCCTGGGATTCAAAAGTGTTTTCTTCTTGACTCAAGAGCCTGAAGTAATCAGCGGGCGGCTTGCCTTTAGCGTTAGGGGCGGATTCTTCCCTGTTCCGCTCAGTCCGATTGTCGCCGAAGACCTTCGCTGCAAAGCTGAAACACTGGGCCATTCCGATTACACACCAACAGGAATTCGCCTTTCCCGGGCGCAGGAGGTGGACGCAGAAGAGCTCACTCAAACTATTGAACGGTTTGTCGAGATTGCGCCGCTGCTGCCAATCTTCGCCCGGGCAATCCAGTTGGTAACAATCACCAACAATGGCGCGACCACTACGTGGCGAAATGTGCAAGCGAAACTGAGTGAGCGGGTGGTCGTTTCAGAGGTCGGCCGGTACCGATTCCTCTGTTTTTGCTGCCATCTGGCATCAGACGATCGGCCAGCAACGGTTTTGTTCCAGCTAAGCGGTGCGGGGATTTCACCCCTTCATGACGGGTGGACTGGCCTATGGATCACTACACCTACGGCTGAGAGATCTGAGCTGCGCTTTGCATTGAATGCGCCGATGAAGCCGGATGCCGGTCGTCAGAGGCTTGCGGTCAACAACGCAGAGAATCGAACCATTGCCGGAGACATCGCCCAGCTTTGGGGAGAAGCGCTGATCGAGCTCTTCGACAAGACCATGAGCACTTGGGATGAAGTTGCTCAAACGCTCCAGCTTCACGCGGAAGTAACTCCTACAAGTTGGTGGAGTCAGTTCTGGCAAGAAACCACGCGGACAGCGCCAATCAACGAATGGAGTGGTGTTCAGAATGGGGGCCAGGTCCTTGTTTGGATTGCATGGGCGCGCTCGCACGGGGCGATGTGCAAGTTGATTGAAGACCGAGCTGCGATTCCGACGGGCCTGCCAGCTGAATACAGTCGTTTGCTCAAGCTTCAGGATGTGGACTTTTCAGTCGAGGGACTCTTGGCTGATTTTGCGAATGGATGTTTCGCAGAGGTTTTCACTTGGCACAGCACAAGGAGCGCTTTCCCTCCCGGTCACACCGTAGATTCACGAGTTGCCGCCTATCTCCGCCAAGCGCGTTTACCTGTCGATATCCAGCCGGTGACGCTCGAGAGCGCTTTGAGGGCCGCGGTCGGCTCAGAGTGTCGAGGAGACTACGCTACAGCCGAACGTATCGGTACTTTCTTTATCCGCTGTAAAGCTGTTTTCGAGTCCAGCAGTCCATATGTACTCGAAGTGCATCAGCTCGCCGTCCTATTAAAGCAAATTGCGTTTGAAGCGATTGATGGTTCTTACCGCAGGGCTGAAGAATTGGTTTCTCATCGCGCAGCCACAGGGGTAATCGAGAGCGACGAGCCCCTTCGTGCCGCGTTCGCTCCACCATCCGCGGTCCTGTCACCGGTCTATTCCGACTCGGCTTTGAGTTTCTTTGCCAAGGCTCGCGGCCAACTGAACGCTCCGACCACACTTCTAGCAGACTGGGCACGTGAAGCGTCGGGAGATCGACTGAACTCTGTTTTCAAGTACCTCTGCCGTGGAGGACTCGGTCAGGAGCTTGCAGACGAACTGGAGCGCAGCTGGCTTGAGAGTAAGCGTGGATGCCCCGAGTGGCAGGATCTCTCGCTAGAAGAGAAGAATGAGATAGAGCGGAAGTTTCTGAGGGGATACCATTGGCAACTTCCAATATTTTCAAGCGACCTTGTGCATGCCCCGGAACCAAGACAGGAGATGGACGCCTGGACTGCCTTCGAACTGGTCTCAAAATGGTGGCAAGCCGAGCGCCTTCAATGGATTGCTTGGTATGAGGAAAGGACGTATCCCGTTGGTTTCCCCGGCGATTTACTTTGGCCAGGAGATGACCAATGGGACGGAGATGCTCAGCCAAGCGCTCAGAATCGATGGCTCCTCCTATTCGTGCACGCGGCACTCGTGCCTTTGGGATTCAATACGATCGGACGTGATCGCGGATTCTCACAGTTCCTTGTGTCTAATCGATGGCTGGACGTGCTTGAGAATGTGCAAAAGGAACCTGAGGGATTGTTGGATTCCCTGGATGAATACCTCGATTCTTACACCCAGTACTTGGAACATCACTTTCAAATGCGACAGTTCGTGTCCTTTTACGCCGTCGCACAGAACTTGGAGTCTCTACTGCTGTCGATTAAGGAGACAGAGAGATCGGAAACAGGTCAGAACTTTCGACTCGCTCTAAGCCCAAGAGCGAATCCCGCACTGACAGGCACGGGAATTGATGCTCCGCCGCTCGGCACGATGCTCGGAATAGGCTCTTGTCAGCTCTTTCGGGAGTTGTATCGAATAGGGCGGCTTTCAAATTCGATCGGCCACCGATTCGCGTTTCTTCCTATCCGCAAAGTGCGTCGACTTTGCATGCAGTTGTTTGGCATAAGCGAGGGACCATCGGCCATCGAAACTTCTGAAGTGATCTTCGATTCACTCGCCGGCTTAGGGGCCCGATCCGGATTGGACCCAACCTTTAACCTGTGTTTCGACCTGCCATTGCAGATTCTCGCAGAAGATCCTGATCTGCGATCCAAAGTTTTGAAGATGTCTTTTGATCTGAACCTTGAAGAAGAATCAGATGCGGCTCCATCCGGGGAGGCTTAATGAGCGCACTACCTCAAATACCTATCGGTTGTCCTGTGGCCCATCCGGGTTTTGGCCGCGGTGTCGTTGAGTTCTCAAAAGGCGAGACAACGCTAGTGCGGTTCGGAAATCGCATTGAAGAATGTCTGACTGCTGAGCTCATTCCGTTACGGTCCGCAACAGATGATTTCGTTCAAGGCCGATGTTCGTCTCCTGCCCCCGTGCTGCTGCGAGTACTGGGTGAAACGATACGAGCGGTCAACGATACATGGGGTGTCTTCTCTCCGAGCCGGATCGACTTGTATCCCCACCAGCTCTGGGTATGCAAAAAGGTTACTGAACAATGGCCGGTCCGTTGGGTCGTTGCTGATGATGTGGGCCTAGGAAAGACGATTGAGGCAGGACTGGTTCTTTGGAGGCTATTCCAGCTAGGCCTCGTTCGAAGACTTCTGATTCTCTGTCCCGCGTCTCTCGTGGAGCAATGGCAGGCACGCCTCTTCACAATGTTCGATATTCGACTCGCGCAGTACGCGCCCGAGCAGGACACACCGAAACTGGATTTCTGGAAGCTAAATCCACAGGTCGTTGCGTCGTTTCACACCTTGCGTGAAGATCGTAATGCGCGCCATGAACGAATGCTTCAAACCGACCCGTGGGATTTAATCATCGTGGATGAGGCCCACCATCTCAACTTTGATGAAGCAGCCGGTATGACGCTCGCACACAGGTTAATTAGGAAGCTGCAGGAAGCGGATCAGCTTCAGTCACTGATCTTCTTCACTGGGACACCACACAGAGGAAAACATTTCGGGTTCTTTGCTTTGATGTCGCTTGTTCGGCCAGATTTGTTTGATCCACGGAAGCCGGTGGACAGGCAATTGGCCAAGTTGCCCGAAGCACTCATCCGTAACAACAAGTACCATGTCACTGATCTCCGCGGAAAGCGATTGTTCAGCGAGCCGAAGGTGAGCACAGTCTCCTATCGCTACAGTGACGAAGAGGCTGTTTTCTATCAGATGATGACAGAGTTCATTGCCTCTGGACGAGCATATGCAACTCGGCTGGACGGAACCCAAGGCCGCGCTGTAATGCTGGTTTTGATTGCGCTACAAAAACTAGCATCGAGCTCTGTAGCATCAGTACGCAGCGCCCTTCAGAAGCGCCTCACAAAGCTGCGAGAACTTTCATCCGCTATGCAGCGCAAATCGAGTGGCAACGAGAATGGTGCGTTACTACTTGAAGGGCTTGAAGACGATCCTGAGGCATACAACTTGATCGCCGAGGATGAAATCTCGAAGCTCCGACTTGAACTGATGGAGAATGAGTGCGATCGCTTATCTGAGTTGATCGCAGCCGCAGACGAGGTCATTACCGAGACGAAGATTCAAGCAATTGTAGAGACTCTTAAGGGGCTCCCACGCGGAGAATCAGTACTACTCTTTACCGAATACAAAGTCACTCAATCCTTGCTGCTCTCTGCGCTTATGCGGGAGTTCGGAAGAACGTGCGCGACTTTCATTAACGGAGATAACGCCCTACCTGAAGTATCGATGCCGGATGGATCTCGCCGTGCACTGGCCGAACTTCGCCAAACCGCACAAGATCGCTTCAATTCTGGAGAAGTTCGCTTCTTGATCTCGACCGAGGCCGCAGGCGAAGGTATCGACCTTCAGGAACATTGTTCCCGCCTCATACACGTGGACCTGCCATGGAATCCGATGAGACTGCATCAAAGGGTCGGTCGCCTAAACCGAATCGGACAGCACGATGCGGTTAAGGTGATGCTGTTTCAGAATCCTGACACAGTGGAGTCGCGAATTTGGGATCTGCTGAACGAGAAACTTGAGCGAATCCGGCAATCCATCAATGCAGTCGCTGAAGAACCCGAAGATCTGCATCAACTCGTTCTCGGTGTCGCCCGACCAGGAATGCTGGAGAATGTTTTCTCGGAGGCACATTTTGTCCCGCGGGCGAAATTGGACGAATGGTTCGATCATCAGACAGGGCAAATGGGTGGTGAGGACGCCGTCAGAGTAGTACAAGATCTACTCGGTCATGCCCAGCATTTCGACTTCGCAGACGCCTCAACGCGCGTTCCTAAGCTCGATTTGCCTGATCTAGCGCCATTCTTTCGCCTTACTCTGCGTTACAACCGTCGCCAGATTAATGAGACTGACGGAACATTGAGCTTTAAAACCCCGGATGGCTGGCTGAGTGGTCCAGGGGTTAGACCGCGATACGATGATGTCCACTTCGACCGAAGGCGGCCTCCTCGAAACAGAGGGACTGTCCTCGGCGTTGGGACCAAGCTGTTTGACTCTGCGCTGCAACAGGCATGTACGTTGCCTGACTCATACGCTTCTTCTACAACCGATTCGGAAGCTGCTTTGCTCGTGGTATTTCGTTGCTATGATCGACTCACAGGGAATCCTGCACAGCCGAAATCCGCCATCGCCGGTGTGATCTGCAGCGGCGACAATTTCGAGATCATCAAGGATTGGCAAGTGCTCGAGATAGCTAACGACTTGGCAAATGCGACAAGAATAGCGCTAGATTCGGACGCTAATCCGCTCGTGCTCAAGCCAGAGAATTCAGAATTGTTGAGTCATGCAGAGGATAAATTGAGAAATGCAGTTCCATTACTTGAGTTCCCGTTTCGTCAACCTGACGTGGAAGTGCTCGCCATTTTGCGAATGGCTCTTGATCCACTCAAGGCCAGAGGCATTCTCCCGTGAATCCAGGGATCGAACCGGAATAGCGTTTCACCAGCCTGGTTTAGATGGCCAGTTTAAAGCTGAGCTCATTAGCGATAATCGACGGTAGCCTAGCCACTGAATCACAGTCAGGCCGAACCAACTGCTGAACCGCTTCCTGCCCCATCACCACCCGAAACCACTGTTCCCGGTCCGTCATAACCTTGAATTGGCGCTCATCGGCAGCGCCGGCGATGTACGGGAGGTAGAGCACGATCGGGCTTCTCCCCTCTGCCTTACAGCCGATTCGATCGATGCGTCCTGTTCGTTGCTCAATTTGGCTAGGATTCCACGCTAGATCATGGTGGATGACGTGCCTGCAAAAACGTTGCAGATCGACTCCCTCGCCCATCACCTCGCTGCAAACGAGAATCTCGGGAAAGAACGGAGTGTTGAATGCGAGCATCAACCTCGCTCTACCTTCGGGCTTCGTATCACCTGTCACCATCTGAACATTGGCCAACGCCCGCTCGGAACTGGCGGCCTCCGGTCCGTCCTCTCCTGTCATGACTCGAATTCGCCCTGTCTGAATACTTGACGCTGACTCTAGGTAGTCTTTCCGCTCATTCTCCGAACATTCGTGAACAATGAACTCAATGAAATTCTGGAACTTCTGTCTCCAAGTTGCCCCGGAACGATCGGCGCAATCCAATACCCTCCTTGTGGCGTCCTCAGGAGGAAGATGCTCATATTCCCCCAGCGGAAAGCAACAAACGAGGGTCGATTCCGCCCGAAGAAAGCGTCGCATGATGTCAAGCATCGAGCTGTGCTCTTCTACGCTCAACCTCTCAAGTGCCTGCCGCTCGCGCAATAAGGAGTCTAGAGCAAAGTCCAGAGCCCGCCGCCCGGGAGTATCAGATTGATCAAAAAAACGACGTTGGATATTGGCGATCATCCGCTTTATTTCTGCTTCAGAATGACTGGACGACTCGAACCCGAGGCGGGATTGGGCATTCGCCAAAATCCGCCGCTCTATTTCTTGGCTAATGAGGATTCGTAACGCACGGCAGGTATGCCGATAATAAGCGAATACCAGAACTTTCTCGCCGCTCTCCCAGAGGCTCGCCGCTGCACTAACTGTTGCAGACACTTTCGGATGCACCGAACCACCCAGATCCTTCAGCGCCTGGTCAAATTCGCCCAAATACCAATTTCCGAACGAAAAAGTAAGGGGCGTATCCGTGCCCTCCTGTTCGTCTTTAAGAGCGACTCGACCTCTTCGCGTATCCCGGAACGCCTCATATGACGAGCTCAATGCCTCCCCGAGCAGATCCTTGCCTGGATTCACGGCGCTCCTCGCTGCCAAAAAGAACGGCAGAATCTGGTCGCCAGGAATTTCGAGGCCGACTGATGAGATCTGACCGGACAGTATTGAGGAGCCCTCTCTCCGCGAACGCCGTGGAATCGCAGTCCCCGGCCAGAATTCGGACTTATTGTGCCGCACGATCCAAGGCCTCAGGCTTTGCTCTGCAACTTCTCTATCCCCCTTGGCTGCTTCGTACGCTTCGACGACTGCTCGAGCCGTGTATGTCAACGAGTCGCGATCGGCGCTCAGGATTGTGTGCCACCAAGCTTCCGCCTCGCCTGCTATATCTGTCGGACCGATTCTGCTCCAAGCACGATGGAAGTTGATCGCGCTTTTCTGAGATTGGTTCAGGTGTTCCTCAAGTTGTTTCAGACGTTCAAGAAAATCCTCGTGCTCGCCAAGCTGAGTGGGATCCCACAGCACATCGCCGAATCTCCTAAGAACTTGTACAAGCTCACAGTGACCCAGTTGGAAAGGCGTTGCCGTCAGGAATAGCATTCGATCGAATGCTTTCGCCATTGCACCGTCGCCCGTACGCAGGTTCTCTTTCAGCTCCGCCGACTGCAACGTTCGCGCTAGAGATGTCCTGGGATTCTTAAGGTGATGTGCCTCGTCCATGACGAGGAGAGGTGACCTCCAGCGGGAAACAGCCAACAATTGCGTCCAAAGATCTTCTTCAACAACGCGAATCGCGTTTCGTGCCTCGGATATCCGCTCCTTGACTCTCTCATCACCGCCGCGTGCCCGTACGGGCATTCCTTCAAGGGCAGATGCGATCGGCTTGAGGCTTATTTTCTCGATAGCACGCACAACTGCTTTCGGTACCGGATCGTCAGCCAGGCAGTCTTCCTGCGTGCGTACGTTGTCATTGTATATTCGCTTCCATTCCGAACAATCCGTACGGAGAAGTATCTGCCAAATAAATTCCCCTTTTAAACTAGCCCGTTGTTCGCGCTGTGCGCCTAAAAGTATTCCCAGGTACCTATAGATCTGTTTCCTCACTTGAATCAATCGCTCTGCTCGGCCTCTTCCATATTGGCGCAGAGACTCCGCGATGATTGCAAGACGAACCCACTTGTCCGTCTGACTGCGGCTCATCGCACCACTTGAAAGAAAAATGAGGTGGCAACGTTCGCGACGGTCATCATCGAGCAGTTTCAGGAAATCGACACTATGCCTTGCGATTCCATACCTCAGATATTTAGATCCACTCTTGTGTTTATTTCTGTCCTGTATTGCCGGTACTCTTGTCGGATAGTACAACTCGCAGAATGTGTGTAAATCCTTCCTCCATTTCTCGACTAGGTTCCCAGGTGCCATGATGACCACTGGACCTCGCGGGTTTTGAGTAGCGATGCTGAATGCAACGGCTAAGGCGACGAATGTCTTGCCCATCCCGACTTCGTCGGCAAGGATTACACCGGGGTGTGTACGCAGACGTGACAGTATGACCTCGACCTCCTGCCGCTGCCTTAACTGGTCCGCTTCAGGTAACCGAGAAATCAGCTTCTCTCCAAGCTTCAATTCAAAGGGCACGGAGTACGCATTATTTAGCTTTGACATAGCTGGACAACCCGCTCCCAGAAATTCAATGCTTCAGTCGAAACGCTCTCTGCGCTTGCTCGAATCTTCTGTTTATAGACATCGGCAAGGCGCCCGAGGAAATTCCTAAAGATGGTGTCAAATTCCCCCTTCGGCAGTGCGCCTGGTGCGCTCTGATAATTAACTTCCCTGAGTACGATCAAGAAATCGGCAAGGCTCAGCAGGGCTTCGTTTGCGGAGCCATCAGCATGCGTGAACTCCTTGAAAAGACGAGATGCTAATGCCTCGATGCCAATAAGTCCATGGAGACGCCACTCGAGTGCTTGGCGACCCCACGCGGGTCTCTCGAGATTTTCGCGCACCTGCATCAATACCCGTGCTCGCCGCCGAATCCGGTGCAAAAATGTGGAACCGAGTTCATAACGACGGAGCGGATCAAGTTCAACAGGGCTCGCTGAATCTAGCTCCTCATCGAAATCGACAGACTGCAGGTGACTCCTCGACCACGTTCGAATCGCGGCGCTAGGGTCCGAAGCTGCGAGAACACCCAGCATGTCATCGGCAGTCATTTGCTCCAGTTGTGTCGGTGGGGGCAGTAGACGAGAATCTTCTATGTTTAAGGGAAGGAATGCCTCAAACGTCAGCCACCTCACGATGAGCTTCTCCGGCGCTGCAGGAGAAGCCCAATCCACCTTGACCGCTGAAAGACTACCGCCTTGTTTCCAATCGCGCGAGGTAAGTAGTTGCGAAACGACTTGGCCCTGCACCGAATGCAGTGACCATTCCTGGGGAAGACGTTCGGCGTCAAGGTGAAGGATCAAGCAAGCGTTGTCGCCGGCTTCGAAGGTCGCGAAAAGAAACCCATATGGAGGCGCAAGATTCGAGGCGTTCTCTTCTTCAATCAGGGTCTTGTTCGGGCCAACCCACTCAGCAGCGTCTGGATCTGGCACACATTGAACGTTGGGCCAAATCGCAGAGATCGCTCCTGCCTCTCTGCCATACTCAATGCGATCCGCAATTGCCACAAGGTTAGCTTCCGCGTTTCGATTAGGTGAGAGGCCTAATCCAGCACATGTGAAGTTCGAGGAACCTGTCATAAGCGCGACATACGAATCGTTAGTCAGCGCTATCATCTTGGCGTGCCAAGGACGAACATTCTTGTCCTCAACGAAAGGTAGAACCTCCACCGCAATCTGATGGGCGTAATTCCTGGCGGTCTTCACGAGTGCTACAGGCGCACAGAGCCTCGGAACATCACCAGGTTTATATTGCCCTCGATCCGTCGGGAGGGCAAAAGTGACTTGGCGTGTTCGGCCGTATGCCATTCTCTTGCACAGCTCCCGAGTCGCCACGTCGGTTTCGCCATTCATGTCGAAGAACGGTGATGCTACTCGAACATGTTGAGGTGAGTTTCCTCGGCTCCTGCAAACTGCGATTAATTCTTCAAGCGTGCTCCGTGCCGTAGATTCAGCGTTACCGGGAATCGTGCAAACAAGGTGTCTCCGAATCGTTTCGTGTCTCTGTGATTTGGCCCAATTCTGCACACACACAACTGCATCTGAAAGGAAGGATCGTCCTCTTTTGACCTGAGAAGGATGCCGATCTGCCCCAGGTACAAACGATACAAGCGATTCAAGAAACCGGGTACATTCAACTATCAAAGCCGCGCCCACACCTTCTTCGGTAAGGTCAGTCGCTACCGCAACCTCAAAGTTCGAACGATAGCCTTGCTCGGTGAGGTTGGCCGAAGCAACAATGACGCGAATGCATTTGGACCAACGAAGCAGGCTTAGCTTGGCGTGCTGCTTGCCTCCCTGAATGCGCACGGGTAGCACATCCCACCGCAAGGAGTGTTCAACTCCCGCCATAGCATGATCAACGAGTACCCCAGCGTAGACACCTCCAAGTCGCGCCTCTCTCTCCAATAAGAAAGCAAGGTCTTCGCGATTGGGCTCTGAGTCGATTTCGAGGAACCGTGCGAGACATTGCTCATCGAATAAGCTGGGTGCGAACGTGTACGTGGAGGTTATACATCCAATTGGATCGCCCGCGCCTCCGGGGGCTCTCCACAGCTCGAGCATGGTTCCAGCGTTTTTACTCCTCTGAACGGAACTCATGTCAAGTCACCCCAGAAGTTTCGGATCGGCCACCCGCGGTAATCATGAACATACCGCTCGGGCTTCAATTGTTGCCGCTTTATTCGATATGGGTGGCGCAAATAGATTCGCTCAACATCAAGCCAGTCAAACCATGTGCGTTTCCCCAGTGTTGACTTGCCTTTCTGTATTGAAGCGTGATGCTCGCAGAGTTCGATAGCGCATGCTTCCGCCGACAGCTTTTCAGCAAATCGTCTGAAGCGCTCTGTGAATTGGCTTTGCAGTGAAGGGCCCAGCCCATTGACGTTGCCCAACTCATCAGCTGCCGAGACAAAGAAGTCGTGCAGATTAGAAATCGACAACACAAAATCGGAAGTTTTAGCAATTTCGGTGATGGCATATCCAACGCAATCCTGCTTTGATGCTTCTGCCCTCAACAAATCAAATGCATCCTGCAACCGTCGAGCAAAGGACTCATAGGCCTTAATCGCTCGCAGCAAGGGGCGGAACTGCGGTGCAGCGGCATAGACCGCGGCGTGAAGTTCTTCCTCGCGGTAGTCGTCATTGCCAAATTTCGGCTGGAATTGCCACATGATGGACAAAGCACCCATGCGGTCATCCGCTACCAGTAGCAGATTGCGAAGATAGTCTCGCTCCTGCCCCCCGCATTGGTCCGGATGGAATGCAGAAGCAAGCTGCTCCCAGTCATCCGTCTTGAATCCGGTGGCCGTTTTTGCATGCGGCTTAGCAGATAAGCTGCTTCGTATTGCGTTCGACCATTTCCCGATTTGATCCTTCGATCGCGAGCTTCCCAACGCTCTAGTCCACGCCCTGACAAGTTCCTCGGTAAGAACACCCGGCCCGAGGTTGACGTTCACGATCCCCAAATGATGGGCGAGCCGTTTGTACACTCCATGAAAACCGAAGATCCGAGCGTTCTTGAGGTAGCTTCGCGAATCGAGGTACCCGAACTGCTCAATTGCACGCGAGGTAACCAGCGTGCCAGGCACTCCCCAAAGCTCAGTGTTGTCGTTGCGAGTCCGGTGAAATGCCTCGACGAGCAACCATTCCCATATAAGGTAGGGAGGCGCCTCCGAAATCGGAGTTTGATCGAGCAGGTCTTCCGTAACAAGGCAGCCAACTGCAATCGCCGTCAAGAACCGGATCCGTTGCATTCGCTCGCGAACCCCAGGCACGAGCTGAGTCGCAAGTCGGTCCGCGATCACGTAAAGCCCCAGAGGATCTAGTGCACCTTCGCTCGATCCTGGCGGATCATATGCTGTCAAAAACGGCAAGTTCGTCATATCGTTCGTTGTGAACATACTTTTCTGTCATGCTCCAACCCTCGAGGGTGCATATCGACGTTTGCACGGCGGCTGCCCGATATGGTTGGGCATTTCGTCCTCTCTTCCTCCTGCGTTCTTGCTACTGATTGCACCCATATGCGACTGAATCTGTTTGTCTGAGAGTCAGATCAGGCCACCTGCACTTCTCGCACTGTTTGCTTGGTGACATACACGATATAGCCGACCGGGCAGTCAGTGAGCCTCAGATAATCATGCAACTGCGCTACATGTTTTCGCTGCACGTCTAGCGCGGGAGAAACGTCGCTCTTCCAATCGAAAACTGCCGCTGGCTTATCTCCTTCATAAGCAATTGCGTCGCATATCCCCGAAGTGCAAAACAGGCTGCCGTCTGCTTGCGCCACGCTCCCGTAGACATTGAACTCCGGCAATAGTCTCTCCCGATACGATGCGACCTCTGGGAGGTCAAGCGTCAAGCACACCGACGCCGCAATCTCGGCGGAAGAAGGCCCCTTTGCCGGATCAGAATAATCAGCGGCGCCAAAATCTGTAAGCAATTCCGCTGCCCGCTGCTCGAGAACAGCAGGATCATCCTGAACTTGCTGATTGAGCACTTCCTCCAGCAGTTTGTGGATGACCTCGCCGCGGGTGGCGCTACCTCGCACGGTAGGCGTGATAGCGACCACCCCTTCATCGCTAGGTTCGATTTCGAAGCGACTTTCATCGTCTTCGTGATGGCTCGGCTTGTGCCATCTCAAAGCAAGCGTCTGCTCTGACACCCGCTTTGCCTCTGCTACGAACGTTTTTGTATCTTGCTCGTTGGTTTCTGGCTGCGCAGCAGTCGCCAGCCCGGCTGCGGGAGGAATAAATGTGGGGAGTTGCGCTAAACCGTGATCGACTAGATCAAACCAATTGGTTCCTCTGCCTTTAGCTACATGGCGCGGTAACAGCAGGAGGTCACGTGCACGTGTGGTGGCGACATACCACAATCGTATGTTCTCCCGCCGGCGCTGCTCGGTCTCCTCTTGTTTGACAGTCTCGTATGATGGCGGCTCAATGATCCCCGCCTTGCAATGGAGCGTGCCACGTTGACCCGAGTAAAGGACACCCTGCATAGCTTTCTGGCCAGTGCACATGTTGATTGGGATCACAACTGGCCATTCCAGGCCCTTGGCACTATGGACGGTAATGATTTGCACCGCAGCTTCTGCTGCATCGCAGCGTCCCTCAACCACCTGTTCGGCCTCCTGCCAACGTCGCATCATCTCCTGCGCAAAGCCACGCAATCCGACCACCGCAAAGGGTCGCGCTATCTCCAGAAAGAGGTCTACATTTGCGAGTGCACGCTCGGGGTGCGCAAGATAACGCTCGGCAAGCAGAGGCCGGACCCGCAGCTCATCCACCGCTGCGCTCAGGAGGTCGAAGGGCGTCGTGCCGTAAGCCTTGCGCTTCAACGCTGCCAGGGTCCTCAGCGTTTCGGCGGCAACCTCGTGCTGAATCAAGTCTGGATTTGTGTAAACGGTCAGGCGCTGGCCCACGAGAAGTGCCGCCGCGATGTCAAGGAGTTCCTTCTCTGTGAGTCCTACGAGGGGACCGCGCAGAAGCGCACCGAGCGCTAACGTGTCGCGTCCGCTTGAGAGTACGCGTGCTAAGGCAATCAGATCGTGAATCTCCTGCCGCCGGTACAGTCCTTTTCCGGCCTGCGTGGCAATAGGAATCCCGAGCTGTTCCAAAGCCCGCTCGTAGATCCATAAACTTGTGCCCGACGGAGAGAGCAGGGCAATGTGACCCGGCTTGCAGCTGCACAATTTGCCGGTTTCCGGGTCCCGCACCTCGAGACTGTCAATGAGCTTACGGCAGACGTTAGCGACCTCAGCCGCTTCGAGTTCCCGTCGTTCATCGGCTTTGGTCTGGTCAGGCCCGCCAATATCAATGCAGGCGACTGCGGCGCACAGCGGTGCTTCGTTGCCTACCGTGCACTCCAAATCGGCGAATCCGATTTCACTCAGAGGACCTGCAAATACCTTGTTGACGTGATTCAGCACTGGTTTTACCGACCGGAAGTTGGCGGTAACAGGCAGCACGCTTGTGGGGAACTGGTGCGCAATGGCATCGCGCACGCGGCAGTACATGTCGACATCGGCACGGCGAAATCTATAGATCGATTGCTTGGGGTCGCCGACGAGGAACAGTTGCCCTGCTCGCAGCCGGCGGTCGATCCACTCACCTTCAGCATCCTCACCGCAAAGCAGAAAGAGGATTTCGCACTGAATTGGATCCGTGTCCTGGAACTCGTCAACCAGAATGTGCCGGTACCTCTGCGAGAGCGCCTGGCGGACCTCCGGACTGTTGCGCAGCAAGTCTCGCGCTTGTATCAGCAAGTCATCGAAATCGAGCTGTGCGGAATCGCGCTTGAATCGTTGGAATTCCGACCGGAATTCGGCGATGGCGGCAATCAGCCGCGCCATGACGAGCTCAGCAACTTTTCCATGGAGACCGGAAAACGCACTGCTGACTGCCTCTATGCGGATCTTGCACTCGTCTGCCAGTTTGTCACTAAAAGCGGCAGACTTGCCACACTTCCGCGCCGCGTCTTTCCACGCCGTCTTTGATGGTGCCGCATAAAACGTCAACTTATCCTTCTGGAATACGTCGATGCGCGGAGGATTCGCATTAGCCCATAGCACTGAAAATGGCATCGACGGCGAGTAGCCGTTGGCGTAGTGCAATGCGAGCTGCTGGAAGCCTGCATCAAAGTTCTTAGCCTTCTCCAGATCGATGCCAAGCTTTGAGTACCAGTCGCGATACCTATGAATCGCGTCCTGGAGTACGTCGAAGTCAGCCTGGGTCAAGTCGGCAACCGGGGCAGCTGAATCGCGACGCGGATTGATAGCCTCTGCCAGGTCCCAAATCAGCCTGTCCTCGTTTTCAAACAACAGCACATCAGCGATTGGATCGTCAGCACCCTCGGTCGCGAGCCGCTTTCGGAGCCAATCGGAGAACTGAACCGTGAAATCCAGTTCGCTTACGGCCTCGTCCATGACCGAGGCTCCAGGGTCGATGTTGGCCTGAACGGGGTAAGGGGTAACCAGCCGCTGGCAGAAGCCGTGAATTGTTGTACAGGTCAGTTCATCCAGCTGCTTCTGCGCAGCTGCAAGATTCTCCCTCTGCGCTGCCGACAATCCCTGGGGCAATGCCACCAAAAGCGGCTTGGGAGGTCTTCCAGCAAGCAATTTGGAAATGTATTCGCCGATGCGATTCATCAACTCGCTCGCGGCTAGTTCGGTAAAAGTGATTGCGACGATTTCAGACGGATTCTTGCCGGCTGCCAGCAGCAGCGCCACGCGACCTGCTAGAAGAGCGGTTTTTCCGGTACCGGCACCTGCCTCGACTAGCAGGGTTGCGTCGAGATCCTGCAATGCGCGCAGGCGATTTGACCTGTCCGCAGTGCTCATACCTCATCCTCCGTCCAGAGTTGCAACAACCCGCCCACGGCAGCATCCCGGGCGCTACGCTTCACGGGAAAATACAGCCCCTTGGCGTTTGCAGGGAATGCAAAAAGGGGTGCATACTCGTAGTTCTTATCGGCGTTCTCTTCCGCAGCCGCCCCGAACGGGAAGCAGCCTTTTTGTGCATTCCCGACTGCGCAAGCCAACGCCGTGGAAAGCTTTGTCAGTAGTTGGTCTGGATTCGTAGGTGCCAGATACCCATCCTTCTGCCCCGGATACATCAGCGCCGCTTCGACTTTTGCGCACCCAATCAATTGGCGCACAACATGCGCGTAAAGGCAGCGCTGCAGTTCCCTGCCTTGCTTCAACCCTGGATCTTCCTTGGGGACGGTGCCAATGGTCTTGTAATCCAAAACGCGAGCTTCTGTCCGGTCACCACTCATATCGAGCCGATCAATGCGGCCTCGCAGAGGCAGACTGATGCCACCGACATCAAACGTTACGCGCATGGCCGGATCCCAAGGATGCCCGTCCTCGGGTTCCTCCGAATAGCCAAACGGAACCTCCACGTATGTACGCTGATTCGCTAGTGCAGGAGGCATTTCTTTAAGTGCGGATTGAACCACATCGTGTCCGCGAGCCAGCACCCGTTGCCAAATGCGCAGAGGTGGTGTCGGATTGGTGTGAATCCACGATTCGGCCACCTCCTCAACAGCAGCGGCAATCGCAGCGTCAATATCGGCCGCAGACGCTGCCGCGATTGCTCCTGGCGCGCTCTCAAGCTTCCTGACTGCGCATTCGAGCATTTTGTGAAACAGAGTGCCTTCTGCGAGTGCGTCCAGAAGAACTGGTTGCTCCCCAGCCAGATCGTGTGGCTCCCGCCAGCCGAGGCAGTACTGCCAAAGAAACGTGAGCGGATCCGTGAGCAATGCTCTAAGTGAAGTTGCTGAATGATCTTCTTCAAGACGTTTGATGATCACTGAATGATTGGCAGGAACAATACCGTCGTGGGCTGTGAGTTCGGGTTTACGCCAATTGGCAACACATGCAGCGGCAGACTTGGCAAGCACTGACTGGCTAAACTCTTTCGGCCTGGCTAGCAGCCGATCCGATTCACTCATGGCGTGTTGCGGGATTCGTGTGCGGGCCAGGCGCTGCACGGAGATGTCTTGGGGTATCAGCGGGCTGACTCCCAACAAACGGCCATCGTTTCCACGACGGCTGCGGGAGTAGACCACTTCACACGCCAGATTGGAAAGGTGCCGGAAACACAGGCGGTCAAATTCGGGAACAGGAAGAGGCTTCAATTCCGATGCCGGTACGAGGTGGCTCGGCAACAGGCTGTCTTCGCGGCTACGGCGCGGCCACTGACTGCTGTTAAGTCCCAAAAGGCGGATAAACTTGCGCTGCGTTCCCATAACAGCCGCAGCCGATCCCCAGACGATGTTGCTCACGGGATCGGTGGTGTCCGGAAGCCGTTGTGCAGCAAGGGTTGTTGCAAGGGCTTGGGGAGGGCCATCGAGTAGGGCTTGCTTCCAGATCGCCTGCGCCTGTCCAGACAGAAGCATTTCGCCGGCTTTAGACGCGCCCTCGGAACCGGTGTCGAGTACCTCGAGGAGCGGACCAAGTGCCGGCCGAAAATCAAGCCCCTCTTGATCAGCGATCCTTTTCAGTTCGAAATCCCACTGCTCGCGGAGCAACAGTGGAGCATCAGTGGAGAGCTTTGTATACCAACCGTCCGGCACTGTCTTCAGGGCATCACAGTCCTGTGACGCGCGAAGTGCTCGAATAACGCGATCGTGGCTAAGACCGTGCAACAGGACTTCAGCAAGCGCGGCGCACTGCTGGCCGGCATAGCCTGAAACCGCAGGTATGCCATGAGCGAAATGCACAGGAAGCAGGCTGTCCGCAACAAGGGAGCGGATATGGTCATCCCAATCCTCGATGGATGCGGCAACGATTGCAATCTCGTGAGGTCGGGCACGTTTGCTGGCGATTAGTTCCCGTGCCCAACGCAGTGCCTCGACCGCTTCGTGCTTTGGGTTCGCGCACTCTACAACGTGCTGAACTTCGCGGCTCTCAGCAAACCAAATTAGTTCGATCCTGCTGCCCTCGATCCACCTCAGATCATCACTATCGGACTTGCATGCGTACCAGCGTACGGCAACATGCTTCGCCAGCTCCGTGAAAACTGGTTTCCAGCAAGCTGCGATTCCGACAATACCGCGCACCTCAACATCACCAGTCAGATGCCGCGCTTGGCTGGCGCGCTTTACTGCCAAGCCCGAGATATTGACCAGCGACCCAGAGCCTGGAGGTAGATGTTGGTTGATGTAGGTCTCGATCGCGGCCAAATCTGCCACTGAACCGGAACACTGTTGTCCCCAACACTGCAAGTCAAGTCCGGCGTCCCATGCTCCTTTAAGGCTGCGACAAACTGCGGTTGCCATGCCGGGAAGCGCCTTGATTCTCTCGATGCTGACAAAATGCAATTCTGCCAGCGCACGGCTAACTAACTCCTGCAAGTCATTCTTCGAGACAATTCTTGAAAAACCGCCGGCGAGCATCTCGACCAACTGAGGAATCGTAACAATACGCATCCCCTGTGCTTGCTGTTGCGCCGCTTGCAGTCGGCGCTCGTGCCAGCTCACCACGTTCCCCACAACTACGGTTTGACGGCCCATATGACCCCAGCAGCGTGCACGTGAAATCGACAAGCGTCAGAGAAAATAGGTTCCCGACAATTTCAACTGTGTCGCCTGTGCTTAGTTCCGAAAGCACGGAACTCCCGTCTGCATTCGCACCGGCCAACCTTCTCGCTGGATTGCTTAGGCACAAGCATACCCCGTTTGGGCAATCTGTGAAGTTCGTGGTTGTTCAGTCCAGCTAATGCGATGAGCGGAAGGACTGATCGTTCCGTCGTTGTCCTTAGCTCTGCCCCCCTGACCGGTACTCTCTTGGCGCGATCCGGGAGGCGAATCTACTTGCCGCGAACTGGACCGGAATCACTACTGCTCCGCGGCCGTTTGGAAGGTCTTACGTCCTTAAATCTCTTGTCGGAGGCTGCCCACCGCAGGCATACCCGCTCTACCGTCTCCACCATGCGTTCGACTTCCTCGGGGGTTACCGGCTGCTCTTCCGGGTGAACAGCCCTGTTTCGCATTTCCCAGACGAATTCAAGCTCGGCCATGTCTGCCAGATCGATCTCATTTCTAGCGGCCAAGTCTTCGAACAGCTGCCCGGCTGCCCCTTTTTCCCTCCGCAATGGCCGCCCATACATTCGGCGTGAAGCGATTTGCAGCAGCCTCTCATATTCTTCGGCAGCGATCTTGCCTGCGATGCGCGGCTCGTCGTCCAGCAGAATGTGCGCAAGCTGCAATCGTCCATTGCGTCGCAGGAAAGGTTTGATCACATGGCTTACTAGTCGCCGCTGGATCCAGATATCTTCCTCGAATTCGCGGCGCGCTTCCGTGGCGCTGGGATCATCAGTCAGCTGCTTTGACAGCTCGGCATAGGTCCACAGCGCAGTCGAGGCTGTGGCGACGGAAGGAAGGTGGAAGTGGTCCGCCCAGAGGCGTAGTTCATCGCAATAGGCGATATACATATCCACAAGAGACGGGCGGGTGACATTCACAAGGTGGATGACCGGGGTACTGAAGATCGCGAAGTGCTCAGGGTAGACAAACTGCAGGATCAACGAAGCGGTGCCGAGATTGTGAAAGACAGCAAGCAGTCGCCCAACCAGATCCGCACGAACGACCGGGGAAGGTCCAAGCTTGATCCGCTGCTTCGAAAGCGCCTCTTCGAGGACTTTAGTATGGGGCCGCGGCCAGTACTTGGCAAACGGCGTGGCTTCAGGATTGAAGATTCTCGCAACGTCCTTGACCGTGAGCATGTGTTTCCCATCACGGAGGACCGCGAGTCGCTTTTCCAGATCCTCAAGATCGTAGCGCCGCCCAAACTTGCTCTCGCACACATCTGGGAACTTATCGAGGTACCGACGAAGATCGAATGGCATGCCTCCACACCCCGGGGCATTGAGCTTTGCGTTGAGATTTGTGTGAAGTTTACACCTGTCGAAGTGTAGTTTGCGGGGCAAGTTGGTCTTCAAGTCCTTCTCTAGAAACTGGCACCACCAGCCGCCACGAAACAGGAAGGACAGGGCACACTCGGTGGCGCTGATCTTGAGGAGGCATGGAAGAGGCATAGGCGAAAAAAAGGCGAATATAATTTAGAGGGCGACTACGATCCTGAGAATCCACTCCCCCAATAGCATCGGTATTCAGCTCCTCCGGAAATCGGCGAGTTTTGGTGACTGCAAGCGGGAAGATGAGTAGTGCTGGGTCAACTCCGTTTGATCTTGGAACGAGTGACCCGATAGCGAGGTGACGGCTTAGCTCAATGGTCCAGTGTCAGCAATTCGGAGGTTATTCGTCGAATATTCGCCAATTTTTCGTTTAGTTCTTGTGAAAACATCACGATTCATTATATATCGCATACTATATATAGCATGAACTAAATTGTAGTTGACATATCGTACTGATCGGATATAGCGTATGTTATATAGCAAGACTTGGAAACAATATGAGTCCGGATCAAATCAAGGAGCTGCGGGTTCGATTGAAAATGTCGCAACAGGCATTTGCAACCGCTTTGGGCGTTTCGTTTGCCACCGTCAATCGGTGGGAAAACGGCAAAGCCAAGCCGCAGGGTGATCGCATACAGAGAATAAGAGCAATGGTCCTGGGACTGGATTCTCCAGCGCCCTCGGCGACTCCTTACTTGCCGTTTATGCCGATCCGCCTTGATTTTGAGGGCGACGCAGATGCCGTGAAGCTCGTGGTGGACGCCAACAGAATCCAGAATGGACACATTTTCAACAATGCATTTGGGCTCGAACTTTCGCGCGTTGTTCCGCTTCCCCACCAGCGGATAGCGGTCTATGAACAGATGCTGTCTCAGAATCCGCTCCGCTATTTGTTAGCTGACGATGCCGGAGCCGGCAAGACGATCATGACTGGGCTTTACGTTCGCGAGATGATCAATCGCGGGCGACTAAAGCGGGTGCTGATCTGTGCTCCTGCCGGATTGACATGGAACTGGCGTCGAGAACTTCGCTACTTTTTCGATCTTGACTTCAAAATCCTTCAGGGCGCGGATTTTTCAAAGGGGGACCCATTCACGGAGCCAGGGGCGGGGCTCTTCATTATCAGTGTTGACACAGCCGCAATGGACGCGGTGAAGGAGCGTCTGATCGCCACAACAACCCCCGCATTTGATTTGGTCGTGTTCGACGAGGCACACAAGCTGTCATGGGGTGATCCGGCTCGCCCGGACAGCAAGACCCGACGGTACAAGCTGGCGGAATCGCTCAGCCAGCGATCCACCCATCTGTTGCTGCTCACCGCCACTCCCCATATGGGGAAGAGATTTCCGTACTACGCTCTGTGGCGTCTGCTGGATTCGAACGTCTTCTCCACTCAGGATGCCTTTGACGCACTACTCCCGGAGAAGCGCACCAAGTACTTCATCCGGCGGCTCAAAGAAGAGATGGTCGATTATCAAGGACTCCCTATCTACAGGCCGCGACTCTGCCAGACAATTGCGTTTCGCCTTTCCTCCGCGGAACTCCGGTTCTACGATTCGGCCACAGACTACTTGAAGTGGAGCTACGAGAACAACCGAACAAACAACAAGAACGCAGCAGCCATGGTCGTGGCCGTGTTGCAACGTCGGTTGGCGAGCTCCACGTACGCGATGCTTGAATCCCTCAAGCGGAGGCGTCTGCGGATTCAGGACGGTGTTCCGACCCAGGGCGGAGCGCAACCCTCGCTTGAGAAGATCACGTCTTACCTCGACACCAGCACCGCCGATGAGTACGACCAGGGGGGTGACGGATACGAGACCGAAGAGAACGTGGAGAATCAGGCTCTCTCCTTGGTGCGCCCGACAAATGGCGCACAGCTTCAAAAGGAGCTTGAGTATATCGATCGGGTAATGTTGCTCGGCGATCAAGTGCGCGAACTTCAGCAGGAGACCAAGTTTCTGAAGTTGCGCGAACTGATTGAGTCTTCCGATTTCCGCAACGAACAATTGCTCATCTTTACCGAACATCGGGATACACTCGAATACCTGCGGCAACGATTCGAGGCGCTAGGATACACCGGCCAGTTGGCATACATTCATGGAGGCATGGACGTTGAAGAGCGCGAACGACAGCGCATTTTCTTCATGCCCCCAGAGATTCGACGGGAACAAGGCATCAAGAATCCCAATGCCCCGACTGCGCGATTCATGCTCGCGACGGACGCTGCCGGAGAGGGTATTAACCTCCAGTTTGCGTGGGTCATGGTGAATTTTGATATTCCGTGGAACCCTGCTCGCCTTGAACAACGGATGGGGCGGCTTCACCGTTTTGGTCAAAAGCACTCCGAAGTTCGCATTTTCAACATGGTCGCTGAGGGAACACGCGAAGGCGATGTCTTGGCAACACTGCTTCACAAGCTCGATGAGGCTCGAAAGGACCTTTGCAGCGACAAAGTATTTGATGTGATCGGACAGCAACTTGAGGAAGTGTCCCTCCGCGACCTGATGAGAGAGGCGCTCTTTGAAACCGCGCCCTACTCGGCCCAGAGGAAACTGGACACCCTCTTTGCAACTCAGCGGCTCCGGGCGACCATGGAAGAGCAGCGTCAGACTGCCTCGACATACGGCGACGTTGCGAAACGCCTCGGCCAGCTGAATGGTGAGATCGAAGTCGAACGGTTCAACCGGCTGCTGCCTGCCTACATACAGAATTTCGTGGAAAAGGCGGCTCCCAAACTCGGAATCCAGATCGAGGGTGACGTGACCGACTCAGCACGGTTCGCACCAGCGGGTGAGGAGGGAGTCTGGTTGCGCAATCTGAGCCCACGTTATCCCAACGGCTTGCCGGAGTTTCTCACAGTGCGGCCGGATGCAGTAATTCCCGACATCGACAGCGCCCGGATTTGCTTCCTTCGCCCAGGCGACATCATCTTTGACGCGTTATGTGCAGAGACCATCCGAAAGTTCCATGGCGATGTTGAACGCGGCGTGGTTTTCTGCGACCCCGGCACTGATCGCCCATATTGTTTCGCGGTTTATCTTTGCGAACTCGGTGAACCAAGTTTCGGGAATGGGCAACCTGCAAAGACAAGCGGATTTGATCGTCGGATGCTCGGAATTCGCTGGGATGAATCCGGAGAGTTTTCAGAAGGCGCGCCGAATTACCTTCTCGCACTCCAACCCGCCCCCAGATCACTCCTTTGGAAGGCAGGCAGTTTACTGGTGAATCCTGAGGACAGTGCCGTCCGTGCGGACGCCTATGCACGCATGTTTGCCGAGACGACCTTTCTCCAGCAGGTTCGCGCACTTTTCCGATCCAAAGCCGAGGGACAGCTCGATGATCTCCTGCGCGGATTCGACTTCCAGGCGGGCGCTTTGGCAGGAAAGCGCAGCGAGTTGGCGCGGCGCATTCGGCAGGGTGAAGAGCCTCTTGCGCCAGAACTGGAACAGGTAAAGAAAGAGCAGGCAACCTTAGAAGCCGAAAAGTCCGAGGCGCTCTTGTATGCGCAAAGGCGCCCGGACCTCATTGACATCGTTAGGTTGGAGAGAATTGCCTTGGCCATTGTGGTGCCTGACCCGACGCCGGAAGCGCGGGAAGCCTATGACAAGGACATTGAGGCGATTGCCATGCGGATCGCAAGGAATTTTGAGATCGATCATTACCATGCAAAGGTCTTCGACGTGTCCGCTCCCCATCTCGCTCGCGGTTACGATTTGGAAAGCCATCGAGCAAACGGCGACAAAGTCGTGATCGAGGTCAAAGGCAGAGCAGGGCGCGGTGCAATACAGTTAACCGACAATGAGTGGCCGACCGCCGCGAACGTCCGAGACAAATACTGGCTCTATGTGGTTGTGGATTGCGCCACCGATCCCAAGTTGTTCCGGGTGCAAGATCCTATCCGCTTGGCCTTCAAGACGCGGCAATCATTCAACATCAATATCGGCGAAGTCATCAGGGAGGCAGAACCAGATTGATATCCCACGGCGAATTGGCAGAATTGATCGCGGAAAGCGAAGGACTGAAGCAATGAACGACAAGCCGAGACTCATTGAAGTAGCGTTTCCGCTGAAGCCGGCGTCTGTTGCGAGCGTTCATGAAAAGAACGTGCGGCATCGGCACATTTCTACCCTGCACACATGGCCCGCCAGGCGACCGCTCGCGGCAAGCCGAGCGGCCCTCTTAGCTACGCTCCTGCCTGATCCGGGCGATCCTGGAAAGCGGAAGGAACTGCTGGCGATGATTGGCGGAGAAGTTGTTACGAAGCCGGTGGAGAAGACCAATAAAAGTGGCGAAAAGATAATCGAAGATAAGGAGCTGGTCGAAGGCGGTCTACTGGCCTGGGGCCAGGAGTGCGATCCCGCTTTGGATCAACTGCGTGAGGCAATCAGGCTCTTTCACGGGGATCGGGCGCCGAGAGTAATCGATCCTTTCGCCGGTGGTGGAGCGATCCCGCTTGAGGCCATGCGCCTAGGCTGCGATGTTCAAGCGTCGGATCTGAATCCGGTTTCCTGGCTGCTCCTTAAGTGCACGCTCGACTATCCGCAGCAGTTCTCTGACAAGAAGGTGACACTCCCTTCGTTCGTCCGGGAGTGGCCGGATTTTGTAGAGGACTTTCTCGCTGACAAAGTCAAGAAGCGCAGAGGGAACAAGAAGCGGCACTTCTCCGATCCGGCGCAGCTTGCCTTGATGGCTCTCGCGGACGCGAGTCTTGCCTGGCACGTGAGGGCCTGGGGACGTTGGGTCCTGGAACGGGTACGTGCGGATTTGGCATCGCGATACCCGGTCGCAGACGGAGAACTGACCGTCGCTTTTCTCTGGGCTCGAACGGCGCGGGAGAAAAGCGGCGTGGGCCGGGTTCCGCTCTTGAAGACATTCTGGCTTCGCAATGATGCGGGAAAGCGAGCGGCGCTTCTTCCGATTCCAAACCCGGATAGGTCAGCGGTCCAATTTCATCTGCTCCAGGAGGCGGACTTCAGCCGTCCTGAGCAGATCATCGAGAGGTTCCCTATCCTCAAGGAATGGGAGATCGACGCCGGACGTCTTCTTGCCTTTCTCGAGGGCGGAACGATGAACAGTGCCGGGGTATGGAGCCCGGTGAGCGGACGGCCCGGCATGATCGCGCTGACCATGGAGGACTTACAGCGACAGGGCCAGCAGGGATTGCTCGGGGCGCAGATGACGTGCGTTGTCACAGAGGCGACAAGGCCCGATAGCAAGAGAACATTCAAACGCTATCGCCTACCAAACGAACGGGAATTACAGGCTGCGCATGTTGAGATTGAAGACCTGGAAGATGCGTTTGCCGATATCCCATTCGGGATTCCCGATGAGCCCACGCCTACGGGCGGTGGCAGCGGTGCGTCCCGCGCATTTTCCCTTCACAGGTATGGCTTGAAGAAGTGGCGTGAGCTATTTACTGACCGTCAACTCCTCGCGCTTTCTTCCTTTGTTCGGCATACTCGAAACGCAACTTCCTTGATCGCGAGAGAAGATCGGGAGCTTGCCGAGGCGGTTGGCGCATACTTGGCGGTCTGTATGGATCGGCTCGTTGATTATTCGAGCGCCCAGTGCACATGGACTGTCAACAGGGACACGATACGGAACACATTTGGCCGCTTCGCTCTGCCCATGGTGTGGGATTTCTGCGAGGTGAACCCTCTGTCCGATTCAACAGGCAACTTCCTTGGCGCGGTGGAGTGGGTGTCGTTATTCATCGACCATGCGCTGGAGGCGTGTTCGCATTCAGGGCGCCCTTCCGTGCGCATGGAATCGGCGTTGAAGAAGCCCACCTCGGCCATCGACCTGGTTCTGACGGACCCACCGTATTATGACGCAATCCCATACTCCGATTTGATGGACTTCTTTTATGTATGGCTAAGGCGAACCCTGTATGGTCTTTCTCCCGAGATCGATCAAGCATTTCGTGCGGAGCTATCGCCAAAATGGAATCACGAAGAGAACGATGGAGAATTGATCGACGACGAGTCGCGATTCGGCGGGGACAAGGAGAAATCGAAGAAGAACTACGAGGATGGCATGGCCGCGGCCTTCCGGACGAAGTGCGAGTCACTGACCGAATCGGGCCGAATGGTCATCGTCTTCGCCAACAAAGAGGTTGCGGCGTGGGAGACTCTTATATCGGCGGTGATTCGCGGAGGAGCCGTGGTCACGGCGAGCTGGCCGATTCAGACCGAGCGGGAGGCGCGCAGCAGGGGACTGGCCTCCGCGGCCCTTTCATCCTCGGTCTGGATTGTGTGCCGCAAGCGGCCGGCCCAGGCTCCGGCTGGATGGGAAGAGAACGTTATCGAGCACATGAAGAAGATACTGTTTGCCCCGCGCGAAGTGCTCGGTAGCCGAAACATTCTTCAGTACTACTTCGATCTCGGCATCAAGGGCCCCGACTTTATATGGGCCGCTCTTGGACCGGCGCTCGAAGCCTACAGCGCGCATCCGTATGTGAAGAAGACGGCTGGCGGAATGATGACGGTCGAGGAATTCCTCGGGCAAGTGAGGAAGCTCGTTCTTCAATTCAGCCTGGGTGAGCTACCAGGATTCAAAGAGGCGCAAAAGGAGACGCAGGGCCGGGGAGAGAGCCTTGAAATCGATCCAGTCACGCAATATTACCTTCTCCACCGGACATATTTTGGATTGGAGCCTGCGCCAGCAGGGGCCTGCATTCTCTATGCGAATGCCTGCGGCAAGAACGAGACCGAACTGAAGGTGGTTTGGAACATCCTGGAACAGGGCGGCAAGCAGAAACGTGGCCGGCCGCGCAAGGATGAGGACGAAGACGATGATGCCGGGGACGAAGCGCCCGAGGGCAAGGGGAATGAGTTTCGCCTCCGGGGGTGGCAGGAGCGCGCGTCCGCGGATGGCCTGGGTGAGAGCAAGGGCGGCAATCCTTCTCCCCTGGTCGATAAGCTCCACCGGCTCATGTATCTGTTTCAGCAGAATCGCGCGGTCGAAGTGCAACAACGGTCTGATGAGTGGGGATTGGCGAATGAGCGGGCCTTCCAACCACTCCTGCAGGCGGTGCGCGAACTCGCAGTTCGCGACAAACAGGACGCCGAGCGGCGGCTCGTCGAGGCACTTGCTTCCCAGTTGAAGATGAACCGGAAGACAATCTTGGTAGCGAATGAGTTGAAGGAAGTGCCGCTGTTTGATTCCTTGGAAGATGTCAACAAAGAGCAAGTCAATTAAAAAGCGGCAGAGAGGACTCAGTGAGATGAGCAAGCAATCGGTGATCCAGCCCTGGAAGGACGCATGTGAACTGCGCGCGGAGATTCGAGATCGAAAGCTGACGGCCAGCGACTTTGCTATCGATCTCTATAAGGTAATCAATGGCTGGCCCGGCGATAAGCCGTTCTACTGCGACCCTCAGCAGTTCTTTAGCATCACGTATGCTACGCAGAACCTGCGGCAGTTTTGCAAGGTGGTGCTGCGGCGGCTCGCGAAGGTGCCCGGCGGCGAGTCCGTAATTAACGTTGCGCAGACGTTTGGCGGTGGCAAGTCGCACACGCTGACGACGCTTTACTACCTAACAACACTGGGCAAGAATCTGCCCACGAAGGAAACTTCCGTCGGCACCATTCTGAATGAGGCACAAATCACGGACCCGCCGCTGGCAAGAGTGGCGGCTGTTTCCTTCGACAAAGTGGACTGGGTGAAGGGCTGCGATGCCGCCTCGCCAACCGGGGAGAAGCGCAGCTTTCGTATGCCCTGGAATTTGATTGCGTGGCAGCTACTTGGCCAAAAGGGGCTCGACATCCTGGCCCGCGACGAAGGCAAGCCGGATTTCGACACGCCGCCCGCGGACACGCTCTGGGCGGAGATTTTCAGCGAAGTTGAGAAATCTGGTTGCGGCGCGCTGGTTCTGATTGACGAATTCCTGATGTGGGCGCACGATGCTGCCTCGCCCGATCCTACAGGTCTGAACAAGGAGCGTGGCCCGGATTGGTATGAGCGCTTCAAGAACTTCTTTCAGCGCCTTTCACAGGCCGTGGAGGCATCGTCACGGTCCTGTCTTGTGGTGTCGCTGCTAGCGACTGACCCGCAGAAGAACGATGAAGTCGGAAAGGCCGTGCTGAATGCCTGCAACAATGGCTTGAATCGCCAGGCGTCTCTGCAGTCGCCGGTTGAAAAGGACGACCTTGCCGAACTGCTGCGCAGGCGTTTGTTTGCCAAGTTTCCCGAAAACCCAACGGAGCGCGAGAAGCATATTGTCGCCTTCTGGCCGCGCATGAAGGCTGTGGATGGTGTTCGCGCCAGGCAGCCGGATTCGATGGAGCGGTTGAAGACCGCATATCCTTTCCATCCAGATTTGCTGGATCGCTTCTTTGGGAAATGGACCGATCTCGACCAGTTTCAGCGAACGCGCGGCGTCTTGCAGACCTTTGCCATGGCGTTGCGGGATGCGGAGGGATGGGACAAATCGCCATTGATTGGGCCGCAGGTGTTTCTTGCAGCTCCCGGAAATGACGGCTTGAGTGAGGCATTGCTGAAGCTCGCCGAGGCTGCCAAGGACTCGGATCGGGTAAAGAACCCGCAGTGGCCCACTAACCTGAAGACAGAGCTGCCGCGTTCTCTTGAAGCCCAAAAGGCGGATGCCGCCACCCTTAGTGGACGGGAGATCGAGGCCGCTTGCGTGGCCGCCTTCGTGTTTTCGCAGCCCATAGGCGAACAGGCAGAACTGGCCGATCTTCGATGGTTGCTGGCGGCTTCCTGCGAAATGCCGGCGGTCCTAAATAACGGGTTGATCGCTTGGTCGAAGGCATCCTGGTACCTGGAGGAGTGCGACGCGACGGAAGCCGGCACGGATGTCCCGAAGTACTGGAGGCTAGGCCCAAAGCCGAATTTGAACCAGCTTCACGATACTTACAAAAAGCAGGTGATCAAATTTGCCAGAAGCAAGTTTGACGAGATTGCGAAAACAAAGTGTCAGCCCCTATTTGAGGGCGTGATCGAGGAAGGTGTAAAGTCCCACAAGCTGCCGGATACGCCCGCGGACGTTGAAGATGATGGGCATTTCCGCCTTGTCGTACTCGGCGCAGACTACGCTGGCGTCGTAGGCGATCGACCGCTCAGCAAAGCACAAGACTTCATTCGGACGCATTCTTCTGCTGCAGATACCAGGACGTACCAGAATATCGTACTGGTAGTGACGCCCAGCGTGACTGGGCTGCATCAGGCAGAGCAGCAGATTGCCGAGTGGCTAGCCTGGGAGGCGGTTGAGAATTCAAGCCAGTTCAAAGAGTTTGATGGATTTCAACAGAAGATCGTGCGGGATAAGAAACGAGACGCACTGAAGGACGCGCAGACAGCGGTCAAGAACGCTTACGAACTAGTCTTGTACCTTGAAAGGGATGGTTCGATTCAAGCCAGGAAGATAACGCTTGGCGCTCAGTCCCTGTTTGCCACACTCCTCCAAGAAACGGCGCTACGGCTCTTCAGGGAAAAGATCGACGCGGGAGCCATTATGCCAAACGGACTATACCCAGTCTGGCCGGGGTCCGATCCACAAGTTCGCGTCTCGGATCTATATCAGCAGTTCGGCCGCGACCCTCGTCTTCCGAAGCTTCTGAGCGAAAAGACTGTCATCAATACCATTGAGGACGCAGTCCGCCGTGGAGTGTTGGCACTTCGCTATGTCCGAAGCGATCAATCAGAGGCCTGGTTTTGGCGGTCGGGAATCGAGGTGGCTGATTGGTGGAAGAATGGGGAAGCATGGTTACCTGGACAAGCCACTCTCAACGCGCTTAGTTCTGCGGCGGTTTTGCCGTCTTCACTAACAGGTTTGTGGCCCAAGAATGACGAAGGAGTGAAACTGTCTGTTCTCTATACATGGTTTGACGGGACCCATTCCTATGAAGAAGAGACACAGCCCGGCTATCCCCCTGAGTCTCGACCGATCCCAACAGTTGACTACACCAACGTGAGAAAGGCCGTCTCAAAGGCTATTCAGGACGGAGCGATCTGGTTGGTGCTCGGCAATGACAGCGTGTTGTCGGAGGTTCCGACAGTAATCCAGATGGATGCTGATGCACTCTTGTATCGCCCCCCCGTGACGCTAACCGCGAAGGACTTCCTTCCCGTGGCCTTGCCCGGAGCTTGGACACAAGAGACCGAACCGAAGACAACCGTTGCTGCAATCTATGCTGATTTGAAGGCCACTCGCGGACGACCGTGGCCGTTGAAAGCATTCTTGGATAGCCTCAACGCTGCGTTGGCTCAAGGTTACTTTCACCGTGCGGTTGGGAGTGGCCCAATCAGTTCATTGCAGCACGACGGTAGCGTTGAGTTGATTATTCGGAGCGAAACTTCCAAGCCTCAAGAGCCGCCTATCACACAGACGGCAGCGGGGCGCAGGATGTCCAGTCTTGCCGTTCTGAGCGTCTCTGAGATTCAGGATTTTGCCGAACAAATTCATACTCTCTCGAAGCCACTTGCGGGCATGGACCCGCAGATTGAGGTTCGCATTACCGTCAAGACCAAGTCCGACGGGGATTTGTCGGCTGCAAACAGCATTTTGGACAAGATCAAAGCAGGCTGGAAGCTCTGATTGTGAATATAGAAGAGGCATGCCTTGGGGGCCCTATGATCCTTTCGGATAACGAAACCAAAGTCGACCTACTGAACAATGAGCCGATTGCGAAGACGATTGTCGCGCTCTTAAGAAAGCACTCCGAACACCCGATCACTATTGGTGTTCATGGAGACTGGGGTGCCGGAAAATCAAGTGTGTTGGAGATGGTGGAAGCATCCTTGGAGGGCGACGATCGGGTGCTGTGCCTCAAGTTCAACGGGTGGCGCTTTCAAGGCTTTGAGGATGCCAAGATCGCGCTGATCGAAGGGATCGTAACCGGACTGTTGGAGAAGCGGCCCTTGCTGACAAAAGCCAGTGCTGCTGTAAAAGATGTTCTCCATCGGATAGACCTACTTAAGCTGGCGAAACGCGCGGGAGGACTGGTCACGGCCGCTGCCGGCTTTTATTCAGGCCATTACCAATTAGGGATGATGGGCCTGGTGGCCAGCCTCGAAGGAACGCTTGTAGATCCCGCCAATCTTACGAAGGAGAAGATCGGTGAAATCGTCGACGGCGCCAAGGAATTGCTGAAAGAGAAAGATAAGGACAGCGCCAGCAATGTGCCAGAGGAGATTGCGGAGTTCCGTAAGGCGTTCGACAAGCTCCTCCAAGAAGCAAAGATCGATCAGCTCATTGTGCTGGTCGATGATCTGGATCGCTGCCTCCCTGAAACCGCCATCGAGACGCTCGAAGCGATTCGTCTCTTTGTCTTCACGGCACGCACTGCATTTGTGGTGGCTGCGGACGAGGCCATGATCGAGTATTCGGTACGGAAGCATTTCCCTGAGCTGCCGGATAGCACTGGCCCTCAATCTTACGCGCGCAACTACCTAGAAAAACTGATCCAGGTCCCGTTTCGCATTCCCACTCTGGGCCAGACAGAGACTCGCATCTACGTCACTCTGCTGCTCGTCGGCGCAGAGTTGGGGGAGAATGATCCGGCCTTCAGTGAGCTCATCAGCGTGGCGAGAGGCCTCCTGACACGGCCCTGGGTTGGAGGCGTCCTCGATGCAGCGACGACGAAGAGCGCTCTAGGCACCAAGGAGAAGAGTGCCCACAACGCACTGCTGATCTCCGATCAGGTCGGCCCGATCCTTGCGAGTGGCACGCGAGGCAATCCACGACAGATCAAGCGATTCTTGAATACGCTGTTATTGCGGCAGGCATCGGCCGAAGCTCGTGGCTTCGGAGATGATGTGAAGCTTCCTGTGCTGGCCAAACTGATGCTGGCGGAACGATTCAACAGCCGCGTCTTCGATCAAATTGCAATGGCATCCGCTTCTGCACCTGATGGAGTATGCCCAGATCTCAGCGCGCTTGAGACCGCTGCAAAAAAGAGGTCCGGCGAGCCGGCACCCAAACAGGCAAGCAAAGAAGAGGCCACGGTCAGGAAGCCCGCCGCGAAGAGCGAGGTACCGCCTTCCGACGGCGAGACAAGTGCCATGCTCGCTGAATGGCTCGCGTCCCCAAACACGCTCGAGTGGGCGAGACTCAAACCGCCTCTCGCCAAAATTGATCTGCGACCTTATCTCTTCGTGACCAAGGATCGAAAGGATTTCTTCGGAATGGGAACTGCATTCGGCCAGATCGCCACGATTGTAGAACGCCTTCTGGGAGCGAAGCTGGCAGTGCAGGCGGAAGAGGCCAACCTACGTTCACTTGCACCGCCCGAGGCTGCCCAGGTCTTCGAGATGCTCCGAACGCGAATCATTGCGTCCGACTCCTTCGAAAAGGCTCCAGACGGCGTGGACGGAATGGCAGTGCTTGTGCGCGCGCAGCCTTCTCTGCAGATGAACCTCCTGGACTTCTTAGAGGCTCTGCCGACAGACCGTCTCGGCGCTTGGGTATGCGGCGGCTGGGCGAATGCGTTGAAAGATCCTGCTGCAGTCAAGCGTTTCGATCAACTGCTTGAGGGTTGGAGCAAGAATGGCAGCTCCCTGCTCAAAGTCACCGCCGCAAACACGCTTCGCATGCGGACACAGGGAGGCCGGTGATGGGCACATCCAATTCCTATGGCGGTTCCGGCGGCGCGAAGCCGTTAATTCCCACGTGGCTGAGCGATGGGGGTGGGTCTGATAGTCCTCAACCAGCACCAGCGCAGCAGCCAACTCCCGGCAGCGATGGAGTCGCTGCCCCGTTACCTGGAGTACTACCGTCTGTTAAGGGCGTGGGTGTACCTGCGCCGCCGACGCGGCCTCCGGTTCCGCCGGCCGGTGAGGCGCGTCGCTATACCGCCGCAAGAAACAATTTCACCCGTTTCGTTTCGTCGGGTGGACGGGATCGCAGAAGCCTCGGGCGAGCGCTTTCCCAATACGTTTCGAGCTCTTCCGGAGGAAGCCGGAACGCGGCGAGAAGAATGGCCGTCTCCCGCCGATCGACGGCACAGCTGGCAGGTGTTCTCAATTCTGCGATTGGCGGCAATGCCCCTGCGGCGTTGCGTTCCGTCGGACTGGAACGCCTTGCCGGACGACCGATCGAAGAGATCTTTCTCGGAATCATGGAAGTTGTCTGTCCTGATGGCGGAGCGATCGACGACAGCATCGCCAGGGAGGCATTTGTCGAGACGATTGTCGATCTCGCAGAAAACGGAATTACCGACTTCGATGCTCTCACGGCAGCGCAGGTCCAGACTATCCTCGAATTGAATGTTGCGCACGCCATCGAAGCGCGTATCTGCAATGACATCGGCGCACAGTCAATCAACCTGCCACAGGATGCAAAGGAGGCCGCTGACATTCAAGCCCAGCTCTTTGAGTACGTCGAACGCAGTGTCTCGGACGCCTTTGCGACAAACCAGATCGGAACGACCATGACGCATGAGCAGGTCACGCGCACAATCGATTCGGTCTACGAGCAGGCCTACTCTATCCTCCAGAGCATGGCGGAAGCGGAGGTTGACAGATCATGAGCCGCCACCTCATTTACGGAAGATTCGGACTGAAGGACAAGATCGCTATCCTATCCGCTGAAGATGAGGTAGCGACCTCAGTGGAGTTCGTCCAGGCGATAAAGCGCTTGGGTTACGGGATCGGAACCGCGCTTGATGACCTAATAGCGATGGGAGTCTACCCCTCCGAGTTCGCGGTCGACTTACTGGTCCTTGCAGCCCATATTCACGCAGCGGACACGCGCATTTCGCGGAGTACGGAATCGCAGGATAGCTGGACCCGGGAGATTCGTCTGGTGATTCCTGTGAGCAACCTCGATCGTTGGCGGAGTGTTTCTGGCCTCCTGCAACGGATGCTGAATTTTCTCACCGGGGACCGGTGGTCCTTTGACTTTCGAGCCCGCCCCGAGGGATTCGCACAATTTGTCGCGCCGAAACCGCTTGTAGTGGCGGAACCGCCATTCGATTGCGTCTCTCTGTTTTCCGGCGGGCTCGACAGCCTCATTGGCGCCATCGATGCACTTGAGCCTGGCCGCAACCCGCTTTTCGTCAGTCATGCTGGCGAAGGGGCAGTAAGTGCAGCACAGGAGATACTCTTTCGCAGGTTGGAAACTCAATATCCGAGTCGCCCTTTCCGACGGTTACGCATCTGGATGAACTTCCCGAAAGAACTTGTGAAGGATGTTCTTGCGGAAGATTCCACGCGCGGGCGATCATTTCTCTTCTTCGCGGCAGGCGCAATGGCGGGGAGCGGTCTTGGCCGGAGTTGCCGGCTGCTCGCTCCCGAAAACGGCCTCATCGCTCTCAACGTTCCACTTGACCAGCTTCGGCTTGGTTCTCTCAGCACGCGCACGACGCACCCCTTTTACATTGCGCGCTGGAATGAACTTCTGCGAGAGCTGGAAATCCCCGTGACGATAGAGAATCCATACTGGGACAAGACAAAGGGTGAGATGGTTGCTGCCTGCGCCAATCAGGCTCTCCTGAAGCGGGCGATTCCTGAGAGTCTATCCTGCGGGTCTCCTACAAAAGGACGCTGGAAGGGGCACGGGACGGAGCATTGCGGCTTCTGTCTGCCTTGCCTGATCCGTAGGGCCGCCATCAAGAGCGGACTCAGCGGTGCCGACCCGACGAAGTACACTCTTGCAGACCTTCGAAGCGAACCCCTCAACTCAACGGAGGCCGAAGGAGTTCAGATTCGCTCGTTCCAACTTGCCATATCAAGGCTTGTGAAGAAACCGGGGCTCGCGTCGATCCTTATTCACAAGTCCGGTCCACTGAGCGAAGAATCTTCGCTCCGACAAGCCGCACTGGCAGGCGTCTATCTGCGCGGCATGAGCGAGGTTGGCAAGCTGCTCAAGAATGTGACAACAGCTCCCAGTTAGAAACTCGATGCCCTCAAACTACGTCGATCTCCACTGCCATCTCGATCTCTATCCGGACTTTGTCTCCGCGGTCCAGGATGCGGAGCGAGCCGGAGTCTATACGCTTGCCGTGACGACCACGCCGAAAGCTTGGCCCCGAAACCGCGAAATTACGCAAGGGACCCGCTACGTTCGCGCTGCCTTAGGTCTGCATCCTCAGCTCGTCAGCGAACGACGAGACGAGATCTCGCTATGGGATCACTACCTGTCGGAAGCCCGCTACATAGGAGAAGTCGGAATGGACGCAGGCCCCCGCCACTATCGTTCACTTGATCTGCAAAGGGATGTGTTCGGGCACGTGCTGCAGAAGTGCGCGTCGCAAGGGGACAAGATACTCAGTGTCCATAGTGTCCGGTCGGCGAAGATCGTGCTCGACTTGATTGAAAAGCACTTGCCGCCATCGAAAGGAACGGTCGTTCTCCATTGGTTCAGTGGATCGTCATCGGAGGCACAGCGAGCAGCAGATCTTGGATGCTACTTCTCGATCAACTCTGAGATGCTCTCAAATGAGAGGGGACGGCGCGTAGTTGCGAGTCTCCCCGTTGACCGGATTTTGACCGAGACGGACGGCCCGTTCACTCGATTGAATGAGCGGGTGGCATGTCCGTCAGACATAAGCCACACCGTTCAAGCAATCGCTGACCTTCGCGAGGTATCCGCTAAAGAGGTCAGGGCCGGTATAGCTCAGAATCTCAGGGCTCTCTTAGGAGCAACGTCTGTCTGACCAAAGCTAGGCCTGCTCTTTGCTACACAATCCTCAAGTGCGACCCTCTGCGTACGTCCGCGCCAGGCACCACCTCGTTCTGCGCCACCGCCGCCTTAATTGCGTCGTTGTCCGGCCAGGACCCCTGCACCATCGTCTCCAGATTCTTTGCGAGTTCGTCCGGCAGCAAAGAGAGGACCGTCTCCCAGATGAACCCGGGAATCTTCGCCTCAATCCTGCAATAACACTTCGGTAGCGCCGTCTCGTCGGTGATCCGCACCGAGTCCTGGCCGTTCTTTTGGGCGCGCAGGGTGAATTGCTGGCCTTCGATTTTCTTGAGGTCCCGGCTCAACAGGTAGTAAAGCACCATGTTCTTGGTTCGCTCCACCTTGCCGGCTGCGGTGCGGGCCCGGTCACTGAGCCGGGCAGCTTCGCTGCGGCAGAACTGTTCGCGCGCTTCCATCTGGCGCAGAAAGCGCCCTATCCTGTCCACCTTTTCGTCGTGTGCCGAGCAGAATTGCTGGAAGCGGACAACGAGTTCCCCGGATGGTTCGCCGCCCTGTGCGGTCTGCTCCTCGATCTCATCGAGAAGGCTATCCAACTCCGCGTCGATCTCAAAAAGCGAATTCGTTGCCGCAATCGTTGACATGGTTCTTTTCCTCATTGGAGTTGTGGTCTGCCAGCAGCATCAGGCGGCAATTCGCTCCTGAATGGTGGCTGCTCTGGCCGCTTGATATGCAAGCGCATCGGCACGGGATTGGATTGGATGGCCGCTGTGCCCTTTGACCCATAGCCAACGAATCGTTCGATCCGCATTCAGCAGAAGCAACTCGCGCCACAATTCCTGGTGGCGCAACTCGAAACCGCGGCAATTGCGCCAGCCAAACCGCTGCCAGCGAAAAACTCGGAAGCGCATTCCGTCGATCAGCAGTTCCGAGTCCGAGCGCAGTTCGACTCGGGCACCGGATGGCGTCAGTCGCAGGGCCTCGACCGCGGCGCGAAGTTCCATTTCAGAGACGGTCGACCACGGAACCGATCCGGCGATCTCCTGCCGTCTTGTCCCGTGGATCACGATAGCTGCCCAACCGGCAGGACCTGGGTTGCCGATGGCCGAGCCATCGGTAAAGATGAAGAATTGCTTGTTCATGGGGATGCTCCGTAGCGCGTTACTAGCAATGAGCCAAGCATTGGCTACGCCGCGTGCATGGGGATAACGCTGCCGAAGGGAGCCTGACGGCCGCCGGTCGAGGCCCAGATCACGGGGTAATCCGGGGCGGAGTCAGGGAAACTCCCATATAGATCGGTCAGGAAGACCATTGTCTGTGGGTGGATTCCGTGCTCATTGAGCCAGTTGAAGCAGGGACTGAACTCTGTGCCGCCGCCACCGACTGGATCGAGTTGAAGCATCTCGCCGGCCGCGTAGGTATCGACCTTGTGAACCTCGGCGTCGAAGTAGAGAACATGCACCCGCTCCGGCCGCTGGCCTTCGAGGATTGAACGGATCTCCGCCTCAAAAAGACGCAACTGTCGTGCATTGACAGAACCGGAGCAATCGACGGCGATCGCGATCTCACCCGTGCCCTCGCGCACAACGCCGGGAAGATAGAGACCGGACCAGATGTGTCGGCGGTTGGGCCGCATCCAACTCGAATCGGCAGGGATAGTGTCGGACCAGAGACGGCGCAACAGTTCCCGCCAATCGACTTGGGCTTCCGCCGCGCCTTCAAGGGTTCGTTTGAGACCGGCAGGGACTTTGCCAGCCTGCTGGGCGACGGTCGCCGCCTGATTGACGGCGATCTCCCAATCGCGCACCTGTTCCTCGATGCTTGGCGCATCGTCGCCGGCCTCCGGCGCGTCGATCACCTGACCGATGCCGCCCTGGCTCTCTGGAACGGAAGGTGAACCGCTATCATTCTCGTCACCTGCCGAATCGTTCGATTCAGAGCCCGAATTCTGCTCCGATTCACTTTGGTCATCGGACCGTGGTTGCGCTTCGGTCTCGCGCAGGTTGTATATCTGCTCGGCGCTCATCCCGCGAAAGCGTGGATCGACAAGCACATCGTCCGGCAGACTGAGGCCGGCATCGAGCAGCAGCGGGTTGATCGCATAATCGCAGGCCTCGTTCCACCGCCTGGGGTCGCGCTTGGCCCGCCGGGTGTGATGCTTGAGCGCGGGGTGCATGACCTCGTGAGCCAGCACCCCGGCCAGCGTCGCCGTGTTCAGCGTATCGACGAACGCGGGGTTGTAGCGGAGCACAACGCCGTTGGTCGCCATGGTTGGAATCACGCGGCACTCTTCGCTCTTCAGCCGGAATAAGAGTGATCCAAAGAAGGGATGATCGAGCAGAAGCGCCGTGCGCGCTTTCCGGATGCGCTCGGCCGCTGGGGTTTCGTGTGAGATTTGAAGCATAAAGTGGCCTCCAATCATGAGTTGGCTGCGAGTGCCGGTTTCCAGGCAAAACTGGCCGAAGGTGCTGGGACACTCTACACGGCATTTACCATGCAGTCGGAGAGATTGGCGGCGCTGCAGCGAGGATCTTCCTTTATTGTCAAGAGGAATCCGTCGCTCAGAAGCCCCCATGAAAAGATTGAGCGTGGGACGGCAAGGTCAGAGTGGCCGGTCAACCACCAGCTATCGACGCGGCTGGTTGCGTGCCCTGTGAAGGAAAGATCGGTTCGAGCAGGACCCGTTGCTGTTAAACCGACTTGAGCATCTGAGGACGGTCCTCGGCGCCGGTGGTAAACTGTCCGCAATTATCAGAGGATCGGGAATATGGTCTGCGATGGATGCGGCAAAGAATCGGTGAATGACTTCAGCTTTTGTCCGTATTGCGGCAAGGCGTTCCCTGCGAGCTTGCCGGCAGTTCAATCACAGCGTCCTTCATCGCAAACCCAGCCAGTCCCGGAAGTCGCGGAGAAGAAATCTGAGAAAACAGGAGACGTTCTGCGTAATGGATCGAACAAGATCGGCACCTACGTATTTGGAGCATTCTCAGCGATCTCGGTGGTTGTATCCGCTGCAAAAGGAATCGTCCCGATCTACCTTGTAGAGGCCGTCATTTGGGCTGGCTGCGCGTGGTACTGGCATCGCAAGAAGACGCATAGTGAGCTTTCCAAGGCTATCGTCATTGTCTTGGCTGTTTTGATCGCCATCGGTGAGATCGTCAGTATCGTCAAGCAGTTCACATCGGAACCAAAGCAAGCGGTCATGGGCGCTAAGGGGATTTCCCCAGCGACTCCCGAGTACACCTACACACGGCCCGCAGACAATTTAGCCACGATCACAGGAGAGATCAAGAATAAGACGAACAGCGGTGCGGCTCA
>Ga0326728_10004332_pt1 | contig 42185 bp, 45 predicted proteins | sample MB3enrmetagenome_FD_207602 | JGI IMG/M metagenome (GOLD analysis project Ga0326728, IMG submission 207602) | Lab enriched peat soil microbial communities from McLean, Ithaca, NY, United States - MB31MN | ecosystem: Environmental > Terrestrial > Soil > Wetlands > Peat | place: USA: New York... | reverse complement strand
AGAGCAAGAACACAATCTGGGAGAACAAAGGAAAAAGGAAGGGAAAAGCGTCAACACACAGAATCAACAACTTAGGTGGGGCCAAATCAGATGATCAAAAGGGGCCAAACCATGTTGACAAAGCCATTTCGGATCTGATCGCCGACATCATGCGGCACAAACTGCTCCGGCGGACACGTCGCCAGAAGTTGGAGCTTTCGGCGAAGGATCTCGAGAACATAGAGGCGCGCGCCACCAGCGCGTATCGCGAGCTGAAGGAAGCCTGGCATTTCGATTACGTAATCCCCAATCATGATGGGGAAGACAGCGACAACTGGGAAGCTTTTTATTATCCAATCGGAGATGCACGAAAGGCGCTGAGCGCGTTTGTGGGACTACTGGAGGGTAAGGTCCAGCCTGGCGTAGAGAAATGGGAAGAAAACCTGATTCCCTGACGGCCAGCGTCCGAGCGTACATTTGTCGGGGCGGGTGAGCGCGGAGGAACAGGTGCGGGGGGCGTCCCGCGGCACGACCGAGGTCGCCGCGCGACGCCCCACACACTATTACTGTGGCAACCGATGAACGGTCTTCGCTTGCATGACCCACGTAGGTGATTTGGGACTTGCGGTCCAGGTAGGCGGAGTGCCTGGACCGTTGGCCTGCTCAAAGAAGAGCAACCCAGCCACGTTGATGATTGGGCCAGGAGTCAGCCCCGACGCGCCGCTTGGTCCTCCGCGCCACCTGCTATCTCCGAAAGTAAGCACAGTGATCGTGTTACCCGCGAAGAGGTCCCCGCAAGGCACCATAGTGAAACCGCTAGTCCCTGAGGTAAGCGGCGCCTGGAAGGTCCCAAGCACGTTCCGCTGCCGCAGGAAGACAGCGTCAGCGGTGAGCGTAACGGGAGTAGAGCCCGAGGCCGCGGTCAGAACGCCGAACACGGCCACGTTCTCCGCGAGACCCACCGTCTGGGGCCCGAATTGGAGCGATCGGCGGTTCCAATGGTGCCAGTTTACGTGGTAATAGGTACTGCCCGCCAACGTCACAGCTAGCGACGACTGCAACGGGACCTCGCTGGTCATGTCCGAAACTTCATGACCGACAAGCAGGTTGAACCCCGTGGCGTTGCCGGAAGTATCATACGTGGCCCCGATGATCTTGCCCAAGAATCCCCCTTGCTGACCGGTCGTTACCACCTGCTCTTCCGCGTCCACTTCCTGCGCGATAATATCGCCACTGGTGTCAACGGTGGCGTCAACCTCGACAAATGTGCCCGGTGAGAGGGTCGAGAGGCCGGTGACGCCGTCACCTTCAAAGTCCGTGCTGCCATTGACCTGGATCGTCAGGATTTGCCCCACTCCGCCTTGCACCTGGAGCGAGAAGCAACCGGTGAAGCCGGAATTGGTCGTGCACGGCGTCGTTGAAACCACTCCGTATAGCGTGTCGGCCTCGCCCAACGTCGTTCCCGACGCCACGGAAGGCGAGACGGTGATTTGTGGGTCTACGACTCCCGTTATATTACCGTTGGTGTCGGTCTGCACCGACTGGCGCATGTTGAAGTCCACCACGAAGCCTGACGTGCCGCCGGTTGTGATCACGAGGGGCGGACTGAACAGGATGTCAATAGTATCCGAGGCCGTACCGTTAGAGAACGAAGCGCAGTTAGAGCTAACGGTCGCTGAACAGGTCTGCAAGGTCACGGGGGCTGGCGGGCTGGCCGAAGTGTTAAGGACTGTCAACTGCGGATTGGTGAGCGTCAGTGAAAGCGACTCATATGTCCCTTGGTTGACGTTCCCAAAACTTAGAATGTTCGTGAAATCCACCAAGCTGGCGAAATCCACCTGCCCGCTCGGGCCAGTGATCGTGGCCGACGTCCCTCCACCCTGCGGGACAAGGGCAGCCGAGCTGATCGTCACCAGGAACGATTGCACATCACAACTAGGCTGGTCAGTTCCGAAAACGACGAGCGATCCAGACGCGTTGTCGCTCGCAGGTGAGGGGGCTGTATTGCTGCCTCCGCACCCCACCATCACCAATGTCGCTAAACCGATGGCCAATGCCAGTAATAATACACAGTGTCTCCTATTCATGCCGAGCCTCCTTGAACGCTTTAATTCTCGCCGCGTCGTGTATAACTCAGAAGTTAGTTTCTAAAAATATAACCATTTCCGGTTACGCTCGCGCCTCTGATCGAATGCGCGATGAACAATCCCACCCCTTGAATGCACGCTATCTACCAAACATCCATATTGCAACTTATTGATAGCGCAAATATAATTCCAGGGCGAATATCCTTCGCACGCTGGTGGACCGGAAAGATTTCCCACAGCCGAGTAGATTCTATACACCCCGCGATGCCAATCGTATCTCGCGGTTAAAACCAGACCTCGCCCGTCTTGAAAGTCCGACAAAAATGCGGAACTGTCAACGTCACCAAAGTAAGGGCGGCGGTCGGCTTCCAAATATGAGGTTTGAGAGGCATTGAAATCAGGAGTAAAACTTACCGGCGAATAACATCGGCAGGTTAGTGGAAAGAATCCCCCAACTCCATACGAAACGGCGGCCACCCAACCATGCGACTATTCAATCGCGCTTGCAGAGTCACTTGTATGGCTGTTTTGCGCCACTTGTGGTGGCCGTTTTGGGCCACTTGTGCAATGTCAAGAAATCGCGCACGCAGAGGGGTGGAGTATTCAGGGATGTGCTTTGTCGAACTCACGCGGTCAGCGTCAAGATCTCGATGTTTCCGCCCTCTTTTCCATCCCAGGCGGCAAAATACAACTCAACCCTGAGCTCGGGGAAATCCTTTCGCAGGGTTTGTCCCAACTTTCACAGGTCCTCCTCCTGGCGCTGGCGCGCCTCGGAGGCAGAGTGAAGGTACAGTGGAAGGGTTTTGTACCAGGCACAGTCCTCGTGTTGGATGAGGATTAGGCGGTCAATCTCATAGTTCTCAACGAAGAAGCGGAACCACCTCCAACTTGCCCAAGAGAACTTGGGCAAGTACTCGACGAGCGTCAAGCTTTGGGGACCCGCTGACGCCCGCGCCCCCGTGCACGTCGCCGTGAAAGTCAGCATCGTGGCCTGACAAGTCGCCATGCCCGAGCAATTCCCCGGATGCGAAACTCACCACCAGGATGAGGAAGCCGATGGACGCAATGCCTAAGAAGACTGCAAACGCTGATATACCGGCAAAGAGCAACATGAGCCAGCCTCGCAGGGCCGAGGGAGCGTCGAGGATTGCCGACACTCCCAGGACGAGACTTATGAATCAGTCACGCCTACTCGAGAACTGAGCCCTGCCGAAGTCAAGTCAACGACCTCTAGCGGCGCTTGACATCAGCATGGAAAAGTGATGGGATAAATGCCCTTGCACAAGGACCCAAAAGTCTAAGGAGCGAATAAACCATGAAGGGTAAATCCGAGGTACTCGAAGTTCTGGCCGGAGCGCTAAAAGACGAACTGGGCGCCGCAGTCCAATATATCTTGCACGCTGAAATGTGCGATAACTGGGGTTATAAATCACTTGGCGGCTTCACGAAAAAACGCGCTATCGAAGAGATGAAGCACGCTGAGAAGCTGATTGAACGCATTCTCTTCCTCGAGGGAACGCCCGACGTGCAGACATTGCCAAAAATCGAAGCGGGCAAGGACGTCGCGGATCAGTTCGCGATTGATTTGAAGGGTGAGCACGCGGCCATCATCAGCTACAACAAAGGATACGCGACCTGCACCAAGGCCGGTGACCAGGGCAGCGCCGACCTGCTGCAGGCGAACTTGCATGACGAGGAACGCCACGTCGACTACCTCGAGACCCAACTGAGCATTATCAAGGAACTTGGCCTGGCAGATTACCTGGCGCAAAAACTGGAACAGTGAGCTTGCCGTTTGGATCTACCCGCAGCCAGGCAAGGGCGCCGGTTGCGCACAGGAAAGCCGCGACTCCGAACGACGCTCCCCAGCCGAAGTGCGCCGCGATCATAGGGGTGAGCATAGCTGTGGCAGCGCCGCCGAGCTGACCCCCCATATTCATGAGCCCGGATACGGAACCAGCGGATTCCCCTGCGATGTCCGCGGTAACCGACCAATACATGCTCTGCGACAAGTAGAGCGCCCCGGCGCCCCCTGCCAGGACAATACTCGCCAGCCTTGGGCTCCCTACGCCGGGCCCTGTTGCAACAAACACTGCGGCGAGACCAATGGCGATAACCGAGACGCCGCATCTTCCCCAACGTTTGCCATAGTGGCGCGTGACGAAATCGCTCAACACTCCTCCCGCAGGCGAGCAAATCGCCATGGCAATGAAGGGGAGAGCGGCGAAATACGAGCTCTCGCGCAAGTTTAGCCCCCTTACGGTCGAGAGGTAAATGAAGAACCACGCGAAGAAAATCCAGGCGACATAGCCGTAGCAGAAGTAGCTGTAGGTAACTAAGAGAAAATCTTGGCTCCGCAGAATTGCTCCCCAAGGCAGTATTCCCTTCGCCCCATCGCTGGAGTCAGGCATGCCGGAACGAATGACCTCCATTTCGTGCACGCTCACCCAGGGGTGATCCTGCGGTTTGTCTCGCGCCAGACAAAACCACACGGCCCCCACGCATAGCCCCAAGAAACCGTTCAACCAGAAGGAGAGCCGCCAGCCGCCGTGGAGCATAATAAAAGTAACCAGTGGAGGGCAGATTCCTGCTCCTGCTCCAACCCCGGCAAATATCACTCCATTGGCCGTCCCGCGCTCATTAGTCGGAATCCATTTGGCAACCAACCGGTTCGAGCCCGGGAATAATACGGCCTCACCCGCACCCAGCAGAAATCTCACGGCAAAGAAGGCCCCAACCGCGAGTGTGATGCCTCGTGGAATTGCAGTCAATAAGCCGGCAAAGGCCGCAAACCAAATCGTAAAGGCCGTGATCGCCCAGCGCGGCCCCAGTCTGTCGCTGAGACGCCCGCCCGGCGCTTGAAACAGCGCGTAGCCCAGCACAAAGGCGCTGAAAATACAACCGAGCTGAATATTGCTGAAATGGTATTCCTTGACAATGTAATGGCTCGCAATCGAAATGTTGACCCGATCGAGATAAGCTACCGAGCTTATAATGAAAATCCAAACGATCAGGAGCCAACGAACTCGGCCTTCGAGGGGTGCAATCATTCTTGGTTCGCCTTAGGTGCCCGCCGCCCTCCTCAACCTGCGGGCCACTTGATCTGGTGCATTGAAAGACTACACTGAGTGACGACGCCTGGCAACTATTTGAACTCTTGCTAAGACTTCAAACATACGTCAGACTGTATCGAAGAATGCGCGACCGAATCTATCTCTCAGTTTTCGTGGCGGGAGCAGGCGTGCTGCTCTATGTCGGTCGCGGTTACATCCTCACGTCCGCCTACGCGACGTTCGGCCTGACCTTCGCGGGAACCACGGCGGCGGCGGTCCTGGGGATGGTGCTATATCGGGTCCAGCTCGAACTGCGAGCCAGCCGCCACGAACTGGCGCGCAAAGAGGCGGAACTGAACTTCGCTCTCGAGGTGCAACAGGCACTTTTCCCCAGACAGTTTCCTACCGACGGGGGCCTCGAGTTCTCTGCCGTTTGCGTTCCCGCCCGAGGAATTGGGGGAGATTACTACGACGTGCTGCAACGGCCCGGCGGTCGCCTGGCTTTCGCCATCGCAGACATCAGCGGCAAGGGGATTTCGGCGGCCATCCTGATGTCCAGCGTACACGCCATCCTTCGGACCCTCTATGACGCCGGCCACCCAGCGGACGAGCTCTGTTCCCAGCTCAACCAGCAACTTCATCGGGTCACCGAGGGTACAAGGTTCGCCACCGCGTTTTTTGCGGAGTGGAGGAAGAGCGATTGTTCCCTGACTTACGTCAATGCCGGCCATCCCCCGCCCATTCTGTTGGGGACATGCTCAGGCCAACTGCTTCTGGCGGGCGGCCCACCCCTTGGGATTTTCCCCGGCACAGAATTTGAAGTAGGGCGGCTCGTTCTGCAACCCGGCGATACGATGGTGCTCTATTCCGACGGAATTACGGAGGCAGGCGAAAGCGCAGAAAGGGAATTTGGGGTGGCGAGGCTGGAGGCCATCGTCACGCAACACGCCGAGATGCCCTTGGACGAAATCCGCCACCACGTTCTGAAAGCCGTTCGAGATTGGTCGGGCGAGGAATTGGAAGATGACATGACGCTTCTCCTTATTCGCGCTGTAAGATTGCAAAAGGGGGCCCTGTGAAAATCGACAGCCACGGACTGCGAGAACATATTCGCTTTTTGATGCCGTTATTCGGATTGATCGCGGCGGTGTGGTTGCTTCGCCTGGTTATGGACAAGGTGGGCGTGCCGCTTACACATGTCAAGATAGTCAGCGTGACCGTAGCCACCGCCGCCTCGATCCTGCTGGCTGTGCTCCTTATCCACTTCAAGGCATTTGGCAGCTACGCCAGTGTCGTGACGGCAGCGTTCCTTTTGGAATTATGGTCACAACTCCTCATCTGCGGGGCCATTGCCTTTTCCGCCCTAACAGGCACAACCAACATTTACAGCGCTCCGGAGTTTTCCTATCATGCCAGCCCCGGGGCGCACATCTTCGGCCATTTAACTAGCGTCCTGGGATTTTGCACGTTATTCGGGGCAGGTATGGGATGCCTGTTGCTCTGGCTGCTCCGGCGCATCGTTCCGGTAGCGAGAGGAAAGACGCTAAGTCGAGAGGTCGAGAGTCGAGGGTCCAGGAGTTAAGAACCTCTCGAGCCCCGACTCCTCAACTTCTCGACTTCTCGACTCCTGAACTCCTCGACTCGGTGCGCCGCGACCAATGCCTGCCCCAGGCTGAGGCCGCCATCGCCGCACGGCACTTCAGAGTGTGTGAAGACGTTCAGGCCGCTGGCTTCGAGCCTTCGCTTCAGGCGCTCGAGCAGAAAAACATTCTGGAAGGAGCCGCCGCTCAGACAAACGATGTTGACGCCGGTCCTTGCAGCAATCAGTTTTGCTACCCTCGCCAACACCTCCGCGAAGCCCTCATGGAAGCGCCGGCTGACGATGCCCGCCGGCACACCGCATTTCAGATCGTTCACCAGAGCCGCAAACAGAGGAGCGGTATCGATAATCCAGCCGTCGCCGTCGGGTCGAAGCTCGAAAGGGTAGCCGGCGCCTTCACCGTCGCCCGCAATGGCGGCTTCGAGTTCGATAGCCGCCTGGGCTTCGTAATTGACCCGGCGACGAATCCCTGCCAGCGCCGACACCGCATCGAACAAGCGGCCGCAGCTTGATGTTGGGGGCGAGTTGACACCGCGCTCGGCCATGCGGATGAGCACAGCCACCTGCCTGCGGAGGGGCGCATGGCCTGCCGCCCGACCCGTCGCCAGAAGGCGGCTTTGGGCCGCAGGGCGAAGGCTTTGGGCCACGGGGTGGCCCTGCGCTTCCACATCGAGTTCCCGCACAAAAGGAATATCCAGGTCCAGAAACGCTTCACCAAAATGCTTGTAAAGGTAACTCACCGCCATGCGCCAAGGTTCGGTGATGGCCGCCGCGCCCCCGGGCATAGGGATGTAATCAAGATGCGCCACACGCTCAAAATCAGCGTAAGTCGCGAGCAGGACTTCCCCGCCCCAAACCGCGCCGTCGGTGCCGTAGCCCGTTCCGTCCAGGGCGATCCCTATTACCTTTCCATCCAAATGGTTCTCGGCCATGCAACTGGCGATGTGGGCGTGGTGATGTTGCACGCCCACGCGCTGGAGGTGGGTTTGGCCGAGCGCCCAACGCGTCGAGAAGTAATCAGGGTGCAAGTCGTAAGCGAGGAGCTGCGGCTCGACCTCGAGGATTCGCTGGAATCTTGCAATGGTGGTCTCAAAGAAGCCATAGCTTTCCAGGTTTTCGAGGTCGCCGATGTGCTGGCTCAGGAAAGCGAGGCGGTCTATTGTCAAGCAGATGGTGTTCTTGAGTTCTCCGCCCACGGCCAGAATCGGTGGCAGACCCCGGTCGAGAAATACCGGCACGGGCACATATCCGCGCGAGCGGCGCAAGAGTTGTATCGCGTGTCCGTGAACAGGCCTCTCAGATTCGCCCTCATTCCCGGCCACGATAGCCTGCGGCTCCGCCGCCTGACTTGCGGAAGGGCTTTGCCTTGCACGAACCACGGAATCGTCGCAGCGCAAAAGGATGTCGCGGTTATGAACCAGGAAGAAGTCCGCAATTCCGCGTAGCCGCGCCACAGCCTCAACATTGTCAATGGCGATAGGCTCCTCGGAGATGTTCCCACTGGTCATGACGAGCGCCTGAAAACGTCCTGCAGCAAAGAGCAGATAGTGGAGGGGCGTGTAAGGCAGGAAGACACCGTACTCAAGGTTGAAAGGCGCGACCAAGTTAGCAATAGGGCTCGCTGAGCGTTTGCGGAGCAGCACAATGGGCCGCTCGGGGCTCGAGAGCAAGGCCCGCGCGGCGTCGTTGAGTTGGCAGAGATTCTGAACGGCCTCGAGACTCGGAGCCATAATTGCGAACGGCTTCTCCACCCTCCGCTTCCCTTCCCGCAGACGGCTGACTGCAGCGGGATTCGTTGCATCCACCGCCAGGTGAAATCCTCCCAAGCCTTTCACGGCCACCACGTAACCTGCTTGCAAGCGTGCAGCGGCCTCGGCAATGGGATCTGTAGGGGCGTCGCACCACCCCTTGGTCCCCTCCTCATTGAGGAGGGGATTACGGGCAGGCACAAGGTCTGCCCCCGCGGCGTCCCATAACTCCACTTGCGGCCCGCACTTCCAGCAGGCATTGGGCTGGGCATGAAAACGGCGGTCCAGGGGGTCTTCATATTCGCGCTGGCAGTCAGCGCACATGGGGAAAACCGCCATCGAGGTGCGGGCGCGATCATAAGGTATGTTGCGCACGATGGTGTAACGTGGCCCGCAATTGGTGCAGTTGATGAAGGGGTAATGAAAGCGGCGGTCGGAAGGGTGGAAGAGCTCGCGCAGGCAATCGTCGCAAATGGCCACGTCGGGGGAAATCAGGACACGGCGATCTTCGCCTGCCCGGCTGGGCAAAATGCGAAACTCGCCGTCGGCGCGCGCAGGAATGTCATGGGCTGCCAGCCGGGTGATGCGGGCGAGCCGGGGCGCTTCTCGAGGCAGCCTGGAAACGAAATCGTCCACCGCCTCCGCGGGCCCTTCGACCTCGATGGAAACGCCTGCCGTCGTGTTGGTGATGAACCCGGCCAGGCGGCGCTCGAAGGCCAACCGATACACGTAAGGACGGAATCCGACGCCTTGCACGATTCCGGTTGCTTCGATGGCTTTGCGAACTCGCGCGCCCATGCTTGGCCCCACGCCCTTCCCGAGAGCGGCTCAGCCGCCCTGACTTGCGGAAAGCCCCTGATTGCCCGCCAGCGCCGACGCGCGGCGCCGCCCCAGCCATTTCATCCAATCGTCGAGGCCCGCGCCGGTCTTGCAGGAAAGTTCGACAATTTCCATTCCGGGATGCACTTGCAGGGCGTGGGCGCGCGCGCTGCCGAGGTCGAAGGAAACGTAAGGGAGCAAATCGGTCTTATTCAAAATCAGCAGCTCGGATTTGAAGAAGATGGCCGGGTATTTGAGAGGTTTGTCTTCGCCTTCTGGCACGCTGAGCACCACCACCTTGGCCGCTTCGCCAAGGTCATAGCTCGAGGGGCAAACGAGATTGCCGACGTTTTCAATCAGTAGCATATCGACCGAATCCAGCGGCCAGCCCGCGAGCGCCCGCTCGATCATCCGCGCATCCAGGTGGCAGGTGCCGCCGGTGGTGATTTGCTTCACCGGAAAGCCAAATCGGGCGAGCCTCCTGGCATCGTTATCCGTCTGAATATCACCCGTTAACAGAGCCACGCGCTCGTCTGGGCTGAGGCGTTCGAGCGTGCGTTCGAGCAGCGAGGTCTTCCCTGCCCCCGGCGAGCTGATGAAGTTCAAGCAAAGTAGCCGGCGCTCGAGGAAACGCTCTCGCAGCCGCCCGGCGATGCGGTCGTTCTCGCTCAAAACTTTCCTTTCGAGCGGCAAGCGGCTCATGGTTCTTCCACCTCCAGGTAAGCCAAATCGAGTTCATCGCCGCCGATGCAGCGCGTTCCCGTCGAGCCGCAGGCGGGGCAATCCAACCGGTAATCCACCACCGTGAAGACATGCCTGCAATGCGAGCACTCATGGCGGCGCGAGAGGAATTCGATTTCCAGCGCCAGCGGCTCGAGGCCGCTGTCTTTGGCCAATATCTCAAACCCGAAGCTCAGGGCCTCGGGATCCACCCCCGCCAATTCGCCGATGCGCACCCCGACTTTGGTGACGCGCGCGCCGTTTAGCCGTTCACGCTCCTTGCGTACGGCTTCCAGAATCGAGTTGGCAATGCTCAGCTCGTGCATGGCGAAAACCAGGGAACAGGGAATAGGTTACAGGGAACAGCAAAGGCCATGCGCCCCGCGTCTCCCATCGCCTACCACCTGGCACATGTTCCCAGCCTGCTTCTCTCTGTCACCTGTTGCTCCCTCCTTTTCTCTGTTCTGTATCCCCTATTCCCTATTCCCTGTTCCCTATTCCCTGGTCCCTATTCTCTGTTCCCTGTTCCCTGTCACCTGTTCCCTAGCAGATGCGAGGCAACTGGTCGCCGGCGAGCATGTCCACAATGCGGGAAGTGCCTAAGCAGGTTCGCATCGTAACGACGCCGGGATGGGATTCCACAACTTTGCCAATGGTGCGAGCGTTTACACCCAGCGGATGGCCACGCATCGCCGACAGGACCCGCTCCGCCTCGGCAGCAGCGACGATGGCCACAAGCTTGCCTTCGTTGGCCACGTAAAGCGGGTCCAAACCGAGCAGCTCGCAAGCGCCCTTTACCTCCTCCCGGATGGGAAGCGCCGACTCTTCGATGACCATGCCCACGCGGGACTGTGCTGCGATTTCATTTAGGGTACTCGAAAGGCCGCCGCGGGTAGGGTCGCGGAGAGAGTGAATTGAATGCGTCACTTCAAGCATCGCCGCAACCAGTGAGTTCAACGGGGCAGCATCACTCGCGATGGGAGTATCGAACTCGAGCCCTTCGCGTTGCGAGAGGATGGCAATCCCATGATCGCCCAGCATGCCACTGAGAAGAATGGAATCGCCAGGACGCGCTTGGTCGGCAGACAGGTTCACGCCCTCCGCGACGCGCCCGATTCCCGAGGTGTTGATGAAGAGGCCGTCCCCCTTTCCCTTCTCCACCACTTTGGTGTCGCCGGTCACCACTTCCACACCGACCTTTTCCGCCGCTTGCCGGAACGATTGCACGACCCGCCGCAGCGTTTCCACCGGCAGACCCTCCTCGATAATGAACCCGGCGCTCAGGAATAGTGGTTGTGCGCCTCCCATGGCAAGGTCGTTCACGGTTCCATAAACTGCCAACGAACCAATGTCCCCGCCGGGGAAAAACAACGGCTTGACGACGAAGGAATCCGTGGTGAACGCCAGACGAATCCCCTCAATACTCACTACCGCTTGGTCATTGAGCTGCGCCAGGACCGGGTTCTGAAACGCCGGCAGGAAGATTTCTCGCAAGAGGTCCGCACTCAAGCGTCCCCCGCTGCCGTGGCCAAGCAGTATCTTATCTTTGGCAGGAAGCGGCGCCGGGCAGGTGAAACCTTCGAGTGGATGGCGATCGTCTGGCACGCTGAACCTTCTGGAGTGCGGCAGCTTGCTGCCGCACTCTAAACCCTACGGCTGCGCCGGGCGGCGATACCGATAATAAGCCGCACAGGCGCCTTCGGCTGAAACCATGGGCGCACCCAGCGGCGTCTCGGGCGTACAGCGCACCGCGAAAGCCGGACAGTCAACCGGCTTCTTCAGGCCTTGTAGCACTTGGGCGCTAAGGCACTCTGCGGGCTCTTCTGCCGTAGTATCCTCAACGCCGAAAACCTTCTCCGCGTCATGCGCCGCAAATTCCTCACGCAGGCGCAAGCCGCTTCGAGGAATCACCCCAATCCCGCGCCATTTGCGGTCACTAACCTCGAACACTCGTTCCATGAGTTCCTGTGCCGGGCGGTTTCCCTCGTAGCCGACCGAGCGGACGTACTGGTTCTCAGCTTCTGCCCTGCCCTCCTCGAGCTGCGCTACGAGCATCGAAATTGCCTCGAGCAAGTCCACCGGCTCAAAGCCCCCCACCACGATGGGGACATGATATTCACGGCATAGTTCATCGTACTGCCGGTAGCCCATGACCGTGCAGACGTGGCCTGGCGCAATAAAGCCCTGGACGCGGTTCGTCGGCGACTCGAGCAATAGACGGATCGCGGGCGGCACAAGGAAGTGCGAAGCCAGCATGGAAAAATTCCCCAGACCCTCGCGAGCAGCCTGCCAAACCGCCATCGCATTAGGCGGAGCAGTAGTCTCAAAGCCGATTCCCAGGAACACGACCCGGCGCTCGGGATTGGCGCGGGCGACTTTCAGCGCCTCCATCGGCGAGTAAGCGATCCGGATGTCGCCGCCGGCGGCCTTCACACGAAAAAGATCGGAATGTGAACCCGGCACGCGCAGCATGTCTCCATATGAGACCAGGGTGACGTCAGGAAGGGAAGCAATATGGATGGCCTTGTCGATGGTTTCGAGGGCGGTCACACAAACCGGACAGCCGGGGCCATGGACGAGCTCGATTTGAGAAGGGATCAGCTCATCAATCCCGTAGCGCATCAGCGTGTGAGTCTGGCCGCCGCAGATTTCCATCAGCACCCAGGGCCGGGTAACACGCTTGGCCAATTCGGCGATCAAAGCGCGTGCGAGGCGGGCATCGCGATATTCGTCAAGATACTTCATAAAAGGATTCGAGATTCAGGATTCAGGAGGGGCCGGGTCAGGCGAGCCTGAATCCTGATTCCTGACTCCTGAATCCTGGGTTTCGTCGAGCATTCCCATTTCTTCGAGCATTTCATAGGTGCGCTGGGCTTCCTCGGCGTTCACTTTGCTCAGCGCAAAGCCGACATGGACGATTACGTAGTCGCCAATTTCCGCCTCTGGCACGAAGTCCAGTTGAACCAGTCGCGTGATCCCGCCGAACTGCACTCGGCCAAACCGGCTGCCGTTTTCCTCTTTGGTTTCAAGAATCTTCCCAGGAACTGCCAAACACATGCCTGAACCTCTTTTGGTGCCGAAGAGATTGCCCGTCGCGTGATCAGCACCCACCGGGGACTAAATGTAGCAATTCTCTGGCCACAATAAGTCCGCCAAATAGCCCGATTCATTGTAGCGAGAGATCGAAGCAGACTCAAGTGAAGATTCGCGATTCAGGAGAACCCGTAGGGGAAAGATGCGAAATAATCGCGCTTTGGTGAGACCTTGGAGGGGCAACCCTTTTGGTTGCCCGCCGGGCGGCCACAAGGGCCGCCCCTACAATGCATTTTTGCATACCTTCTGCCCGTGGGGGTTACCTGGATCGTGAATCCTGGATTCTGCATCCTGGAAAGGACCGATCGCCGGGATCGAAGCTCCGGGTGACACTGACCTCGGAGGTTAAGAGTAGAGTTCTGAGATCGGAGATTCTTTCCACGATCAGCCCGACTGCCTGCTCGACAGCGGCCGAACGTGCTGCCCCTTGCGCTACCGTACCTGCCTCAATCCCTAAGAGAAAAAGCCGAGGTATAGCGCGCCCGAGGGCATGCGCTAACTCCAGAACCTCGGCGAGGCCCCAGCCGTGACTCGATAACGCCCCCAGCGCTCTCCCCTCGAGTTCCTTAGAAGGGAGCGAAGTCAAGTAGAGAGTGCCCGGGGCCCCGCCGCTGGTTACTGCATCCACAAAGAGGATAACATCAGCGAGGGGAAAGAAATCCAACAGCCCAACGCCTGGTGCGGTTTCAGCACGCAGGTCCCACCCGCAGTCGCCGAGTTCGCCTAAGCGACGGACCATCTCGATACCCGCGCAGTCATCACCTGCCGCGGGATTACCACAGCCGACAATCAGCAGACGGCAACCGCTCGGACTATTGTTCTCCCTCATTTGCATAGCTCAGTGCCCGGGCCTCGAAATCTTGTGAACCACCAAGACACCAAGGGATGCTATCTCGCAGTCGAATGAGCTAGATTCCTTGGTGCCTTTGTGCCTTAGTGGTGAGACGTGGCGTCTCGTCTTACCCACGTTCCAGCCGCAGCTTCAAGAAATGCGTCGAGCACGAAATGCACGGATCGTAGGTGCGAATCAGCTTTTCGCAGACCTGGGCAATCTGAGCCTCGGATTGGTCGAGGACTGCGGGTAGAATGGCCCTCAGGTCATCTTCCATGCGGTGGTAGTTTTGCGCGGTGGGAGGAATAATTCTGGCAAACTCGACAAGCCCCTGCTCGTTGATGCGATAACGATGGTAGAGCAAGCCGCGGGGCGCCTCTGTAGCTGCACACCCTTCTCCGGCGCGGATCTTGAACTCGACCCGGCTGGAAGCGGGCTCACGGTAAGCCTCGATGATCGCCAGAGCCTCTTCGCAGGCATGGATCAGCTCAATGGCGCGAGCCACGATGCCCATATAGGGGTTGCGGCAGGGCCAGGAGAGGCCGCAGGAGCGGGCGGCCGCCAACGCCTCGGGCATCAGTTTATCAATATTCAAGTTAATCCGGGCCAGTGGACCGACGAAGTAGCTCGAGCCATTATCCGCACGCGCCGAATAGAGCGCGGTCGAGTGCTCCACTTGCTCCTCGAGATATACTCGCTCGAAATCCTGCGGCGCAATATCGACCCCCTTTGAAGAAACGATCCGCCGCTCATTCATGGGATATTCGTTCGGGTGTGTGACGGAAACGAATTCGTAGTCGGGTGCGTAGTTTGGAAACGGAAGGCTTGAGACGAAGGACAGGGTTTCCTTTGACGCTTCGAGAGCCCAGAGCAAGTCGGCGTTGAGGCTTTCGAGCTCCTTGCGACGTGGGGCCTTGTAAAATCCGCCCACACATACCGAAACCGGGTGAACCGAGCGGCCTCCCAGGATCGCTAGGAGGCGATTGCCGATCTTCTTCAGGCGAAGAGCTCGCTCAACCTCCTTGGGGTAGTCAGCCGCCATGCTGACGACACTTTCGCATCCCAGAAAATCCGGGGCGTTGAGCATGTAGATGTGCAGGGCATGGCTCTCAATCCATTCACCACAATAGAGCAGGCGGCGCAAGGCGCGAATCTCGGGAGGAGGAGTAACTTCCAGAGCCGCCTCGAGCGCGTGCACCGCACTCATCTGGTAGGCCACCGGGCAAATGCCGCAAATGCGGGCAGTAATATCGGGGACTTCCTGAAAGGAGCGGCCACGCAGGAAAGCCTCGAAGAAGCGCGGCGGCTCGAAGATGTTTATCTTCACTTCCCGCAGTTCCCCGCCCTCCGATCGGACGTAAATCCCGCCCTCACCTTCAACCCGTGTCAGATAATCAACCTTGACGGCCTTTTCGCGCTTCGTGTTTTCACTCGCCATGGCGCTTAACCTCTTTCCTCAGCTCTTCTCCCACTTATCGCTCGCCGACCGGAAGGCCTCCGCAAACCCTGTGAATCCCCGGAGCAAGCGCACCAGGTCGGCCCGTTGCATACCGTCTTTCAGCACTTGGGCGCTCCACGAATCCGAGTTGGGGCCCTCCAAGGGGCCGAAGCATCCGTAACAGCCACGATTGTACGCCGGGCAAATCGCGCCGCAACCTGTCCGGGTGAGCGGACCAAGGCATGGCAAGCCCTGCGCGACCATTACACACACTGTGCCGCGTCCCTTACAATCCATGCACACCGAATGGCCGGGCAAATAAGGCTGGCGTCCCACCAGCAGGGCGGTGACCACTTCCAGAATCTGCGCCTTATTGATGGGGCAGCCGTTCACCTCAAAGTCCACCGCCACGTGGTAAGAGATAGGCGTGGATTGTGCGAGAGTGTGGATGTAGGAAGGGGTAGGGTAGACAGCTCGAGTGAATTCGCCGACATCCTGCCAGTTTCGCAGGGCTTGGATTCCCCCCGCTGTGGCGCATGCGCCGATCGTAATCAGATACTTCGACTCCTTGCGTACTTCCTGGATCCGTTTTTCGTCCTCGGCGGTGGTAATCGAACCTTCCACCAGCGACACATCGTAAGGACCGGGCAACGTTTGCGACCTGGCCTCGAGGAAGTAAGCGATCTCCACCTCACCTACGAGGCTCAGTAACTCATCTTCGAGATTCAAAAGCGACAGTTGACAGCCATCGCAGGAGGAAAACTTGAAAACCGCCAGCTTAGGACGTGCATCGGGAGGCATCTTAGAAGTCCTCCTTGCCAAAGAAAGGTTCTATAGCCGCAAAATTCAGCACCGGGCCATCCTTGCAGATAAAGGTGGGGCCGAACTGGCAGTGGCCGCAGAAGCCGATGGCGCATTTCATGTTCCGCTCCATGGAGAGGAAGATGGCTTCCTTGGGGATGCGGCGAGCCAGCGCCTCATAGATCACGAAGCGCATCATGATTTCCGGCCCGCAGGTCATCACCAACGACTGCTTGGGGTCGACGCGAATGCGATAGAACAAGGCGGGAACCACACCTACTTGTCCCTTCCAGTTCTCGTCCGCCAGGTCCACGGTTGTATGCAGCTCGATTCCACCGCTCTGCCAGCGCGCGAATTCATCGGTGTAAAGAAGGTCGGCCGGGGTACGAGCGCCACAGAGGAGCACCACGCGACCGAAATCCTCGCGACGGCGCAGGATCGCGAAAAGCGCCGGGCGAAGCGGGGCCAAGCCAATCCCACCCGCCACGATGACCAGGTTCTTGCCTAGCGCTTTGTCCAAAGGCCACGCGCTTCCATAAGGCCCTCGTAGCCCGACCATGTCGCCAACCTTGAGACGCCCGAGAGAGCGCGTGACGCTGCCCGCATAACGAATGGTGTGGCCCACCACCTTGGGCAGACTCGGACTGGAACTAATGGAGATGGCCACTTCTCCGAACCCGGGCAAATACACCATATTGAATTGCCCAGGTTGGAAGCGAAAGGTCGAAGCCTGGGCCGGATCCATGAAGACCAAGGAGAAAGTCGAAACACCGGGGGCTTCAGGTTGAATATCTTCTATCAGCGCCGGATGCGGTAACATCGGGTCCGGCATCATGCGCGGTTCTGCAGCGGTAGGGGCTAAGCTCATCGTTAAACCTTCTCGCGAATGGCTTTAACTTCTTCGGTCAAATCAATACCCACGGGGCACCAGGTGATGCATCGGCCACACCCCACGCACCCTGAAGTCCCGAATTGGTCGATCCAGGAAGCTAGCTTGTGGGTCAACCATTGGCGGTAACGCGCCCGAATGGTGGGCCGAATGTTGCCGCCATACACGTGCGAAAAGTCCTTCACATAACACGAATCCCAGACGCGCGTCCGCTCCGCGACTGTGGCTTTCAGATCGCAGGTATCTTCCACGGTGACGCAGAAGCAGGTGGGACAAACTTGCGTGCAGTTGCCACAGCTCAGGCAGCGCGCGGCCACATCGTCCCAGCGGGGATGCTCGAGGTTGTCATAGAGCAATTTCGGCAGGTCGTCGGTACTGAACTGGCGCTCGATTTCGCGCTCGGCATTCTGCACGCTCTGCGCCGCCCGGCCCAAATCGAAGGCCGTGGCGGACTCCCAGGGGGTGTCACCAAGCATCTCCGAACCCATTTCGGAACCCACTTCCACCACGAAGGCGTTAGGAAGTTCGGTCAATGCCAGGTCGAAACCTCCTGTAACCTTCGGACCGGTCTTCATCGAGGTGCAAAAACAGGTCGAGTACGCCCGCCCGCAGTTGGCCGCCAGGATAAAAATCCGCTCCCGCCGGCGCATGTAATGGGGATCATGGAATTCCCCGCTGATAAAAATACGGTCCTGGATACCAATCGCACTCAGCTCGCAGGCACGAACGCCAATGAAAGCGCGCGGCGGTATCGTTTCCTGGGCCGGCTTGAATACCCATTTGCCGTCCGTCTTCTCCACTGAGAACAGCGCCAGTAGCGGCAAATGGAGAAACCTCTTCCAACTCTGAGGCGCCACGCCGTAGCCAAAATATTCCTGCTGGCGCGTCTGCTTGAGGCGGTAACGGCCAGGCCCTTGTTCCGCCGTCCAGCCCAGCGGAAGGTCTTCTACCCCTGAAATCTCATCGAGTACCACCGCCCCCTCACGCATCGTCGGGCCAATGAGGCTGAAACCGGAAGCGCGGAGGTTGTCGAAGACCTTCTGTAACGAAGGTTTGGGAACAACGACATTCGCCGAAACGCGGGGAAGGTCTTGTGCCATGGGAAGCGAGCCTCCTAACTCCTAGCGGCGAAGATCTCTCTTCTTTGCTTAGCCCTTGAGTTTTGCCTCAAACGTGCCACCACGATTGTGTAGCAACCCGTAGACCAAATGGGTTCACGAAAGCGGGAGCACATATTGAGAAATGCAACGCCTTTCAGCCAGCCGTTCAGGCATAACGGCAGCAAAATCGGTGCCGTATTGATTCCCCATTTTATGGTCTATTTGTCATGGTTTGAATCGCGCACCAGGAAACGACTGCATTGTCTTTTTCCGCTGGCCCGCGACATGTGATTAGCCGTCCCTGATGGGGGAGACCCTCCCCCACTAACTGGGTCAAGACGCGCAAGGGTAGGGTGATTCTCCCGCCCTGGAAAGGTGGAATAGGATTTGCGAACATGTTACTCTCCTGTTTTCGCCTCCTGCGCCAGGTTTGCTAAGGGGATGGAAAGGCGGGGCCTTGGTCTGGATTTCTCACCGCAGATGGGAAGGGCGGGGCTTTAGAGTCTGTGTGATAACCCTGCCTACGCCGTCATCCCGATCCGTCAGCCGACGGAGAGGAATCTCACTCTGAGCATTTTCAAAGCACTGCGAGATTCCTCGTCGTCCCGATCAGATCGGGAGTCCTCGGAATGACACGCAAACTGACGTTATCACACAAACTCTTTAGCCCTGCCATGACAAGGCCCACTGATTGTTCGCCTCTCGCCCCTGCGAGATCGGAATGACAGCTTCGGAGCGTCATGATTGCAACCGTCACGTTGAATCCGGCCATTGACAAGAGCCTTACGGTTCCCCGCTTCGAGGTTGGCAAGACCAACCGCGGAGAAGTGAGGGGAATCGATGCTGGCGGCAAAGGTATCAACGTTGCTAGGGCAATGAAGCAGTTTGGCGTAGAAGTTTGCGCCCTGGGGTTTGTGGCGGGGAGTTACGGCCAATTCATTCTCGACGCGCTCGCCGCTAGCAGTATTCACGCGGACTTCTGCAACGTCCCAGGCGAGACGCGCGTAAACCTGAAAATCCACGATCCCGTCTACGGGACAGAAACCGAACTCAACGAGCCCGGCTTTCAAGTGTTTCCCGAGCATCTGCAAGCAATGAAATATAAGATCAAAGAATACGCTCCACGTTGTGAGCTGATGGTTTTTTCCGGAAGCCTGCCACCCGGTGCTCCTGCCGAGACATTTCGAGAGCTCATGACCATTGCAAGGCCCTTGGGGACAAAGTGCGTGCTGGACACAGCAGGCCCGGCGCTGAGGTACGGGCTCGAAGCCAAGCCTCTTTTGCTCAAACCTAATCGGGCGGAAGTTGAAGAATTGCTTCAAGTCCCATTGAGGACCCGCCACGAAGTGGCCGAGGCAGCCCGCAAATTGCTTGAAATGGGCGCCGAAGAAGCAGTCATTTCCCTGGGGGCAGATGGAGCGGTCGCGGCTACCAAGCACGATTTGTTGTCGGCCCGCCCCCCAGCGGTGGGCCCGCGAAGCAGTGTCGGCGCCGGTGATGCGATGGTGGCGGCTTTCGCTTATGGTGAAGTAAATCACCTTTCCTTTCGTGAATCATTTCGACTCGCCATGGCCGCCAGCGCCGCTGCAGTGACGATGGAAGGCAGCAAAGTGGCCGATCTTGCGTTGGTCCAGAGTTTGCTCCCGCAAGTCCATATCGAGGATGTGGGGTGAAGGTCAGACTGGATTTTAGATTTTAGATTTTAGATTTTGGATTAAGCCCACTTCCTGCCGGCCAGCAACCGCCGCCAACCCCAGGCTTTCTTCTGACTCTTGACTCCCGGCTCCCGGCTCCTGGCTCCCAGCACCCAAAAAGGACCACTGACGACGGACAAAGGACAACCGACCCTACCCGAACGTCATTTTTCACCCTTCTCGTCGGTTGACGCAGGGCCCGCGCTGTGGTTCTATCGGAACGCCAGGGCGATACGAAGCCCCGGATAGTGAGTTGTCACCGAGCGAACGTGATGGACATAGTCTCGAAACTCCAAGCGCCAACCTACTCGCTTGAACGCCCAATAGTGGATACCGCCGCCAAAGTTGAAGAGGGGCCCGACCGGAGCGACATTATTGGCAAAGGTGCGGGTATACCCGGCCTCAAGAAAAGGCACGAGCTTCGATTTGCTTGAGGCGCGCAGGAAGTGGTAGGAAGGGTCAACCGAGAAGAACCCTTCCCCCCACACACCCGGCCTTCCCATGACCCCAACTTCGCTGTCTACGCCGAGTCCCTTAAGAAGGAGAACTTCTCCGCCACCGCCTGCGTAGCTGACGCCGTAGAGGGCGGGACCCACTGGGTACGTGCCCTCGCCGACAAATAGGTAGCCATCGCCTCGGTACTGATGATCTGTGTTCTGCGCCGACGCCCAGGCCGGCGCAATAAGCAATAAAGCCGCTGTCGCAATGAGTTCTCTCATGTTTCACCCCTTAAGGTTCGCTCTTTCAACCCGCTTTCTGCTTTCTGCCTTCTGCTTTCAACTCTACGGACACCTCACCCCGGTCGTCGTAGCCTAGACTCTGGCCACCCACTAAAAGTTATGGCACCCGAGGATGATTCTGAAGTCTCTGGGCCGACGGACGGCCCCGCAAGTGTCGCAGAAGAATAAGGACCAAGCCGATTACACCAACCAGGGTCACCCCCGTCCAGAAATACATCGGAAGGTTCAGAGGCAGGTAGCTACCCGGTTTGAAGCCGGGCAGCGTCCGGACGGCCATCAGGAATTCGCGCAGGTCACGGGCTTGGCTCCTATCGCCATTCAGGATGGCGCGTTGGAAGATGTACCAGTAGGGCCGGTAGGTTAGATAGATTGTGGCAGAGGAGAGCAACAGGCCCATGGCGCTTGTCAAGGCAAGCGTCGTGGCCACAGGACTGGTGCGTGATGCACCATGCGGCCCGCTCCCATGGCTGCCGGCGATCAGGGCCGAGGCAGCGACCACCATCAGCGTACAGAAAACAATCATCATCAGGCTCGATATCTGCAAAACGGCGGCGTTGCGTCGCGAGACATACTCGCCGAAGGCCCATTGCTCGCCCAACCTCGAGCCCATTAGCGTGGCGCCATTGACGCCGGACACACCTTGCCCGGTAACTCGTGGCTGGATTCAAGTTCCGCCTGGACAGATGGAGGCCATGGACTTCTCGAATTTTCCTTTCAGGTACGCGAAGAGTGCAGCCTCGTTGGTCTTCCCGCCCTTCTCGCAAAGCTCCTGGAGTTGCTTGTAGGCGGCGGCCTGAAGGCCCAAGCCCAGAAAGTACTCAGAATCGGTGTGTCCTTGGGAATCGATGGTTTGGCCAAAGCGCGCCACGCTCCAGTATTTTTCAATCGCTCCTTGGCGGTCGCCTTTGGCTTGGAGATCCTGCCCGGACTTGAGCACGGAGTTCGCGAACTGCTGGGAATCAGCCCAGGCATAGGTGGGCAGGTCTCTTTCCTCTCCGGATAACACCTCGAGCGGGTCGTTGAAACCGTACCGGCGGACCACTCTCGTGTCCAGTTCCCTTAGACGGACGAGATAATCATCCAACTTCGGACACGCGAATGCGGCTGCCATAGTGCTTCGCCTGACCGGGTCATTTTCGAATTCGTCTCGCTCTTCCTTCGGCGTCAGCTTGGACGCCTTGCTGAAGAGATCGATGTCGATCGACTCCGCGATGATAAAGCGGAAGAGCGCGTTCTTCGGATCCCACCGCTCGAGCTTCGGTACCCACTCACGGATCTCGGCAAGCTCGGGGTGACGCACCGCCACAACTGCGTATACCCAAGTGAGGTCAGGGTCGAGCTGGACGGCTTCCTCCGCCAACCGCGCGCTTTCGCGGGCATCCGACAGTCTGGCCGCCGCAAACACCAACCCCTCAGGGTCGCGCCGTGACTCCGCCTGTTTCGAGAGTGCTCGGAGGCGGGGCTGGCTATTCTGCGCCGTCAAATGGAATAGGTCGTTCCAGGCAGTCAGGGAAACGCGTAGCGCCTGCCGGAAAGGTGGGGCAGCGAAGAAAAGCAGCGCGGCCAGAATAAAACCGCCGGCGCTCACCAGTACCGCCTTGCGCAGGGAAACATTCCTGGCGAAGAGTCCTCCGCCGAGTGCAATGATCTGCCCACGGCGGCCCGGGATGAGGAAGGAGATCAGGGCGTGCTTGGCCATCATGCTCGCTCCGCCGAGCGCCCACATCAGCGCCGCCCAACGGCCCTCCACGTAGCTCAGTTCGCTGCGCATCGCCTGACCCCACTCGCGCGCCTCCGGCGGGGCGATGCTAATCGCGGATTCCAGGAGCACCGTGGCAGCGTGACGGAGAGGCGTTTCCTGCATCACTCTCACCCCCTGCTTAAGGCAGGCTGACGAAGCAACCAGCCTGCGCGCACTTCGGCCAACTGGGTCCGGGCCAGTTCCAATCCGTTCGGCGTTAAACGGTAGGTGTGCCGCGGCGGCACGCCGTCTTGTGTGGCCACCCAGCGAGCCTCCAGCAGCCCAAATCTTTCCAGGCGCATGAGAATGGGGTAAAGCGTTCCGGATTTGAGCTTGGTTTCACGGCTCAACTCGTAACCGTAGCGCCAGTCGGTGGGGCGCACGAAGAAGCTTTGCAGCACAAGAAGCGTTTCAGGCGAAATGCGAGGAGTGTTCATGGGGTTAGTCTACATATATAGATTCCAGCCGTCAAGGACTTTCTTCGCAAGCTTTCTTGGCCGGCACATCGAGGAAGAAAAGATCCACCACTGAGCGCACGGAGATCACAGAGAAGAATTCTCCGTCTTTTCTCTGCGATCTCTGTGGCCTCTGTGGTGAGTCTTTCGCCGAATTCGAATCTTCCATATCTCGAGTTTCGAATTTCGATTCAACGCTCATGTTCTCCGCCGCGTGCACAAGCAGTTGATCCTTCAACCTTTACCCTTTAACCTTTAAGAGGCGGCTTGACTCATCTGCACGCACAACCTACACTCAACACCAGGAGAATCCTGATGGGCCTGACGCACATCCGAGCGAGCATTGCCAACCCTGCCAGGCCTCGGCGGAGCGCCCGGCTCAGGTTCCTGGTTGACTCCGGCGCAATGTATTCGGTAGTTCCGGCGCTCGTGCTTCGACGCTTGGGTATCAAGCCCGGCAAGGCCAAGAGTTTTATCCTTGCCGACGGCACTGAAATCAAGCGATCCCTCGGACAGGCTCTGTTTCGTATGAACGGGGACGAGGCTGCCTCTCCAGTCATCTTCGGCGAGAAAGGGGACAGCACCCTGCTCGGCAGCGTTTCCCTGGAGGCTCTAGGTCTAATGCTGGACCCTTTCAAGCGCGAACTCAGGCCGCTGCCTATGATGTTGGCCTCTCATTGCCCCGCTCAGAACTACCCTGCCCTCGCGCCACCGGTCCTTCCGTAAGTCCGAAAAAGTTGTGTTTTGGCGGGACGTCGTAGTAGTCCCGCAGGCGCGGGACGTTTGCTCCCGGTCATGGGCCTGCGGCCCACCCATGGAAATCAAAGTCAGGCCCTCTTTGCATCCGCGCCGGCCGGGGTGCACCATGAGATTTGCGCTCAAGATGGCAGCCCCTCCTCCTAATGCCGGCAGGCGCCTTGCCATCGCTGCTGAAGCCCGATAATCTTTACCTCTGTGAGCTTGGGTCCAGGAGTATTTATCCATGCACATGTCACGCACAGATATGTTGCTCGCCGTTTTGGTATTCTGCCTTGCAGGTCTATCCATTTTTGCTACTTCAATCCTGGCGCGGCCGGCGCCGAGGACGATCAACTTTCGCGACAACTTCTCTTCCGGCAAGCTCGATGGCTGGCAATTTCCCTTCAGCGAGGACTGGGTGGTGAAAGAAGAGGGGCCGCTGCACTACCTGCATATGCTGCGAAGCCGTGAGCCCCTGGTCCCTCGCCGCCCCCAGCAGTTCGCATTGTTGAAGGGTATCACCGTGGGAAGCTTCACGCTCGAGACGCGCGTGCGACGCGAGGGCCGATCGATGCTGATCGTTTTCAATTACGTCGACACGCTGCACTTCTACTACACTCACTTATCCGTTGACCCGGGCGCCAAGGTGGCTGTCCACAACGGAATCTTCATGGTGGATGGCGCAGCGCGCCGCCGCATCGCGGGCCTGGAGGCGGCGCGGGCGCTTCCCGACGCGAACTGGCACAAGGTTCGTGTGCAGCGCGATGCAACTTCAGGTTGGATAAAGGTTTTTGTCGACGACGAACCCCAGCCGCGTTTTTCGGTGGTCGACAACACCTTCAAGTGCGGCCAAGTCGGGCTGGGGTCGTTTGACGAAACCGGTGACTTCACGGAGTTCGAACTTTCGTCAAATGATGCCGGGTGTCAGCCGTAAGAGCAGTAGCTAGTGACTAGTGGCTAGTGCTTAGTTGCCTTCCACTTCCGTTAGGGTATAATTGTTCCGGGGCCAACCAAAACTGGTGTGAACATTGGGTCCAGCAGATTCGGGCAGTGAAGAGCAATTGCGCGCACTAGCCACTACGAAGGAGCCGCCATGAGCAAAGATTTTTCGAGAAGAAGATTCCTGGAACGGATCGCCATGGGAGGAGCGGCGAGTGCTAGCCTTCCCTTATGGGCGAATCTGGCCACGGCCAAGGAACGTGCCATGCCGCATCGCATGTTGGGTCTCACGGGCGCCGAAGTCTCCATTCTGGCTTTTGGCTGTGGAAGCCGCTTCCTAATGTACGAGGACGAGGAGAAAGCTGTCCAAGTGCTTAACCAGGCTCTTGATCTGGGCATCACCTACGTCGATACCGCCTATGCTTATGGTGACGGCAAGAGCGAAACACGCGTTGGTAAGGTTATGGCCACGCGCCGCAAGGAAGTATGGCTGGCGACCAAGATTCCGGACCGTACACGCGACGGCTTCCTGAGCCGCCTCGAGGGCAGCCTGAAGCGCCTTCAGACGGACCATGTGGATTTGGTGCACATCCACAGCTTGCGCCGCGCCGATGACCTGAAACGGATCGAGGCCCCCGATGGCGCACTCAAGGGATTGCTGGAAGCGAAAGAACAGAAGATGGCGCGCTTTATCGGCATGAGCAGCCACACCGAAGGCGCGGTCCTGGCGCAAGCCATCGAACGGCATCCGCTTGATTGCACGCAGATGGCGCTGAACCCCACCGGCATGGGCGTGTTCGAGAAGACCGCCCTCGTTGCCGCCAACAAAAAAGGCCTGGGCGTTATCGCCATGAAGGTTTACGGCCAGGAGTTCCTGATCGGCACGGAAGGTGGCAGGACGGATGCCGCTACGCTTCTGCACTTTGCTATGAGCTTGCCGGTTGCGGCCGCTGTCGCGGGCATGCCGCGGGTGGAAATGCTCGAACGCAACGTGGAACTGGCATGCAACTTCACACCCCTCAGCCCCGAGAAGATGAATCAGTTGCGGCGCGACATGTCGGTCCTCCATGATGACATGCAGCATCGCCTTGTCGGGCACATTGATGGCCCCACGGATCGCCCCGAGGTGTTCTGGGCGTGAAAGCAAAGTGGACGACGTAGCCCTCTCCCTTGGTGAGAGGGCCTCGAGTTTCTACTTTCTCCCCGCTCCTTCTTCCAATCGGCAATCATCAATCGAGAATTCCTAAGGTGGCGGGATGGACTGCGTGTAGGGCATTTCGACTGCCCCCACAGAGCCATCGGGCTCGAGCTCGAGTGTGGGCGCGTAAAGGCCAAGGAGCTCGCGCCTCCACCACAAACCCTCGGCCCGTTTAACCTTCAAATCCGTGAACCAGTACTGCCACAGCACGGCGCGCACTTCACGCGGAGGCTTGCCAGGGAAAGGATTCCCGGCAAAAAGCGCAAGGACACTCGGACTCCCGCGGAGGAGCTGAACCTCCGTGCGCACCACAAAGGGGCTTTCCCGCCAGTTGGCCAGGGATGCAAACCACAAGTTCCAATCGAAGCGCGGCTGGTAGGGAGCGTAGAGGCGCGGCGCCTCACGTGGATTCTGCGGTTTGCAGCAAAAGCGATAGGCCACCCAGGTTTGTCCGTCACGCGAGCCCTGAAACTCGATTTCGTAGCGCGCTCGGGTCATCACCGCAAATAGCCCATACTGATTGGAGATGCGAAACGGCTCGAGCAACACAATGGGCACGGAAGGAAGACGCAGCGCCGGGGAGATCATCAACAGCAACAACGCAGTGGTGTTGTAAAAGATCCACGAAAGGACCAAAGCAGAGGAAAAGAGCGAGGCGCGCTGGAGCACGGCGCGAAAACGGGAAAGCTTTACACGGACTCGGAGGGGCTGCCCTTGTGGCCCTCCCGCTGTAGCAGTAGCACCCACAGGGGTGGCCGCGACATTATTTGCCGGGGCTTGTAGGGGCGGCCCTTGTGGCCGCCCGAGGGCGGAAACAAGGGCTGTCCCTACATGTCTCAGAAGCTCGTCGTCCAAAAGCAGCAGGCCCAATAAGAGGACGAGGTAGTTCAGGAAAGCCAAATTGGCGGTGAGGATGATGCCGATTTGGAAAGGAGTCACGATAAAGAGGCACAGAAGGCGCAAGCGACGAGGCAGGAAAAGCATCCAGACCAAGCCGAGCTCGATGACGAGTGTGGCGAGGGCCACCGAGGCCTGGAAACTGTGGGGGAGTTGTTGGGCGTACCAGCCAATCCAATCGGGGAGGGGGCCGTCTTCATAGTAATGGTCGAGAGCGGTCAGGTTTCGCCACTGGGGATCGTGACTGGCCATTTTGACAAATCCGGACTCGAAGTAAATCCTGAACCACTCCCAGCGCAAGAGGAAAAGACTGGCGCGCGAGGGTGGGTGGTGATCCCCCAAGCCCGGCCGCCAGCCGGGAGGAGCAAAGAACAAGGTAATGAATGCCGCCTCGAGAAGCATGCCATCCGATTGATAAGAGGAGAAGTCTTGGGCCGCAGCCACAAAGGATAGGAACATCAGCAGCGAGACCGCAATCATGATGCGCGGCCACAGGTTGAGCACGAGCATAAGGGAGGCAATCAATCCCATCCAGGAGATCGCCATCAGCGCACGATTGCCGCTGGTAAGCCACAAGAGGCTTGGAGCAAACCAGTAGGCCCTCGCGCCGACCTGCTCGTGCAAGGAGCTCAGATAACGGCCGGCAGGAAGAATCCCCTCAGGTCCGATCAGCCCGCGGATCTGAAATAGCAGGGAGTAGAAAGCCGAGAAGAGGATAAGCCCCAGCGCCCGAAGCCAAAGCCAGCGCGCCATGAGGTGGCCGCGCGGCCAAGGTGGTTCCGGCCCAAAGAGGTACTGAAAGAGCGAATTGAGCCGATGCATCATGGAAACGCTGACCTGCACCCACCAGGGTCGTGGCGGCCATCATTTGGCCCATTCTCTTGTCTTTGATCAGAATCCCCTTTTTACGCCCAATTGCCAGCTTCCCACGGCCAACCAAGATAGGCAACCATGGCTGGCTCGGGGTGTCAAGAGCAAAGCCCGCCACACTTCTCGCGCATCCTTGTCCCTGGCACCTGGAACATGACACCTATGGTAGACTCTAGCAAGGGTACGAAGGTGAACCGGACAGCAGATTGGCTCAAGATGGCGGAAAGGGACCTGGGTTTCGCTGAGGTAGGCGCAGCCTCAGGATACCATGAAGGCGCCGCTTTCCATGCGCAACAATCCGCAGAGAAAGCGGTCAAAGCCTTGGTCCAGTCATTACACGGGGCGGCCCGCGGGCATGCAATCACGGAAGTCGTTCAGCAGCTTCCCGCTTCGGTAAAGGTGCCGGCAGAGATACTGAGTGCCGCGCAGCAGTTGGACAAAGTCTACGTGACGTCACAATACCCAAATGGATTTGCATGGGGCAACCCCAGCGATTACTTTAATGAGAAGGACAGCCGGGAACTGATTGCTTATGCCAAACAAATCCTGGAGTGGTGCCGAAGTCAGATTCCTTGACTACGAGCAGATCCTAGGTGAATTGAGGCAGGCGGTGCGCGAGGCGAAGGCGGCGCATCCGGAGATTGTCAAGGTATTGCTGTTTGGCTCGCTGGTGCAGGGGGATTGGACGGCGGACAGCGATGCCGACTTGATTGTCGTGGTGGGCCGGGAATTCCCGGACTTTCACGGCAGCCGTGCCCCCTACCAGATCTTCACCCGCTCGATTTCCACTGACTCCCTGGTCTATTCTGACGCTGAGTTTCAGCAGTTGTCCGGCGATCCTGAAAGCTTCCTTGCCCAAAACCTGTCCAACGCGATAGAACTCTAGCGTCCTGAGTCAGAAATTCGCTTACTGAGTTTTCCTCATGCGGACGCTGTTCTTGCAATCCCATCGGGGGCGGAAGATTTTGCGCCAGGGCGTAAGAAGCTGGGGAAGAACCACGACGTAGGGCCGGCCCTTGTGGCCGTTTCGGGCAACCATCCGCCAGTTGGCGGATTGCCCCTACAACGTTTGGCCGAGAGGTTATTCTTTCACACCTTCTCGCGCCATGGGCCAAAGGACGTCGCCGCTGACACGGCTTGGGACGGCCTGAGTCAGCAGTGCGAATACATCTTCAATTGCGAGGAGGAGGGATAATCCATGACCGAGCAAATCAACCGACGCGATTTCATCAAACGGACAGCGGTGAGCACGGCAGGCCTCAGCCTGGCGATGTCCAGCGCTGGGACGCGTAGCGTGCTAGGGGCCAATGACAGAATCCGTCTGGGCCTGATCGGCTGCGGCCGCCAAGGCAGGGACGACATGGAGAATTTCATGAAGCAGGGTGTGGAAGTCGCTGCGGTGTGCGACGTTTACGAACCCAATTTGCAGAAAGGGCTGGCGGCAGCGGGCGGAAAGGCGAAAGCACTGAAGGACTTTCGGCAAGTCCTCGACGACAAGGATATCGACATGGTCATAGTCGCCACTCCCGACCATTGGCATCCGCTCCCTACCGTAATGGCCTGCCAGGCGGGGAAGGACGTTTATGTTGAGAAGCCGATCTGCCTTGCCGTCGAAGAAGGCAAAAAGATGGTGGAAGCCGCGAGGAAGTGCAAGCGAGTTGTGCAAGTGGGACTTTGGCAACGTTCCAATCTGCACTTCCAGAAAGCCGCGCAACTGGTCCAGGACGGCCTGATCGGAAAAGTTGGTTTCGCGCGCACCTGGAACTATTCCAACATTTACCCGGAGGGCATCGGCAATCCCGCGGATTCCGATCCGCCGCCAGGACTCGATTGGGACATGTGGCTTGGCCCGGCGCCGAAGCGGCCGTTTAACTGGAACCGCTTCGGGGTGGGCGACCGCTGGTCAACCTTCCGCTACTTCTACGATTATGCCAACGGATGGCCGGGCGACTGGGGCGTACATCTGCTGGACATCGTGCAGTGGGCGATGCGGGTTGATGGCCCGCATGCCATCACGGCTTTAGGCAGGAAGTTTTATCTTAAGGACAACAGCGACACCCCCGATACGCTCGAGATGACGTTCGAATATCCCGACTTTGTCGCCACCTACGAAAACCGGCTATGTAATGGGACCGCGGCGGATAAGCACGATTATGGGATCGAGTTCTATGGCACGGACGGAACCATGTTTTTGGACCGCGAAGGGTTTCGAGTCTTTCCGGAAAGGAAAGAAGTCGAGGGTAAGCAAGTAGCACAGACCGCTGAAATGAAAATGGAATGCGTGGACGACGGGTTGGAAAACCACGTGGTCAACATGCTGGAGTGCGTGAAGACGCGCAAGCTGCCGCAGAGCGATATCGAGCATGGCTATCACTCGACCAGCACATGCTTGCTGGGGAACGTGGCCCTACGAAGCAAGGAGCGGCTGCAATGGGACGTGGCCAGCGAACAGTTGACCGCGGGCGGCCCCGCAGCACAAAAGCTTTTGAGCCGTGAATATCGCGCGCCCTGGAAGTTGGAAGTCAGTTAGGGAATGGAGGTGACGTAGATAGCCGACCCGGCCTCGGCCGCGCCGGGCGCGATGAAGGCTTCCGTGTGTTGACCGTCACCCACCAAAGAAAGGATTGGCTTGCCGGGCGCCGTTTGGACCACCGCTGAGAACTCCTCCGCAGAAGTCAGACGCGTCACTTGACCTTCGCAGTAGCAATACAGCCCAACATCATCGGGTGAATCAAGGGGTGTGGCAGCAAAGATGATGTTCCCTTGCGCGGAAGTGGTTTGACCCTCGATCTGCGCCAGAGGTTTGGCCTCAGGTGCGCCCTCGACACGTCTGGCCATCACCGGCTGGGAAGGGTCGCCCGGCAAGAGCGCGGTTTGCACGTTCTCGCTTTCCATGATGACCAGAACCATTTGAACCGGTGTTTGGCCGGCGCGCGGAGCGAGGATTTGAAAGGTATCCGCCGGATCGGGCGCCGGCTTGAGCTCCTGAAAGCTGCGAACAGCCACGCCGCGAAAGAACTGCTCGAGGGCCGCCTCCGGTGGAGTGCCACGGAGGACCAGGGCCGCCTCGTCGCGGCTAAAGAAGATCGGCTCGAACAGATCCTTAGGCGTGGGGGAAACGCCTGCCGGTAACTCCAACCTGCGCAGTTCCTGCGGCGTCCAAAGGAACAACCCCGTAGCGGGGCTTTTGCCACCCCAGCGCGCCGCGAACAAGACGTTTCCCTGCGAGTTGATTAGAGGCGCTGAGAATTCGAGGAAGGCGGCATCCGGCGCACCCGGAAGGCTGTCTTCGCTCGTCACCAGGGCCCTGGCGCCCGTTCCGTCCACGCGGATGATGGCGCTGCTGGGCTTGCCCTCCGTATCCTTCAACCCGGCCGCAAAGCAAAACACCCCCGCGTTATTAAGGCTGGGGGCACTGAAGGAATCGTAGGAGGTCTTGGGGACGGGTGCCTGAAGACCTTGAAAGGCCACCACAGAGAAACTCACGCCGCTGGACACGACCACAGCTCGCAGCTCATTGCGCGGACTCCGCAAGGTGGAAAGGAAGGCGATCTCCCGGTTTTCATTCATCGCCAAGTCGGAGAACGGTCCGAAAGAGAAGCCGGTATGTCCCGGCACACCGTACCCGACAGACAGGAGCAGGCGCGTGTTTGATTGGGCAGACAAACGTGGAGGGGCGACAAGCAGAAGACTCAGGATGACGGCAAAGCAAATCGGGCTTCGTTCTACGCAGTTTTGGAGAGCGGCCATCTCAGGATTCACTCGGATTGAGGGATGGCTTCCTCCCTCTCGGCTTCTTCGCCGCCTCCAAGGGATCTCCAAGGGTCTCCGGGTTTGCTTCGTTCACCTTGGCCATGGCAGCCGCCTCATCCGGCGCAATAATGAAGAACTGCGAGAGCTTGACGTCATCCAGGATCTTCCGAACGTGGACATTAACATTCGACAAAACCATTCGGACAGCGGCAGTTTGAGCCGTCACGCGAGTTCCTGCCAGAAAACCCAAGCCGGTGGAATCAATATAGGGGACTTCGGAAAAATTAATGATGAGTTTTTTCGTCCCTGCGTCAATAAACTCCTTCACCTTTTGTCGTAGGTAAGGCCCATCACTCCCGGCCAAGAATTTCCCGCTCAGGCTCACAATGGCAATATCGTCGGCGAAACGGGCCGTAATTCTCACGGTTACACCTCGCTGAAAAGGCGCTCAGAATCTCACACGCCCTTACCGGTCGCGCCGATTCTGCAATTCCGGCAAGCAGGTCGAAAAGACCTGTTTCAGAATAGAAAGGCGAAGCTTGAAAGGCTATGCTACGGGAGGGGGAGAAGGGTTGTCAAGCGCCGCTTGGGAGGCAAGCTGTCCACATTGTTGTGCTAGCTATGGCTTTTTCGCCACTAATCGGACCACGTCCGTGTCACGGCGATCGTAGAAGTCCGACTTCGCTCTGACGATCTGGTAAAAAACGATCTGGAGAGGGTCAAACATCTTCAGCATGCCATTGCGGCCAACGTAATCTGCCCCGCATTCCATGACGACAATGCCACCGCGCTTTAATGAATCGACAACTTTCTGTACAGGCACCAGCGGCATGCTCCAACTGAACAGGACGAGGTCAAACCGTTCTTTGCCGAAATCGTATTGACTGTCGAGAACCGCTGCGGTGTGCAAGGTCAGCCCAAGCTCTTTCGCTCGCTTTTGAGCGAGCGCGACTCCGGCATCGGCGCGATCGAATCCCCACACCTGCCAGCCAAGCTTGGCTAGATAGATGGCGTTTCGGCCTTCCCCCATTGCATAGTCGAGCGCGACCCCCGGAGATCGTCCTTTCACCACCTGCATTAGGAAGCTGTTTGGAGCCTTGTTGAAGTTCGACTTGCTATTGGTGTAGAAACGGTTCCAGTAGTCGGTCTCCAGCAGGTCACGCTCTGTTCGAATCAGCCTCGTCCGGCGGGCGATCTCGCTGTCCGCGACCCCTTCGCTCTTCAGCTTCGCGGCGTACCGCTCCAAGATCTCTTCATTCGTCACCGATGCATTCTCGGCGTGCAATTTCGGGGCAAAGCTGTTTCGAAAGTCGTGGTAGAAGTCGTACTCGGGTTTCTGGCCGAAAGCAAGAACTGAACAAAAGAGCGTCGCGACCGCGAGACAGCCGGAATGCATACGACGAAAGCGAGGCAAGATTTCCTCCGAAGCAGGAATCCAGTCCTATGTGGATTGACACGGACCCCCGCTTACGCGGGGGTGACAACACCGGGGATCTTCATCTCCTTGGGTGGGCCGCAGGCCCATGGGCACCCGGAACGGTCCGTCAGCCGACGGATTTACAAGGGCCTTTCAGCATCCTGCTGACCTCTAGCAGAACCCGCCTTCAAGTTTCGCACAAACTTACCCAGATCGCGGAGGTTTCTGACGAGGTATTCGAACTGGCGAAGGGGCAGAGCGTTGGCGCCGTCCGACAGGGCCCGCGCAGGGCGATTGTGGACTTCCATGAAAAGGCCATCGACACCCGCCGCCACCCCTGCCCGCGCCAGGGTGCTGATGAACTGCGGTTGCCCGCCGCTCTTATGGCCTTGCCCGCCGGGCAATTGCAAGGCGTGGGTGACGTCGAGGATGACGGGGAAACCGAAGCTTTTCATGATGGGGAGGCTGCGGAGGTCAACCACCAAGTTGTTATAGCCGAACATGCTGCCCCGCTCCGTCACGAGGATGCGGTGGTTGCCTTGGCTCTCCACCTTTTCAAGGGCATGGCGAATATCCCAGGGGGAGAGGAATTGCCCTTTCTTGATATTCACCACGGTGCTCGACCGGCCTGCCTCGAGCAGCAGATCGGTCTGACGACACAGGAATGCTGGGATCTGGATCACATCGCAGATCTGCGCCGCCGGGCCAACCTGCGCTGGTTCGTGCACGTCAGTTAAGACAGGGATGCCGAACTCTCTTTTGACGCGTGCCAGGATCTGAAGCCCTCGTTCCAATCCGGGGCCGCGATAGGAATGGAGCGAGGTACGGTTGGCCTTGTCGAAAGAAGCCTTGAAGATATAGGGAATCCGGAGAGACTGAGTAAGGGTGGCCAAGCGCTCGGCCATCATCAATGTGTGTCGTTCGTTCTCGATGACACATGGTCCGGCAATGAGAAAGAGGGGCTGGCCGGCGCCCAGCTTCAGCTTCCCAAGAGAAACCACGTGACCCATTGTTCACTCCGGAACGGAAACTGGAAAATGGAAATTAGTCTCTTGAGTTAGAGGTTCGCTGGCAAATTCCTTCGCGCGGGACCACAATTCCGCAGCCCCGGCAGGGGCGATGTCCTGTGGCCCATGGCGTGAGCCGTGGGCTAGAATATGTCGCCCGTCGGCTGACGGGCTGACTTCATAGACAAACCCCTGCCTCAGGAGACCAGTTTCCGTTTTCCAGTTTCTATTTTCCAGTTTCCAGCTTGCCCTACCTCCCAACCGTTTGGGAGGCGGCAGCCTCTTCCGCCAACAAGGCGCTTGGAAACGCGCCCAGCCTTTTTCGCCGATATTGATAGGCCGCGCCGATGAAGGCTTTAAACAGGGGGTGGGGTTCCAGGGGACGCGACTTGAATTCTGGATGAAACTGGCAGCCCAGAAACCACGGGTGGTCGCGGATTTCGACAATTTCCACATAAGTCCCGTCGGGGGTCGCCCCCACCAGGTCCAACCCCTGGCCAACCAGGGTTTCCTCATATTCGCGATTGAATTCGTAGCGATGCCGGTGGCGCTCGGAAATCTCCAGTTGACCGTAAGCCTGGTAAGCAAAAGAACCGGGCTTGAGCCGCGCGGTCCAAGCGCCCAAGCGCATCGTTCCCCCAAGCTCATCAACGCCCCGCAATTCACGCAATTTGTAAACGACGCGGTGGGGCGTGGAGGGATTGAACTCTGAGCTGTCTGCATCTTTCAAGCCGCAGACATTGCGCGCGAATTCTATGACCGCGCACTGCATGCCCAGGCAAATGCCGAAATAGGGGACCTTGCGTTCGCGGGCGAATTGAATTCCCCGCACCATACCCAGGATTCCGCGCTGGCCAAAACCTCCCGGGACCAGAATGCCGTCCAACTCTTGCAGTTGTCCTTCCCAGCCGTCGCCCCTCTCCAGACCTTCCGCTTCCACCCAAACCTTGTTGAGCTTCAAGTCGTGGGCAATGCTCCCATGGACCAGGGCTTCGTTCAAGCTCTTGTAGGAGTCCTGGTAGCCGACGTACTTTCCCACGATCCCGATGGTTACCTCATCCTGGGGATGCCGTATGCGCTCCACAAGGTCAATCCACGGCTGCATATTACGCTCCCCGGTATCTAGCTTCAAGCAGCGCAGAATCTGGGCATCCAACCCCTCCTGCCCCAGAATCAAGGGCACTTCGTAGATATTATCCACATCCTTCGCGGTGATCACGGCATCTTCAGGGACGCTACAAAAAAGAGCGATTTTGGCTTTTATGTCGGCGGAAAGAAAGCGGTCTGTACGGCACAGCAGAATATCGGGCTGAATACCAATTTCCCTCAGTTCCTTCACAGAATGTTGCGTGGGCTTGGTCTTTTGTTCGCCGGATGTTTGTATATAGGGGACGAGCGTCAAATGCACGAAGAGCACGTTATCCCGGCCTAATTCCTGCCGCATCTGTCGAATGGCCTCGAGGAAGGGGAGGGATTCGATGTCTCCCACGGTGCCCCCCACTTCCACGATCACCACGTCCACATCATCCGCGACCTTCTTGATGGCTGCCTTAATCTCGTTGGTCACGTGGGGGATGACTTGAACGGTTTTGCCTAGGTAATCGCCGCGTCGTTCCTTGGTGATGATGATCTCGTAGATGCGTCCGGCGGTGCAATTGTTCTCACGACGCATCCTGACATGGCTGAAACGCTCGTAGTGGCCGAGGTCAAGGTCGGTTTCGGCGCCGTCGTCGGTGACGAAGACTTCACCATGCTGAAACGGGCTCATCGTTCCCGGATCAACGTTTAGGTAAGGGTCCAGTTTCAAAAAGGAGACCTTGAGTCCACGTCCCTCGAGCAAACACCCCATCGAGGCCGAAGCCAGACCTTTACCCAGGGAACTGACTACACCGCCGGTGACGAAGATGTATTTGGCGCCCATGAGCCTCCTCGAGATAGTCGACCGAGTGGGCCGTTTTTCATCCCCGACCAGATATGCTGCACCCCAACGCCCCTTGGAGCCCGGGGCTGCCCAGCCAGGTCCTTTGTACCGAAATAAAAATTCTCGGAAGGAATCGGTACGGACAATTATCCAGTGAGCCTAAGGGATTGTCAACGAGAAATTCCCTCCGAGAAATTCCCTCTGCTGCGCTTTGTCCGTAGACGGTGGTCCGAAGTCCGCGGGGGAGTGGCGCGATGGTAATGGGTGGCCGGGTTATGGCGGCCCCCGAACAACAACGCTCAAAAACCAATCGCGCTTGCCCAACCATTCACCTGCGGTGGAGAATAACGAGTTGGGGACCACGGAGAACCGGCAAGGGACTACGAACACCTGTGCTAAAATAAAAATGTTGAGGAGTTAGAGTCGCAAGCCTAAAATATAGGCGGAGACCTTTGGCCAGAGTTGGGGGCAGGAGGGAACTGCGACAATGAAGGCTTTTTCAGTGCGCCACGTTTCCCGACTCTGGATGCTGAGTCTCGCGATGGGGAGCATTTTTGGAGTTGCCGCCGCCCCACAAACCACCGATAAGCAGAGCGCACCGCCACCGCCTAGCGACCCCGATCGTTCCCTCGTTACCGTGCGCAAACCAGATATCCACGTCGCGCCTTTACACGTGGACGTGAACATGGTGCTGGTGAATGTGACCGTCACCGATCCGTTCGACCGGATTGTAACGGGGCTCGACCAGAATAACTTTGAGGTGTTCGATGAAAAAGTCGAACAGAAAATTGCCTCCTTTTCCACCGAGGATGCGCCCATCTCGGTCGGGCTGATTTTTGATAGCAGCGGCTCCATGAGCGACAAGATCCAGAAATCCAAGGAAGCAGCCTTACAGTTTTTCAAGACATCTAACCCTCAGGATGAGTTCATGCTCATCAACTTCAGTGACCGCCCTAACCTGATCACGGGGTTCACTTCGAAGTTCGAGGACATTCAGGATCGGCTGCTGTTTGTGAAAGCGGGAGGAAGAACTGCCTTGCTCGACGCCATATATCTGGGACTGAGCGAAATGAAGAAAGCCACGACCAACCGGAGAGCCTTGCTGGTGATCTCGGACGGCGGCGACAACCACAGCCGGTACACGGAAAACGACATCAAGCGGGCAGTGCGGGAGTCCGACGTACAAATCTACGCCGTGGGTATATTTGAGCCGCTCGCTTCTCGCGGGCGAACGCCTGAGGAGGCAGGAGGACCTAGCCTGCTGGCGGACCTGGCGGAGGTCTCAGGAGGCCGAATGTTCAGTGTCGAGGATGCGAATGAGCTACCCGACATTGCCGAGAAAATTTCCATTGAGCTCAGGAACCAGTACGTGATCGGGTATCATCCCTCGAACCTAGTCCGCGATGGCCGCTGGAGACGTATTAAGGTAAAACTCGATCCGCCCCGAGGGCTGCCTCCGCTCCAAGTATACGCACGCACTGGTTACTATGCACCCACACAATAGCATGAATTTTCGTATTCGAAAGACGCTTTGCGCCACCGCCATACTTTGTTTGGCCTTTACTCTCTCGAACTACCTTTGCGCGCAAGCGCCGCAGCCTGCCAATCCGCAGACCCCCCCGGCGGAGAAGAAGGGCCGGGAATACACCATCAATGTTGACGTCAACTTGGTGGTGCTGCACGCTACGGTGCTCGATAAGAGAGGGCGCATGGTTAACGATCTGACGCCCGAAGACTTCCGGGTTTACGAAGACGGCGCGCTGCAAAAGCTTTCGGTATTCAGCCACGCCGACATCCCGGTGACCATGGGCATTGTCATCGACGACAGCGGCAGCATGCGGGAGAAGCGGGAGGCCGTGAATGCCGCGGCGCTGACCTTTGTGAAAACCTCCAATCCCCAGGACCAGGTTTTCGTGGTCAATTTCAATGATGTCTATTATCTCGATACCCCAGGCGATTTTGCCAGCAACATCGAGGACCTGAAGAGCGCTCTGGATAAAATAGATTCCAGGGGCGGGACAGCGCTTTACGACGCCGTCTACGCCTCCTTGGACCACGTGAAACTCGGCAACCGGGATAAGAAGATCCTCCTCGTCATTACCGACGGGGAAGACAACGCCAGCCGATACACCTTTGAGGAACTACTTCGCTACTCGCAGAAATCCGATGCCGTCATCTATACGATTGGCTTGTTGGGATCGGAAGAACCCGGCGGGCTCTTCAAAATACACGGCGGCAGCGCGCATCGCGCGGCCAAGATCCTCGAGAAACTCGCGGAAGCCACCGGCGGACAGGCTTACTATCCAAAATCTCTCGATGATGTTCAGAGCACCTGCGAGCAGATCGCTCACGACATTCGGAACCAATACACCCTTGCCTATTATCCCAGCAACGCAAGGAAAGACGGGACTTTCCGCACCGTTCGTGTGGATGCCTTTGCAACCGGCAGTCACTCGAAACTCGCCGTCCGCACACGCCCCGGTTACTATGCTCCCAAGTCAAACGTCACGACGGCCGCCGCGAGTGGCCAGTAAACTGGGGACTGGGGGCTAGGGACTGGGGACTAGGGCCTAGCGATTAGGGGTCGGTCTCCAAACAATCCACGCGGCTCCTTGCCGTCTGAACGCGTCAAAGAGTTCGGACCTGTCATTACGAAGGCGACTCACCGAACTCTGCCCCTAGTGCCTAGTCCCTAAGCCCCAGTCCCCAGCCACACCACCCCCTTGCGCCTAAGCCTGACGACCAACCCGAGTTTTCGCTAGGATTACCCGTTAGGAGGCGAGCCAAGCTGGCCAATGAACGCAAGTTCGCACGCTAGCCGATATCCAGCTTGGTGACCTTTGACTCTCTTGATTTGCTTGTGTTCTTAAGAGCTGCCAGAATACCTGCGCCTGCCAGAAGTCCACCTACGATCACTACAATCACCATGATTACACTAACCCTCCAGAAATTTGCCCCTCAAGACTGACACCATTGCAAAGCGAATTGTTCCAAAACTTTTTCGAAACTGCAGCACCCAACTACTTCGCTTTAAAATCCGCGGTCAACTTCATATCGCCCCACTGAATAGCAATGACTCCACCGGCGCCTGCTTTCGTGAGGTTAATCGTAACCATCTCCTCAGGGTGAGAAGCCTTGGTCTCGGTCAGGGGCACAGAAACCAGATCCTGAGAAGCATCGTGTTGTGTTCCCCATTGCCCGTGCTGCTTGTTGAACACTAACTTCCAGGAATTGTCCTCCGCCCGCTGCGCCCAAAGGCTGTAGTCGCCACTCGGGACTGTCACATCACCAAATTGCAGATCAGCCGCGGTGGAAAAGGTGGTGGATTTGTCGGCCCCAAGCCGCCAGAAATCCCCCGCTTTCAGCTGGTCGAGCATCTGGGCTACGGTGCGGCCCTTCAGAGAAGGGCGTCCGTATTCCACGGAGACCGCCTTCCCTTCCAGGCTTATCTTTGTTGTTGCGCGCGGATTGCGCTGTGCAAATCCGCTCCCCGCCATCACCAGGGGCAATCCCAATGCCAGAACCGCGATCAGAAGTCGTTTCATTGTTTACCTCCTTAGTCTTAGAACGTAGGGGGGTAATTATACAGCGGGAAGCCATGCGTCGCCAAATTCCTTCGGCGGCGGGTCCGAAAGCCCGCGCAGCGGGCGTCATCGTGCAGCCCACGGCGCCAGCCGTGGGTAAGTCGGGAAATGGAATGATTTTTTGAGCCCCGGTTCCCACCTGTCTCCACCCAGTCTGCTGGTGCATGGTCGTGGGAATGGGAGGGGGGAAGTAATCCCAACGACCTTCGCCGGGCGAAATAACAGGAATCGCATCGCGGCTCCACGCCGGCTGGCGCGCGCCACCGGCAAAGCTAGTCCCTCGTCTCAGCTCGCAGTATGAAAACCTCGTCTAAGAATGGGCGATCCCAACCAAAGCCCGCAACGATCTGGCTGCCTCTGACATAGTGAAGATTCCAGTCTGCTGTCGGTTGGTACCCGCGCTGGAAAAGGGCCTTTGCCTCATTGACGGTCGTAGCTTCCTTCCCGCCAGCCGGCGTCTTAAAGAACATCCCTTCGAGAAGGACCTTGGCACCGCTCTTTGTGCATAGCTGCAGTTTGCGGAGAGGCGTGTCATCCTCGACAATTGGAGCCGCTAAGAATTGGCGTAAGGAAGTTTGGAGGGCGGCCCGCCGCTCTTTCCTCGCCGACTTTTCTGCTTGCTCTTTTCTCTTTTTGTTTTCGCGTTGAACATCCGTCGAGGCCCCTTCAAGGCTATTGACCATCTCGCTTGTGTAGGTTATCAGGTGTGAGATGTTCGCCTCCACCTCGGCGAGTTGGTCTCCCTGGAGAGTAGTAAGGTAGTTCAGCCAAGCCCTCCGTTCCCCGAGAATGAGGTCGAGCAATTCGTCTTCTGTAGGCATCTGTTACGTAGGCTATCATATCACGCCGTCGGGATAGGGGGAGCGGTTGCCCGCTGGCTGCCGCGGACCCCTGTTCCTTGTGGTCTGCGATTTCCCGAAGGGCGGCGTGGGAGTCCACGGCTCATCTCAGTCGCATTATAGACCTGCATCCTGCCGGAGAGTGTCACCACGCCGAAGCCTTGTGGGATGGAGTCCCTTCGTGAAATCGCGGACGCTAAAGGGCGACCGTCTGCGCCGCCCCGCCCGTTTACCCAGACTTTATGATTCCAGGGAAACGACCGGTAGACGCGTTTTGCGCAACTTCTTGGCGACTTCGGCAAGGATGGCAATCGCAGCGGGTCGTGATGAAGCGCGGACACCGAACGCGATCCCTCTTTCAGGCCAGCCGGGGACGCGCCGTACTACAACAGGAACGCCCGGCTTTGGAGGGGCGCCTTTGGACGGGTACAGATCGTAATCCCATCGCTGATCCCGCGCTGGATTGGCCGTGGCGGGAAACGCTTCAAGGACCTCCAGAGCCCGTGCCAAGTCCAGCGCCGGACAAAAACGAGCATGGAAGAGGTTTTCCTCCATGATCTTTCGGATTTTCTCTTTGTCAAAATGAAAGGCCAGACCGCTATCGAAGCTCCCTGCTTGAAGCCACCCGCTCGTCGGCCAGACTAAGCTTAGCCCGGAGTAGACGCAACCGAAGGGATGAATATCATTCTTAAACTGGCCCTCGACGCAGTGGTGCTCGGGACTGTATGCCTGTCTACGCACATTAAAGCAATAAAGGAAATAGAAGACTTCAGCCCACTCTTTCTTCTCGCCGTCCACATAGACCCAACGATTGCGCCAGCCCCTAAGGTATTCGACCAATTCAAGGGTATCGTTCCACTGTTCCGGGCCAAATTCCACTTTGAAGATTCTGCTCTTACTCTGCCCACCCTCTGAGAAGCTGGCGAATCGCCGGGCGAAGGCCAGGGCTCTCTCAAATGTAGGAGAGTTTGATTGGGCGAATTCAATTGTCATCGCGTGATAGGTTGCAAGGTCCTTCGCAGCTCCGGCACCAGCACGAACCTCATCGGCGACTTTCAAAGGTGCGCCGCACCTTGCGCAGAATCTATCCCCATCGCCCAGCTGGGAACCGCATTTCGGACAAATCACACGACCCCCTTAGAGGTGGCTACAGGCGCTCTCATTGTAGCCTCGGTCGGCCACGACCCCGGCGCTGTTCGCGGCCTGGCGCAGAGCGCAGCTCTGCGCTTTAGTGTGCTATATTAGCGCTCATCATGCCCACCCGCAAACGGCATTTTGCGTGCGCACGGCTGAAGCCCCCGGTCAGCAGAGCATTTCGCCACGCCAAGCTTTTTGAGAGTGATCGGCTCCGCCCGATTTCAGTCTTGCCTGTGAGCCGCAGAGTTGCGGTCTGCGCCAGCTGGCGGGTTCATGAGGCCGGGCTAGGCGGCCTGCCTCACAGGCGATTCGATGGTACACTAGGTGGAGCGGCAACACTATGCGGTGCAGATCGGCTGGGTCAAGAGAGTGGAAGGTCATCCTGCATTTCCAAGGCGCTAGCAGGGAGTGTTTCCGCTTGCGGGAGAGCAAAGGGAACTTCTACGCGATTCTCTATCTCAATCAAGAGTGCCTTCAGATGCACGTTTCGTATCACGCATCGGGCCAACGGCATTTCAAAGTTGGTCCGAAGGGAAGAGAACCGGACAAGCGCTTTGTTTCAAATTGCCGGCCCCCTTCCACGCTCCGGGGAGCCCAGTTGGTCCTGGGGGCGACTATCCTTCGTGGACAATTCCAGAGGCTCCGTATATACGAAGCATCTCGTGAGCCAGCCATTCTCCTTGATGCAGATGCAGCCCGCTTCAGAGATGACGTAATATTTGTGAGGGTCTTCCTCATGGAGCCAAGCTCTGAACCGAGTATCCCCGAAGCTTTGCACTCTGGGCCGCCGTTGCTTCACGTCATCACGGAGACTCAACCTTGGGTCGGCATAGCGTTCTTCCAACAGAGCGAAGCGCTGCTTCTCCAGAATGGGGTAGTTCAGGTCATGCGCCGGCTGGACTAGAATTGACCAGCGCTGATCTTCGCGTGGTCAACGAGAACTATTGCCACTGGCTGGCGCAGAGCGCAGCCCTGATGTCATGAAGGGGGCGGCTCGATTCGGGTAGGATTTGGTTGTTAGAAGACTAAATCTTACGTTCGAAAGGAGAGCCCCCATGGAGAAGTTATACCTTGGCGTGGACCTGCACAAGAGGAG
>Ga0326728_10004328_pt1 | contig 42202 bp, 29 predicted proteins | sample MB3enrmetagenome_FD_207602 | JGI IMG/M metagenome (GOLD analysis project Ga0326728, IMG submission 207602) | Lab enriched peat soil microbial communities from McLean, Ithaca, NY, United States - MB31MN | ecosystem: Environmental > Terrestrial > Soil > Wetlands > Peat | place: USA: New York... | reverse complement strand
GCCCAGTCTGGCTATCATCGTTTGTTCTTTCTTATGTTTTTTGTGACGAAAGAGCGGTCCGAAAAATCCGCATAGAGCGGCTTCTCTTGGCGGTTTTGGCCATCCGGCTCGCCAGCCTAAGACGGCACGGACGGTTGTTGAAACAGAGAACTTCTCATTCGGAATTTCCATTTTGGCATTCCAGTTCAGGGTCAGTCTACACGCGACCGCCTCGCTGGTGCCGAATGTCTTGAAATTCTCATTCCGAGCGCGTCCGGGAGTCCACGGATGGCCATTCCCGCCTGTTGCCCAGCAAACGACAACCAGGAAACAGCTCATTTTCAGCGAGATCTCCGACACGTCTCTGTCCCTGCCCTTCGGTCTCTGTTAAATTCTGGCCTGCTGCTGGTCAATCGTCACCCTTCGGCTTAATCAGCGTGCCGGATGACTTTTGCATTCCCTTGCGAATCTCGTTGGAATCGTCCATGTTGTGCAGGGCGTCTGCCTCTTCTTGGGTCTTCGGCCTAGCGATCCGCGCCTTGGCGGGATCGAATACGCGCGGGTCAGAGGGAACTGACGAAAAAGGCTCCATATACGGCTGGCTATCGAAGATGCCTGTAATCTCTCCTGCCAGCGCATCCTCGAGATTTAGGGGGCCGAGCCCCAGAAGTTCGTCAATGGTGCGGGTGATCGAACCCATGCTGGTGTGCCGGTGCGAAATGGCGCCTGGCTTTACCCAGGGACTGGCCACCAGCAGGATGCTGCGATGCGCGTCCACGTGGTCCACTCCGCTCTGGGCGTCGTCTTCGGTCACAAAAACCGCAGAGTCCTTCCAGATGGAGGTCTTTGACAGGAACTCCACGATGCGTCCCAGGGCGAGATCGTTGTCGGCTACATAGGAAGCGCGGTAAGGGTACCCGTCCCCTGGGCGCGGCTTTGTCGTATGGTCGTTGGGCAGACGGATTACGATGAGCGCGGGCACCGTGCCCGCCGCAATCTTTTGTCCAAGGTCCCGCTCGAACTCCGAGGCGCGCACTTGGTCTGGAATGCCGAGGTTGAAGGAGGGATACTGCCGGTCGGTAGCCTCGAAGACCGGCTCGAGCATGGGCGCATTGAGAAACAGCCGCTGGCCCTCTGGCTCGGCGCCTGCCACTTCGTCGTTGCCCTCAATCTCCAGGCCCTCTCCGTAGTTCAGCAGTCCTTTGCCGCTGGCCGCGATATGCTCCCAGAGCGATCCGAATTGTGGCTCATCCTCCGGCATCGGTGAGTCGGCATCGCCGAAGACCGCTCTTCGCCCCGGCTGGGCAGCGCTGAAAGAATGAGTCCGCCGCCCGCCGTAGCCGGAAGTCCATGCTGTATTGAAGAATGCCGTCGGGTTCATGCCCATCAACCAGCGATGGCCGTCGTTGGAAACATCGCCGTCGACATAGAAGTTGTCGCTCATGGCAAACTGGCCAACCAGCGCATGCAAATTGGGAGTGACCCTGAGATGCGTCGCGGTACCCAGCTCTTCGGCCCAGCCGTCGAGACCGTAACGGGCCAGCGTCAGGTCGCCGTTGGCGCCCGGCACATCGCCCAACACTTCGTCGTAGGTGCGATTTTCTCGTATCACCAGAAAGCAGTGCTTGAGATGGGGAAGCTCGGGCTGGCCGGTAATGTCCGCAGTGTTGGCAGCGATCACGGCCTGTGTCAGCGAATCGGGTGTGCCCAGGTCTGCCAGCGCGATCACGCTCAGACTGCCCATTTCGAGATCGCCGATGTATTTAGGCATATTGGGGTCGTGTTGTTTGCCACCATTCGGTCCCGTGCCCTTGCCCTTTGTGTTGACCACGTAAAGTATCTTGCCGTCCGGCGAGAGCGCCACGGCCGAGGGGTTCCAGCCAACCGGAATATGTTCAATTACCTGGAGGGTTGCGGTATCGACCACGCCAATCGCGTTGATGCCCGACTCGGCCACGTAGAGGCGGCCGTCGCGCACCGCCAGGCCGCTCGGCATCACGCCGCGCAGAGGCCGGCCTTTGCTGTCCTGAAAACGGGGCCCGGTGAAAGGCGATAACTGTGTCTGCGCCAGCAGCCTTCTCCCGTCCGCGCTCACCTTCACCAGCGTGTCGTCATGCGCAAGCGTGACAAACACGCTATCGCTTCCGGCCGCAAGACCGGTGGGTGCGGCGCCACCGACGATCCCGCCTCGAATTTCGGTGATTCTTTCCCCAAGCCGCAACTTTGCAGTAATCGAGGGATGCCGGCGGCTGTGTATGCTATAGGTCCACAGCGAGCTTCCGCGATCGGAGTTCTCGTCGCCCAGGCCGGGAATCTGTTTGCCCTCAATCACCGCACCTTCGCGTGCGGCCTTCGACGGATAGCCGAAGGGCGGAAAATGAAGCCCGGAGCCCAGCTTGTCCTCTTTGTTGTAACCGGGGATCGTGCTGTACTCGAACAATCCGGTGTTGGCGACATAAAGTCTCTTGCCATCCGGAGAGAGCGTCAGGCCAAAAGGATAGTTGCCGGTGGGCGCCTCGGCCAGCCGCTCGAGCTTTGCCGCATCCAGAATCACAATCCGCCAGTTTCCCTGGTCGAGGGCGTAGATCGTTTTGCCGTCGGCGGAGACGGTGAGCGTGGCCGCAAAGCTGCCGCTCGAAACCTTCCCCGCTATCGGGCCGTCAAGTGAAACAGTGCCCGCAGGCTTCCAGTCGCTGGTTCGATAGGCGCGAATCTCTCCGGAGTCGCCGGTAGCCACATAAAGCAGAGTCCCATCGGGCGAGTACGCGAGGCCCGCGTGGACTTCGATGGCGGGATCCTTCTTTGACCCGGCCGGCATGCGCAGCACTTTGGGGTTAGCACTGGTCGGATCGGTGATCACGTTAAGCGCAAACGGAAAACCGACGGACGGTATTGCGATTTGGCCGCCTCCCGGTTTCATCGCAAGTGCAAATGGATAAGGAGCCAGCGTTATCCAATTGCCGACAGGGTGAATCTCGCGGCCATTGGGAAGAACGGCGGTTACGCCGGTCTCTGCTACCAGAGCCGGAGCAACGCAAAAAGCAGCCGCGCAGAAGAGAAAGGCAATTTCTGGAAGGCGCATGATGCAACAAAGCATAGCATCAGGAGATTGAAAGTTGCAGATTGGCGTCTTTCGAAGTTAAAGCAGGATGAAACAGACACCGTCTTCCAGCGAGCTGTCAAAATTGTTGCTATTAGGCAATTTAATTGTCTTTCGAGCCGTGGCTGCTGTCGCGGGGCCAGGCGCAGACATTCCTGTTGCCGGCACGTGCAGAATCAGTCACTTTGGATCAAATGCGTGCCACAGGATTCTCTGACCACCAATTCCGAGCAATGTTGAATGTGACGCGGAGGAAGATCTCGGTTGCTAATTCGTTCGAGTAGAGCTCGGACCGCAGATCGCGCAATCTCACTGCACGGTTGTCGGATCGTAGTCAATGCTGGGCTGAGAAGCGTGGCATATTGCACGTCGTCGAATCCAACCACGGCTACTTGTTGCGGGATCGAGAAATGTAGTTGCGTAAGGGTTCGCATCAGGATGGCTGCTGTTTGGTCATTCGAACAGACTATTGCGTTTGGCGACGAAACTTCCATCAGCCGAGCGACGAACTCCGGGTCTCCGGGGTTACCAAAATGAGCAAGTCGATATTTGTGCCGCACACCGAAGGAACGGATTGCTTCGCGACACCCCAGGAGCCGCAGATCGGTGGTTGAAGGATAGTGAGGCTTCGCCACAAAGCAAATGCGGTCTCGCTTATGCTCGAGGAGGTGAGTAGTCAACGTAATCGCGGCGACGACGTTGTCTATCCCAATCAGGTCGAACTCGCTCTGAGAAGGGAATTCCCCAAGATCTCGGTCAAGCAGCACAATCGGAATCTTTCTTTGAACAAATGCATCAGCGAGGCGTCGATTCCAAAGTTCGCGGTCTGGTATCGACTCGATTGGTGCAAAAAAAACTCCATCCACAGGCTGCTCGATATATTGCTGGCAAAGCCGCATGGCCTCATCGCTGGATGTGATCGGCGTTTCCGCATCCCCCCATCGCACGCTACAGCCAAGAGACTGCGCGAAGCGTGTGATCTCGCCGCAAATGGGGCTCAGAATTTCTGTATTGCCCAACCCAGGCACAAAGAGGCCGAGGACTCGCGATGTCGAAGCTGAGGGCTGATGCGCTTGGGTCAAAAAGCTGCCTGAGCCGGCCCTGCGAGTGATTACGCCCATCTCCTGCAACTCGCGCAACGCTCGCGCTGCTGTCGGGCGGGACACCTTGTAACGCTGGCAAAGTTCGGACTCGCTCGGCAAGCGCTTTCCGTGCGCGTACCTACCCTCCAAGATTGCACGCTCGAGTGCTTCAAAAACCGCCGTATACTTTGCCATCGCTCACCTGTAATGACAGATATTTTAACAGATATTTTACAAGAGGGCTTGTGAAATGTTCTCGCATGCGTTGATAATCCTCTGCGCAGGTAAGGGAAGTCAACCCTACCTGTTCAATCTGATATTACAGGATCGGTCACGTAGTATGCGCAATCGATCATTTGTATTCGGGACGTGGACAGCAGTTCTGCTGGTTCTATGTTCAGTTTCAGCTGTTAGCCAAACTATCACATCAGGAGGCATCCATGCATAAGTTCATCGATCTTTGCCAGCAATGGTTTCTGCGGCGGCCCATAGCAGTTTTGGGTCTACTGCTTTTGCTGGCCTGCACGCAGAGCCAGTCGCAGCAAACGCAAGGTGCGATCAACGGTTCCGTGACGGACCCCTCGGGTGCGGTACTTCCCGGCGCAACCGTCACGCTCACCAACACGGACCAAGGCGGGGTCCGCTCAACCAAGACCAGCGGTATCGGCGAATACAGTTTTATGGACGTGGTGGCGGGGCGCTACTCGTTGACGGTTTCCATGCCGGGTTTTGAGAAGTGGTCCGTCTCCGGAGTGGTGCTGGCTGTCCGCCAGGAACTCCGGCTGGACGCGAAGCTCACGGTAGGCGCGGTAAAACAGGAGATCAGCATCAATGCCGATCAAATAAACACCATTGAAAAAGAGTCCCCGACCCTCAGCGGCACATTTACCTCCGCGGATGTCATCAGCCTGCCGGTGAACACGCGCGCCAGCGCCTCAGGCACCAGCGCAGCCAGTATCCTCGGCTTCCTGCCCGGGGTGCAGAACGACAGCTCCGGCTTCTCGCTGATGGGCGCTTTGCCTTTTGAGACCGACATAACCGTGGACGGCGTTACGACCAGAAGCGCCGCCGGCGGTGCCGGCTACCTCCCCAATTCCTTCCCGTCGACCGAATCGATCTCGAATATCCGCGCCGACGGTATACTGGCCGGTGCCGAGTACGCGGACCCAGCCCAGATAGTGGTTACCTCCAAGGCTGGAACCAATACTCTGCATGGCTCCGGCTTCATCTATTCCCAGAGTGACCTGTTCAACGCGATTGCTTACCACTATCCGACGACAACCGTCAAGCCCCTCGTGACCGGCACAACCTTCGGCGGAAGCCTAGGCGGGGCGGTGGTGATTCCTCACTACTACAACGGCCATAACAAGACCTTTTTCTTCGGCACCTACGAGGGCTGGCGGCATCCGTCTCAAACGACAATCAATGAAGTCGTTCCCAGCACATTGATGAAGACGGGCAACTTCTCCAAGTACACATCGACCGTCTGGCCCGCCGGCGGCCTGACCGACCCATATACCGGCGCCAGTTGGGGAACAACCATCCCTTCCACGGCAATCAGCCCGATAGCCGCCAACACTCTCAAGACGTTCTACCCTGATCCGAATATCGGCGATCCCACAGCGTATACAGACAACGGTACCGCCAACTACCACGCGAATGTCGATAACAGCGCCCACTCCAACCAGTTCGATATCCGCGGCGATCAATACTTCGGGGCCAACCAGAAGTTCCTTGTCTGGAGCAAGTACACCTGGAAGAACTTCCCCACTACCAGCGGGGAGATTCTGAATATACCTTCGTCTATAACCCTCAACAAGAGCCAGGTGCTGAGAGTCGATACTAACTGGACCATCAAGCCCAAGCTGATCAACACAGGCGGGTTTTCATTTTCCCGGTATATCTCCGGCTCGTACGACAGCTTCGACGGCCACGCCTGGACCCTGGCGCAGGGTTGGGTGGGATTGCAGAACCTGTACTACAACGGCATTCCGCAGATGGCCTTCAACCACATTCAAAGCCTGAACGCCGACCGCCTGGACGGCCCGAGCAGGTCGTTCACCTACGACTACTTCGATGAGCTGATCTGGACCAAGGGCCGCCACACCGCGAAGGCCGGCGGCGAATTCAAACACTTGGAGACGGTCTCGGGGCTGAGCTTTAACGGCGCGGACAACTACGGCACCTACACCTTTAACACCAGCAACAGCAAGGGCCTCTTTAGCGGCGTCGATTTCGCGGACTTCCTGATCGGGCTTCCCTATGAGACGTTCTACGACGTGGTGCAGGAGGACAACGACGGTCTTTCGCAGTACTTCGAATTCTACGCACAGGACGAATGGCGCTTCAATTCGCGGCTGACGATTACCGCTGGCGTGCGCTACGAATTGCATCCCTCCTACCATGACCGGTATGGCGACATTGGCAACTTCGACCCGAGCGTGGCTTTGTCCGGGGAAGCACTCTATTCCCAGGGCATGGAAAGCAAGTTGGCGCAGAACTTTCTGACAAGCGCCAATGCCTGCGATCCCGATGGATTGCGCACTACCAACTCCGCCACCATCAACGGCGCCCCATGCATGCCAGTATTGAGCAGCAATGCGGCCAACATACCCGACGGCCTGAGGACGACTCCGAAGCGCATCTTGGTGCCGCGCCTTGGTTTTGCCTATCGTCCACTCGCCAACAACGACAAGTGGGTGCTGCGGAGCGGCTTCGCCATCTACGACGACACCGTGGGCGGCAGCACCTTCTACGGAATGACCGGCACACTGCAGTCCTATACCCAGCAGTACACCAACACCTACAACCCCACGACTTATGCCATCGGCTATCAGTGGCCTGCTATCGACGCAGCAGCCACCGCCAAGGCCTTCACGCCGGCCTACGGCACCGACTACTTCGGCACCTCCGCCGCCGTCAATTGGAGGGATCCCTATACCGAACAGTGGGATCTGACTGTGGACCACGACTTCGGCTCGGGCTACGCGGGGCGCATCTCCTACATTGGCTCCGAATCGCACGAACTGCAGTGGGCGCCGGATTACAACACGCTGCCGTTTTCTTCCACGGTCTCTGCCTACAACCAGCCGGCGTCGGCGAGGCGGTTCCCCAACTGGGGCCGCGTCTACACTTACATTCCCGGCGGCAACCAGCGCTACGAGTCTTTACAGTTGAGCGGCAGCCACCGCCTGCAGCACGGCTTGGAGTTCCATTCCGACTTCGCTTGGACCAAGAATCTGTGCGACAACCAGGGAGTTAGTCCCACGCAGTTCGCCGGGGAAACCGGCGTGGGCCGTTCGACCTCGCTTCTGGACCGTCACGCGGACTTCGGCGATGTCTACGGAACGCGCAGACTGCGCTGGAATACGACCGGGGTGTATGATCTGCCGATCGGCCGGGGCAAGATGTTCGGCTCCGGCATGTCGCGGGCTGCCGATATGATTGTTGGCGGATGGAACCTTTCCTATATTCTGCTCTGGCAGACCGGGGACTACCTGACGCCGTATTTCTCGAGCGGCCAAGCCGACCCCTCCGGCACCGGCTCTGGGCTGACTTCAAGCGCGGCTGGCTGGGACCCCGGCCATATTAACCAGCACCCCGACAGAGTTGCGGGCGTGAGTCCAGTTCCTGTCGGAGGGGCAAGGACCCGCTTGAATTGGGTCAACTCTGCCGCCTATGCCTGCCCCGGCAACCCCGCCTGGACGGTTGGCACTTCATGCACCACGGGCAGCGGCAAGGGTGCGGTTCCACTGCCCATCGGGCGCTTCGGCAACGCCACCGAGGGCAACCTGGAAGGTCCCCACATGTTCAACCTGTCGAGTGGCTTGAGGAAGACCATCCCGGTACATGACCGGCTCAGGATCTCTTTGGAAGGCACCTTCACCAATGTCATGAATCACACCAACCTGGGCAACCCCAACCTGAGCCTCAGCTCTACCAGCTTCGGGCAGATCACCAGCGCCAATACATCGGACCTCGGCGGACCGCGTACCGGTCAGGTATCCTTGCGAGCCGATTTCTAAGGTGACTGTTTTTTGCTTTACCTCGGCGTGGGCCCTCGGGTCCACGCCGTTTTTCAATGACAGCCGGTAATGCAGGCCTTTCCGATGCCTCCAGAAATTGCGGAAGTTGCCGCGCCCGGTTAGGACAATACGACGCGGGGCAGCGAGACCGGAGGCGGAAGATTATTTTTTTGGCCGAAAAATGGGACAATGAGGGAGTGCCCGGAAGGAGGTTTTGAGATTCGCAATATTCGCTCAGGAAGATATCTGACTTATCCACACGTCAAGAACTTGTTCGCCAATAGCCCAATGTCATTTCGCGTTGCCTCCGCGAATCCGCACGGCCATATGATCGAAATCCGTGAGAAGAGCATCCATGGGAGGCTCCTCGGAACGTGCCGGGGTTCGCCGACCGGAAGTTGGACATCTTACAGCACTGTTTCCTGTCATTTGAAGAATGCGGCGGGTGAGGCAGAGATCTATCTTGTCTTCCGAGGTGACGGTGGCGAACTCTTACGTCTCAACTGGCTACAGCGATTCCAGAGTTGCTATGCCTTTATCGGATTCGTGAAGGTCGCTGCTCCCTGTTGGTCGCATCGACTATAGCGCATCGGTTCCGGGTTACACCTACTCTGGAACTGCGATAAGCTTCAAATGAGCGCTTTGCGGACCGTCCCTAAGCATCCTCCCAAGAGCTTCCACCGGAGCGACCGCCGGTCACCACTCTCTTGTGCGAGCAGAAAATGCAGGTCATTCTACAACGTATGTCTTGAACCGAAGAACCCCGGAAATCTGCGGGTGATTCCGGGAGGAATGCGATGAATCAAGAGTTGTTGAAGTTGCGCAGGCGCGACTTTGTGAAAACGCTTGTAACGGCGGCGGCGGGTACTTTGGTCCCTGTGTGCGGCATCATTGAGGCAAGCGATGCGGCGACGCAAACGATAGCTCCTGCAGCAAACAAGGCCGGTCGGAACCCGCTTCTAGATGTGCGCCCGGTCATTGGCACGGGCTGGCGTGGGCACATGTTCCCCGGAGCCGTGGCGCCATTCGGACTGGTGCAACTTAGCCCCGACACGGCGGGGCCACCCGAGCCTAAATGGAATGCGAGAGGAGACTATTATGGATGGGATCATAGTCCGGGCTATCACTATCCGGACAATGTGGTCATGGGATTCACCCATACCCACGTGCAGGGTGCCGGAGCTGGCGACCTCGGCGACATCCTGGTGATGCCGATGGTCGAAGGGCGCAACTGGGTCTGGGACGCTCGCATCCCCGACGATCTGGCCCAGATGCAGATCGATGCACTTGGACAGGACTCGGGCTGGGTCTTCAGTGGATCGGAGCCAGGGTACCGTTCTTTTTTCGCTCACGAGAGGGAAGTGATTCATGCGGGCTATTACGGCGTACATCTCCAAACGCCGGATGTGAAGGCGGAACTGACCGCGACCACTCGCTGCGGCATGCACCGATATAGTTATCCCCAGTTGCCGGCTGAAACACGCCAGGGGGTAATTGTAGACTTGGTTCATGGCCTCGGAGGCAAGGTCTACCACGCGGAGTTGAATATTGAAAGCAGCTCGCGCATCAGCGGCAGACGATCCAACCATGGGTGGTCGAGTGATCGTCAGATCTACTTCGTCATGGAATTCTCTCGCCCGGCCACAACCGTCGAGATCAGTGTAGACGGGAAAACAAGCGCGGCCTTCGTTGGAAACCTGTACTCGGGCACGGATGTGAAAGCCATCTTCAGCCACGCACCGGGTGCGGACCCGCTCGCGATCCGCGTCGGCATATCGTGCACGAGCATTGAAGGCGCCAGAAAGAACCTGGCCGACGAGATCCCGCATTGGGATTTCGATGCAGTGGTTCACCAAACCGAACAAGCCTGGAACAAGGCGCTGTCAGTCCTAGATGCGGAGCTTTCAAGCAAGCCGCTTGCTCAGACGTTCTACACAGGGGCGTACCGCGGCCTGGTAGCCCCTGCGACATTCAACGACGTGGATGGGACCTATCGGGGGCAGGATCGCCAGAATCATCCGGATCCAGGGTTCACGAAATATACCACGCTTTCAATCTGGGATATTTATCGCGGTGAGTTTCCCTTCATCATGCTCACGCAGCCGCATCGGACTTGCGACATCGTCCGCACATTGCTGGCCGACTATACACAGCTTGATCAGCACGCGCTGCCCATGTGGCCCTTGTGGGGGAATGAAACATGGAGCATGACCGGATTTCACGCCGCGGGCATGATTCTGGGAGCCTATGTCCGCGGGTTCCGCGACTTCGATGCGCAGGCCGCCTACGCCGCAATTCGCGACACCGCCTTGGTGGGAGCGACCGCCAAAGGCAACAGGGAATTGCAGGAGCATTTTCGTCAATACAGCTATGCTCCCATGGACTTGCAAGCTGGGTCGGTCTCCTGCACCCTTGACCTTGCTTACGACTACTGGTGCGCGGGTGCGATGGCTGAGCTGCTCGGCAAGCATGATGACGCGGCCATGTTCTATAAGTTAGGCCAGAACTACAAGAATGTCTTTGACCCTGTGACCGGCTTTATGCGGGGTAAGACGAAAGAAGGCAAATGGCGCGATCCCTTCCGGCCCGATCAGGAATACGAAGATTACGTTGAAACCGATGCCTGGCAAGCCAGCTTCAGCGTCCCTCACGATGTACAGGGCCTGATCGACTTATATGGCGGAGATGCGCCGTTCATCGCCAAGCTTGACGCCCTCTTCGCTGCCCCATCCTTCGTATTGGATTCGCGGCCGGACATTACCGGAATGGTCGGGCAGGATGCTCAAGGCAACGAACCTAGCAATCACATTCCCTACTTGTATCCGTTTGCGGGCGCGGCGTGGAAGACGCAATATTGGGTTCGTAAGGTGGCGGCGCTCTACAACAACACGCCTGCGGGTATTCCCGGCAACGATGATTGCGGGCAGTTGGCGAGTTGGTTTGTATTTGCGGCGTTGGGCTTTTACCCGGTAAACGCCGCCACGGGCGTGTATGTCATCGGCAGTCCGCTGGTAAATCGAGCCACCATTCATAACACGCAAAGAGGAACCGCATTCACAATCGTCGCGGAGAATAACTCGCATGAAAACATGTATATCCAGAGCGCAAAATTAAACGGCAAAGAGTTGAAGTGTTCCTGGTTCACACACGATAACATTCTCGCCGGGGGAGTACTACATTTCCGCATGGGCAGCAAGCCAAACAAGGAGTGGGCTTCGGCGCCTGAAGATCGTCCACCATCAGGGCTGGTTAAACGCTGAGCGGAGTTGGGGGTAGTGTCTCAGTTTGAATAATCAGACCCGCACTATTCCAAGGCCAAGTGGGTCTGTGCGAAAACACTGCGGGGTGCATATCGGAGTGAGCAGATCGAACGCCCGCTGGAGGCCATATTTGTTTTTGGGCGCGATCTGTCGTTCACTGCGCAACAATGCAGGTTTTCAAGGAATTCCGGAGTGGCATCACATTCCAGACAGCTGAATTGTGGGGGAGTCGTGGGGCTGGAGAGATTCGGCTTCTGTTCAATGAAAATCTGGCAATATTGGGGATTTTTCCAAGTTTTGAAGCCGTTTTCATAATGCAGCGACCCTCTGATTTTCAGGGCTGCTTTCATTTCATGGATCAGCTCCCGTCTCTCGGAACTGAGGATATGGAGTTCAAAACATTTGCGGTTGCGGGGGTCAGGCCCCCCAGGAAGGACCTCTTCTACGCGGAAACCCGGAAGAACAGAGGCGGTTCTGATTCGGTCTCTTCCTTGAGATAGGCCGGCTCCGGGGTATTGTCCACGAAATGGGTGCCGTTATCCGTAAGCACAGTGTGGATGGTGTAGGGCACAGCCGCGATCAAGGCGCGCAGGAAGTCGGCGGCGATGCGTCGCGTGGCGCGCTTATGCAGTTCTGCGAAGGCGAACTTGCTGGTGCGGTCGATAGCGACGAAAAGATAAAGCCTGCCCTGCTCGGTCCTGACCTCGGCGATGTCGATGTGGAAGTAGCCAATGGGGTACTGCTTGAACTTCTTTCTTGCCGGTTTATCGCCTTCGATCTCGGGCAGACGGCCGACGCCATGACGCTGAAAGCAGCGGTGAAGCGAGGATCTGGTAAGAGCAGGAATCGTCGCCTGCAGGGTGTACAGGCAATCGTCCAAGGGCAGCAGCGTCTGCTTGCGAAAAGCACTGATCACAGCCTCGTGCTCTCTGGTCAAGACCGTCGAACGGGGTTCCTTGGGCCCCATGGGAGCATCCTCGACCGTCTCCCGTTTCCTCCACTTGGCAACGGTCTTGGGGTTGATCCCATAGTGCTCCACTAGACGGTTCAGGCTCGCTTGACTATGTTGTATTGCTCGACGCACTGACGCTGTCGTTCGGGCGCTGCCGTGAAGTACTTGTCCCATAGAGCCTCCTGCGAGAGCATTTGGTCATACTTTACTCCAGCACACTGTGGGACTAAACAGCTAGGGTAACGCAGGGCGGGGCGTGGGAAAGTCAGGATGGGCGGTTCCGGTTGTACGGAAGTCAGGGATGCGATGGAATGTGATGAAGTTCGCGTCGTGCCAGCTATGGGCTCCGCCGGTTTCATCCTCGAAGGCTGTTCGGGAGACGGCGACGATGTCTGCGCCGTCGAATTGCCAGTCGACATACTGAAACGCAAAAAACTTTGGATCGGGATGGGAGAGGATGGTCTTCTCGACCTGCCAGTGATGCAGATCGGCGGAGGACATGAGGACAAGGGTGTTCCTGACGGCCGCGGGATCTTCGGCGGAGAGGGGTTCGGAGGGCAGGGCGGGGTTGGAGAGGGTCCAAAAGCGCTGGCTGACGTTGTCATAGCGGATGGAGAACTTTTTGGCTCCGCCGGGGAAATCAATGACGGTGGAGAATTGCAGCACACCGCAGTGGAGTTCGGCGATGGCGGCTTTTTCCACGTCGTCGACGCGGAGAATGTCGAGGATCTGATGGTTCGGGCCCAGGACCGCGTTTCCCTCAAGCCAGGTCTTTCCCCCCGCAGTTCCGGAAAGATAGAGAATGCGATTCGTGAAGGTCCAGTTGCTACGGTCGAGAAGGTCGGAATCTATCGGAGCGGAGAGGATAAAGGCCTGGAAGGCGGAGCCGGCGGGATGGTATTCAAAGGCTCGCCAAACGCGGCCTCGATCGACGACGACGGGCACGGGCGCGGTGTGGTAGCCGAGCCCATCGGTCAGGTAGGCGGGATCGCTCCAGGTTTTTCCCTCATCGATGGAACGGCGAATCACGATTCTGCCGTTGTTGGCGGTCGTTCCCATGATGTAGAGCCGGTTGCGCAGAAGAAACATCGAGGACCAGTACTGGTCGTGCAGTTCGGCGGTCTTCTGCCAGGTGGCTCCGTGATCGCGGGAGACAAAGATGCGGGTCAGGCCGGAGGTGTGCTCGGTGGAGTTGGGACCGAAGAAGTCATGTGAGCAGACGTAGAGGCCACTGGGAAGAACGACGATCGAAGGCGAACCGAGATAGACCCCGGTCGGGGCGGGCTGATGATCGATGACCACTCCAGGAGGCGGTGTTGCCGGACGGGCAGGCGAGGCCAGGAAAGGAAGCAACAACACGGCCATCCACGCTGGTTTCATCGACGCTGCTTGCATGATTCCTCCACTGGATTGCTCTCATCCGGAATCTCCATTTTGGCATCCGATTTTCGTGTCAGTCTACACCCAACCGCCTCGCTGGTGCCGGATTTCTTGAAATTCTCATTCCGAGCGCGTCCAGGAGTCTACGGATGGCCATTCCCGCTTGTTGCCTAGCAAACGACAACCAGGAAACAGCTCATTTTCAGCGAGATCTCCGACACGTCTCTGTCCCTGCCCTCCGGTCTCTGTCAAATTCTGGCCTGCTGCTGGTCAATCTTCACCCCGTCGGCACTGGCAGCGCGGCGATCCGCTGAATCATACTTCCGAACAACCGCTGCGTCAGATGGCTCTCCGCCAGCAGCAACCAGTAATAGCGGGCGTGCTTGATCAATCGGCCACCCGTCTTCACCAACCGCTGTTGCAAACTCGTCAACAACCAGTTTTCGATCCTCGCTGGCAGCACCAGCCGCCGCCACAGGTTCCCCAGGTTGTAGGCGATCACACTCAACCTCAGGCGCACCTCGTTGGAGCGGAACCGATGGCAGCTCAGCCGCGTCATCTTCACCGCCTGCTTGCCTTCCTTGATCCACTACTCTGCCGTGCCGCGCCGGTTGTAGAACCGCACCACCGCCCGGCTGTACGTCTCCAGGTTGGTCACGATGAATCCTGCGCGGGGGAACAACTCCCCGAAGTGGAACTCCACTTTCGCCACGACTCGTCGCGCTGTCTTCCAACTCGTTGTCCGATACAGAAAACTCTTGTACCGGACCACCGGCTTGTGGCTGGGCCTCCCCACTGGGCGAGTCAACAACTCGGCGATGTCCAGTTCCAGGCTGTCGTTGGCCGAGATGCGGATGGCGTACCTCACGTTCCGCTCTTCCAGCGCCTCGTAGATCTCCGGCTTGGCAAAGGCAGCATCGGCGCGAAAGACCACTTCTTTGCCCAGCTTTTGCTGCCGCTCGATCTCCGGCAGCAGCAATTCTTCCCAGTCCTCGGCGCTGTGGACATTGCCGGGCCGCAACTTTGCCGCCAGACAGTCGCCCTCGCGATTGAACAGCAGCAGCGGGTGGTGGCAGGTGGACTCGAAGTGGCCGTTGTAGGCGCTGTTCTCTTGCTGGCCATAAACCGGAATCTCGGTCGAGTCCATGTCCAGTACGACGCGCTGCGGAGAGGCGATGGTTTCCGCTTTGGCAATCAGATTCCGATTGATCGCGGCCAGCCCGGTGAGATTCTCTTCCTGGGTAAGCACCGCGGTCTCGAAAGATTGCAGCCGGGAGGTCAGCGCCGCTCCACGCTCCCAGATCTTCTCCGAGCCGATGAACCAGAACGTCGGGTCTTGCGCGAGCCTCTCGGCATCGTTCACATCTTCGTATCCTGCCAAGCGACTGTAGATGGACTGTCGCAGTAGATCCGGGAGCGGTAACTGCGTGTTCTTGCCTCGTCGGTCGTCCAGGATGTATTCGGCGATGAGCGCACTCAATCCCAGACGTTCATCCAACTCACGTACAAAAAGCAAACCACCGTCGGAAGTGACGCGTGATCCCTGAAACTGAACTTTCAATGAGGTGTTGAACGATAGCTGAAACGGCCGGTTTTGTACCTCACCCATTGGGTGCTAACCTCCAGAGCGTCATCGTTGTGTTCAAACCTTCATCAATACTGACGTTGACGGCGATCTGATGGTTCCGGAGTGAGAATCAAAATGGAAATGTAGGCTAGAATGGTTTCTTGGACTTGACGCTTTTGGGCGCACCCTCGGGACCAGGAAAGGGAGCTTGGTGAGTATGCAAGTGAAGGCGCGGCGGTCAACGGCGAAGGCTTCGGTTTTCACGCTTCTTTTGTTTGCAGGTCTTATAACCTCAGCGACTGTAGCCGCCGGCCAGAATGGGGGCAGATACGAACTGACTGGAGTTCGGCTGATTGGCCGTTTCCAGGTGGTGAATGGCGGCCTGAAAGTTGCTGAGATCAAGGATCGCAGGAGTAGGGCGAAACTCCAACCGAGCGAGGTTTTCTCACTTCTGCTGGGCGATGGACGCGTTATTGCTGCCTCGCAAATGAAGTTGAGCGGGACTCCTGTGCTGGAGCCGGTGGCGCCTGACGTGACCGCGTCGAGCGCGGCAGCACGGGTTGCCGGACGGAGGCTGTGCGCGAACCTGAGCACAGCCGACGATGCACTGGCGGTGCACTGGTGCGCAGTGATTCGTGATGGCGCAAATTACCTGCGCCAGGAAGTGACGCTGAAGGCCGGGGCACAACCGGTGAATATTGCCGAGGTGCGGATGTTTGACTTTGCTGTCGCCGACGCGCACGTGGTGGGTTCAGTTCCAGGCTCGCCGATGGTGGCAGACAACTTCTTTTTCGGCTTCGAATTCCCGCTTGCCGTGAGTGCAGTCAAGGATGGACGGGCGACGGCCGTTCTGGCCCGTGTCCTGCCGCTCGAAGCGGGGCAATCGATCACGTATTCATCCGTCATCGGGGTTGCCGCTCCGGGCCAGATGCGGCGCGAGTTTCTTGCCTATATCGAGCAGGAGCGGGCGCATCCCTATCGGACTTTTCTCCATTACAACAGCTGGTACGACCTTGGCTTCGGGGAGCGCTTCAATGAAGACCGGGCTCTGGACCGTGTACATGCCTTTGGCGAAGAACTAGTGCGGAAGCGCGGCGTGAAGATGGACTCGTTTCTCTTCGACGACGGTTGGGACGATACACAGACGTTGTGGGCCTTCAACCCCGGAATGCCAAACGGCTTTACCAAGATTCACGAGGCGGCCGCGCAGTATGGATTCGGAATCGGCGTGTGGCTCTCCCCGTGGGGCGGCTATTCGACGGCAGGAAAGCAGCGCAAGGCGGCGGGAGCGAAGGCGGGCTACGAGACAGTAAAGGGCGGTTTCGCGCTGTCCGCGCCAAGGTACTATGCGCTGTTTGAAAAGACTTGCCTGGAGATGATTGCCAAGTATGACGTGAACCAGTTCAAGTTCGATGGCACAGGAAATGCCCGCCAGGTGTTTCCGGGCAGTCTTTTCGACAGCGATTTTTCGGCGGCCATTCATCTGATCGAGCGGTTGCGGCAGCAGGAGCCTGACATCTTTATCAACCTGACGACGGGCACGCGCCCTTCGCCGTTCTGGCTGCGCTATGCGGACTCAATCTGGCGTGACGGAAGTGACCATGGATATGATGGCGTGGGCAGCCAGCGTCAGAAGTGGATCACGTACCGCGACGAGCAAACCTATCGCAACATTGTCCAGGGCGCCCCGCTTTTTCCATTGAACTCTCTCATGCTGCACGGGGTGATCTACGCGGAGAAGGTGAACTATCTGCGAGAGGACCCCAATGGCGACTTTACCGACGAGGTGCATTCCTATTTCGGTACTGGAACGCAACTGCAGGAGATGTACATCACGCCCTCCCTGCTTAGCCAGCAAGACTGGGACGTTTTGGCGGAGTCGGCGAAGTGGTCGCGCACAAACGCGGGGGTCCTGAAGGATACACATTGGATCGGGGGCGACCCTGGAAGGCTTGAGGTCTATGGCTGGGCCTCGTGGACTCCTGGGAAGGGGATTGTCGTGCTGCGCAATCCTTCCAATCACTCACGGGAGTTTGCATTGGATGTGAAAGCGGCGTTTGAGTTGCCGATGCACGCCGCGAAAGCCTACCGGGCGCACAGCCCGTGGACCGCTGACAGTGCACAAGCTCCGCTAAGTCTGCACGCAGAACAGCCCCAACTTATTCAGCTGAAGCCGTTCCAGGTACTCACATTGGAAGCAGAGCCGGTAAAGTGAGCTTATGTATTACCGCACAGAATTCTTGGTCAATTCGGCAATCTGAAGGAACTTTCCCTAGAGCGGGGACTCGTGCGACATAGAAGAGCTGGTTGAGTCACAGAAAAAGCCTGGCTCTGTTGATATCCTCGATACGGCTTTGCAGAAGGTTTCAGAAACCGAGTTAAGCTGAAGCTGTTCTGGCAACTTCGCAAACCTTACATGGCCGAAATCGGACTAGTGCGATTTGCCCGGTTGGCTCTTCAAGTCAGCCAGGCGGTTTTGCCCGCGCAGCGCACGAAGTTTCGCAAGCGGCAATTCACGCAGCCGCAGTTGTTGTCCGTGCTCTGCTTGATGCGCTACGAAGATTGGACCTTTCGCGAGGCCGAGGTTCGTTTGTGCGAACACACGGAGCCGCGCTCCGCCTTGCAACTGAGCTCCGTTCCCGACTACACCACGCTGTATCGCTTTCTGGCCCGGCTCGATCCTGCCGATGTGGCGCCGCGGGTGATGAACGAGATCGTGCGGCGTATGCCTGGGAGGTGGCGAAGTCCGGCCACGGTAGCTGTCGATGCCACGGGGCTGGCGCAGAGTGCGGTGAGCAGTTACTTCATCCGCCGGGTAGAACCTTTTGGCCAACCGCAGCGAACCTGGAAGCATTGGCTGAAATGGCTGGCCGTGCGCGGCATCCACATTATTGTATGCCAGAAAGCGCTCGCGCCCACATTTGACGAAGCCAAAGCCATTGTCGCCAACGCGGCCTGACGGTGTTGTAGTGGACGCACCAGCGATCGGCCAGTACGCGCAGCTCCTTCATCGAGTAGAAAACCTCTCCGTTCAAGAACTCATCCCGCAGCTTTGAGTTGAAACTCTCGCAGTAGCCGTTCTCCCAAGGAGAGCCGGGTTCGATATATAGCGTCTTCGCCCCGGTTGCAGCCAGCCACTTGCGTAGGTTCAGCTCCGCCACCAGTCGCTTCAGCTTAGCGTTCTCCTGCTCAAGCTCCTTCAGCCGCCGCCGCTGATCCACCTGTAGGCCACCGTACTCCTTGCGCCAACGGTAGTACGTCTGCTCTGTAATCCCGGCCTCCTTGCACGCTATGGCCGCCGTCTTCCCGTTCGCCGTACCCACCTCGATCTGCCGCAACAATCCCACAATCTACTCCGGTGTCTGCTTCCTGCCCCGTGCCATTCCAGGCCCTTCATCATTCCAGTTTCTCTCACTGCAACTGGCACAAAAGGTGACGGGCACTCCATTTTTCCCAAAAAAGTGGCCATTTTCAGAGGTTCGCCGTGGTCTGCCCGATGTTTTGTGCCAGCGAGAAGAGGCACCGGAACAAGGTGAAGGGCCCGGCTAGAACTGACCAATTGGAAGGCTAGTGCTTTGGCAAGAACGGATTCTGGATGACCGGCCCGGTGTTTCTAACCAGCGAGATCCTTGGTGTAGCGCGTCCACGGCCTTTGGGTGCCAAGGTCACTTAGTCTTGCGATTTCCGTTCGACTCCAGTCAGAATCCATTCGATCGACTTACCATACCGCTTGGCGATTCGATAAAGCACCGCAACCCCTGGCTCCTTCTTGCCCCTCTCGATCGCGGAAAGGTGGCTCTGACCGACCCCAACAGCGTGGGCCATCTCCGCCTGATTCGTGTCAAAACCGCGCAACTCGCGAATCCTTCGCCCAACGGCCTTCCAGTCGATTGACAAGTCGCGATTTGGGGCAGCAGTTGACATAATATCTCCATAGAGCTATATTAGCTCTATAGGGCGCGAGGGGTTGGTCGTCCTATCCTTCGTACTTTAAATCAACGCGATGACCGGGGCGCAGAAGGCCAACCAGAAAAATGAGACTTGCGCCAAAGGGCCATCGAGCATAGTACGGGTGGATCCGCCGGCGTGAACGAAGCTGAGGGTGAGCACGAGGATTGCTGCGCTTCCCGCATACGCATTGGGCACGGCATAATTGCGCGATCTGCGGGCTCACCATCGATCAACGATGCGGCGACAATGCTATGAAAAGAGATGTAGTTATGGCGAATGACTTGATGAACGATTCCGTCGTCGCGCATCACTGCCCCGCCTATACGGTCGGGGTTCACGAGGCCGGCTGGAACACTGCAATCAGCAACATTGTGTTCCCCAGGCCAGGGCAATTGCGCTCCCGCAAAGTCGTATCGCGGTCGTCTGCCCGTCCCAAGGGCAAGTATCCATCCTGGAAGATGAGGCGGATGGTTCAGTGGGAATCCGAAAACGAACTCAACGCCTTTCGTCTTCTCGATTGCGATCCGGATGTGACCGGCTTTCATGAGCAGCCATGTCAGGTCATGTACATTCACGACGGGCAGGTCAGAAGCCATTATCCAGACATCCTTGTTGAAAAGAAATGTGCAAAGGAATTGTGGGAGGTCAAGCAAGAGTCCGAGGCGGAGGAGCAAAAGATCGCCACGAGAACTTCTCTACTTGCCCAGCAACTTCCCTTATGGGGCTACATCTACCGCGTTGTACTAGCCAAAGACCTCGCCATGCAACCGCGACTAGCTAACACGTGCTTACTTCTTGGTTTCGGCCGACGCGCAGTCACCGACTGCGAGGGAGAGTTCATCAGGCGATCTCTCGGCCAACACGGTTCGCTGCTCTGGTCGGATGCCTGCCGTGGGGAATTCGGACCTTGGGGCCGAGAGATCCTTTGCAACCTCGTTCTCAGGGGCGTACTGACTATCGATTTGAACTTGCCGATCTCGCCCATCACCCGCTTTGTTGCCAGGAAGGAGGACTTCTAATATGGGAACCTCCTGCTTGGAGCAAAACGCGATTGTCGAGATTGACGGGAAGGAGCATCGTCTTCACCGCAAGATCACCGACACCTGCTGGCAGTTGGAGGAATTAAAGACGGGCCTGCTGGTTACGAAAGAACACAACGAACTGCTTCGGATGGTAGCTAAGCAGCAACTGACTTTTCCCGGCAGCGTCCCTACGAGCAAATGTGGTCCAACTAACTTCGGCCTGTCAACGGAAGATTTGGAAACTGCAAAGCTGCGGCGCAGCTACGTCCTTGCAGTGCTAGACGTTCCCAATTCTCGGCAGCAAATGGAGCCGGCCATCATCGATGTTTGGAAAAGGGTGAAGCAACCAACGAAACCTCCTGGATGGGTTAGCGTATACCGCTGGAAAACTCGCTTCCAATATTCGAAAGGCGACGCCCGTGCACTGATCGACAACGCCTTCAACAGGGGCAACAGAACGAGCCGTTACGCCACAGCGGTCACGAGTATCTGCCAGGAGGCCATCTTGGCCAAGTATCTCAAACGGGAACGCAGCACCATCCAGGAGACATTTGAGGAGGCATTGCTGAGGGTCATGAAAGAGAATGAACTCCGACCCGACTCCGACCAATTGCCTATGCCGACACGGCGAATCATTACCCGCTTGATCGCAGACATTCCCGCGTTTGACAAGTATTCGGCCCGTTACGGTCATGATGCCGCTCTGAAAAGATTCCGCTATGTAAGGGGTCATCGCGTTGTTTCCGCACCGCTTGAGCGGGCTGAGATTGATCACACTCACCTTGATCTCTTCGTGGTAGACGACAAGACTTCCCTTCCCTTGGGCAGGCCGTACGTCACGGCCTGCATTGACAGCTACACCCGGTGCATTCTGGGAATATACGTAGGATTCAACCCGCCGAGCTACCAGTCCGTTGTCGCCTGTCTGAAAGACTGCTTTCTGCCGAAAGTCAATCTCAGGGAGGAATATCCCGAGATTGTCAATGAATGGGCTGCGTACGGTGTAATGCGCCAGCTCGTTGTTGACGGCGGCCAGGAATTCTACAGCAAGAGCCTGGAGCAGGTTTGCCTATCGTTAGGGATTGAATGGTGCGCCGCGCCCCGCCGTGAACCCTGGTTCAAGGGGAAAATTGAACGCTTCTTCGGGACCTTTAACAGAGGCATTGCCCATGGAATCCCCGGCACCGCGTTCAGCAACATCTTCGAAAAGGACGATTACGACCCGTCCAAGCACGCGGTCGTAAAGTTCTCAACATTGAAGTGGATCATCCGGAAATGGATCGCGGATGTATACCATCAGGAAACTCACAGGTCCTTGCAGACGACGCCGGCTCGAATGTGGGCATCGAGCATTAGGCCCGAGGATATCCGCCTACCAGATGGATCTACACAGCTTGATGCCGTCATGGGCCGCGTATACCGGCGCGTGCTGACCCACAAGGGTGTTGAATTCGAGGGCTTGTTCTACAGTTCACCGGAATTGAACAACTTGCGGATCAGCGCAGGCGCGAACCTGGAGGTGGAGATTCGCGTCGATGAAAGCGACATCGGCTCGATATTCGTCGTGTGGCCGAAGACCAACAGCACCTTTCGTGTCCCGGCTCGCAACGTGGAGTACGCGAATGGCATCAGCTTATGGCAGCACTCGATCTTCAGGAAGTGGCAAAAAGAAAGGGATCCCTCAAACCAGAGCCCGTATGGCTGGCTGAAGGCACAGGAAGAAATCCAGCGCAGGATTGAAGAGGATCTTCACCTGAAACGGCGCAGGACGAGAATGCGCGTTGCGCGCTTCAAAGAGGCTTCCGAGAAAGCTTATACCCAAACAGGCTACCGCGAGGCGACATTGGCCCTGCCCGAAGCAGTATTTCATCCGTCGACGAGAAGCTTGACGACAGAGAGTGGTGTCCTTGAATCCGCTCCGGCAGGGGGCTTCACGTATCAGCCTTTAGTAGAAATCGAAGACACCGGACTGAATTTCACCGCCATGTACAAGAAAGGATACGAAGTTGGATAAGTCTCTGACAATTATTGAGCGAATCGTAATCCCCCATACGGCATTTGTGGATGCACAAAGGCAGATTGAGCAGTGCTTTGCTTTCTCGGCCGGCCAGGGATCACAGGCGCTCGCAATCGTCGGTGAATCAGGCACGGGCAAGACCAGCCTGTTGGAAAGCTTTGAATCGAAGCACGAGCCAATTCGCCGCGACGACGGAATGGAGGTCCCGATCCTGCGCGCCACGGTGCCAAGCGGGCCGACCGTAAAGAGCCTTGCGGGAAAACTGCTTGAGGCCCTGAATGCTCCCGATCCCGAGCGGGGAACGGAAAATGAGAAGTCCAGGCGGCTCCGGGTGTTGATGAAGAATTCGGGAACTCGAATGGTCATGATCGACGAGTTCCAGCACTTCTATGACCGCGGCAAGCGGCAAATCATGTACAACGTTGCAGACTGGCTGAAAGTCCTGATCGACGATACTCGGACAACGCTCGTCGTCGCCGGGCTCGGCTCCTGTAGAAATGTCATTGACCAGAACGAGCAACTGGCCAGGCGATTTCTCGCTCCGATTCAGTTGCCGCGATTCTCCTGGACCGATGTTGGTCAGCGAGGTCAGTTCATTTGCATCTTAAAAGCGTTTCATAAAGAAATTGCGAAGCATTTTGAAGTTCCTGCGTTCCATTCAGAACAAATGGCCTTCCGCTTCTACTGCTCCACTGGGGGACTCATCGGCTATTTGGCCAACTTATTGAAACAGACACTGCGCAACGCGGCCGTTGAAGGTAGAAAAGTGATCCGCCTCGACGATCTCGCAATGGCACATTCGCAATCGATCTGGTCAAGTGAGTACTTTTCTGCACTACCAAATCCGTTCGAACGGAGCTTCCGTCTAGTAGAAACCGTCGACTTGTTAAATCGAGTGAGTAAGATAGGTGCCGTCGCCGAGATGGCTCCAATATATCGACCGCGAACAGCGACAAGTCCCGCGCGAGAGTCAATTGATTCCCTGCTGGTGCGCTCATGAGCACACCGCTCTTGGTTCGGCACCCTGCGCCATTTCCGACAGAGAGTCTTGTTGGGTATGTTCTTCGGCTAGCCGAGGAGAACGGCTACGCCTCACCATGGAGCGTGTACAGCCTGGCCGGCCTAAGGCAGAGCGAGATTCGGACGACCGGCTTCAAATTGGAAAAATTGGCGGCAATCATTAACCGTCCAGCATCCGAGCTCGAGAGCATAGGGTTTTCCGCACCTCTCAATCAGCCTCGCTGGGCTCGCTTGCTCGGACATAGCCTCGTTCCGACTGACTTGAATATCGTGAATCCCGGACTATGCCCGCGGTGTGTTGCCGAAAAAGGAATCATTGAGGCGCATTGGCACCTGACACTCATGATCGGCTGTCCCGTCCACGAGTGTATGACAGCGTTATGTTGCCCCAAGTGCGGAAAACGGCTGCGCCTGTTCAGGCGTGGGCTTCTCGAATGCGGGTGCGGCGGGAATCTGATGGAGTGCATGCAGCCTCCACTTCCAAATGCTGATGCGGCGCTTCTCGACATCATTCGACGAAAGGTTCTCGGGCTCCCGGCAAATGATGAGAGTCCTCTGTCTCTCCCTCGGGACCAACTCATGGAAATGAACCTGCGGTCGATGCTGTTCGTTGTTCGAGCACTGGGTAGGCACCGCCTGATCGCCGATGGAAGTACTGGCCTGGAGGATGAGCGGGAGCTTATCTCGGCTGCCGCGCGCGTGTTGGTGGACTGGCCAAAGAACTTCGTCGCCCTGCTGCTGGATATTGGGAAGAGACTCCAGCCGAATGGAAAAGGAGGAGTTCGAAAGCAATTTGAGCCGATTTATGGTGCTTTGTTCAAGAATCGCGCGATCAACCCAAGCCGGCAAACAGACTTTCTCAGAGTCGCGTTTTTGGAGTTTGCGGAGAATCATTGGGATCGTGGCTATGTGGACCCTAAGCTTCTAAAACGAGCGCGCGGAAACGTGACGAGCCGATTCATTACAAAATCAGAGTTCGCAGCACAAGCCGGGATACACGTTCTGACTGCGTCCCGGCTCCTCAAGGATCAAAAGATACCTTCAAGGCGGGTGCAATGCGGCAAGTCGGAACGAATTCTTGTCGACATAAGCAGCAACGTAATCCCGCGCAGTTGCCCGGGAAGAATTCATATGGAGAGAGATGCCGCAAGGCGTATGGGGCTTTCCGTTGGAGTGCTGCGGGCCTTGAAGAACAGCGGCATCTTCGAGTTTAACCATCTCTTGCCATCCAAAGGTGGTTATCATGAACTCGATATCGACTTGTTTACGAAGAGGCTGTTGGCGCTCGCGCCGCCCGCGGGGCCGCCCAGGGGCAACACAAGTGAGTACATTGCCGTGAAGACCGTCATGAGCGGGCATCATGATTCGCCGGAGGCAAAAGTGAATGTGGTGCGCGCGCTGCTGGCCGGAAGTCTCGCAATCGTCGGCAACGCTGACGGAACGATTGCTGGTTTGCTGATGGATCGAGCCGAATACCGACGCTTTGCCATGGATGCTCGTAGCCGTGCTGCCGAGGACACGATGCCTTCTTACATTGTTGAGAGACACCTACATTGCGATGCAAGCACGGTTCCCGGCCTGGTGCAGATGGGCCTACTTGAAGGTCACTGGTCGCCAACAGGTCTGAGGATTAGAAACGAATCCATCGAGGCATTCAAGACAGAGTATGTCGCATTGGCTTCGATCGCAAACAGCATTGGCGCCACCAGTACCAGGGGCTTAATGCATCTCTGCGAGAAAACTGAGATCAAGTTCCGATTGGTGCCGAGAACGGGGCAAAGGGCCCAACAGCCATTTATCCGGCTTTCGGACCGCCCGAAGCTGCTGGAAGCCAGGCTGAACTAAGTCAAGCGTCCGAGAACTCGACACGTTCACCGGCGTACGATCCGGCGCAGGCAAGAATCCCGCGATCCGAGGGACTCAGACGATGATTTCCGCCACGCAACTTTACGATTTCGTTCACTGTCCGCACAGAGTATGCATGGACGCATTCGGTGAGGAAACCGAACGCGATGAAACTTCACCTTTTGTAGAGCTCCTCTGGGAGCAAGGCCTTGTGCACGAGAACGCAATTGCTGAGGGACTCGCGATTAGCGCAAACATGAAATTGATAGACCTAGCCGATCGCGAACGGCAAACCCTGGCAGCGATGGCTCGTCGTGAGCCCCTCATATATGGTGGACGCCTGACAGCGGGTGATCTGGTCGGGGAACCTGATCTCCTGGAATGGTCCGGAACGGGGTACATCCCGGGCGACATCAAGTCCGGCTCTGGCTTTGAGGGAGATGAAGGTGAGGGCAGGTTCAAGAAGCACTACGCATTCCAGCTGGCTCACTATGTCTTCATCCTCGAACGACTTGAATTTGCAGCTCCCGGTCGCACCGCCTACATCGTTGACCGTGATGGCAGGCGTGTCGCATACCCCCTCATGGAACCCCAAGGAATTCGCAATACGGCAACATGGTGGGACAGTTATCTCGAGGCCTTATCTGAAATTCGCGCGATCCTTGCTCAGACAAAGAAGTCCACGCCGGCACTGAGCTCAGCGTGCGGCTTATGCCACTGGCAGTCAACTTGCAAAGACGTGCTTGAAAAAGCAGGCGACCTAACGCTGATTGCAGAATTGGGTCGGGCCAGCCGAGATAAGATCGGCGGCGTCATCCCAACCATTCAGGCGTTCGCTGACAGCAATCCCGACAACTTCGTACAGGGAAAGAAGACCGTCTTTCCTGGAATAGGAACAGGCAGCCTGCTCAAATTCCACTCTCGGGCCCAATTGCTCAGCACGCCAGGTGCGACAGCCTACCTCAAGGAGAGGGTCGAGTTTCCGATCAACCAGAAAGAGGTGTTCTTCGACATTGAGGCAGATCCGATGCGCGGTATCGTATACCTACACGGATTCGTGGAGCGTGAGTATGCGCGCTCAGACACGGCAGTGTTCATGCCCCATTTTGCAGCCGGAATTGAACCCATCCACGAGGAGACGGCATTCCGGGACGCATGGGAGTACCTGACTGCGCGAGTCCAGGACTCAACGATCTACTACTACTCCAAGTACGAGAGGACTGAGTACAAGAAGCTCGCAGCGAAATACCCCGCCGTATGCTCGGCAGGCGAAGTTGAATCCCTTTTTGCCAACCCTGTGATGATTGATCTTTACCTCGATGTCATCAAGAGAGCTACGGAGTGGCCACTCTATAACCAATCCATAAAGACCATCGCAAAATACCTTGGGTTCCAGTGGCGGGATGCGTCCCCCTCGGGAGCAGCATCCATCGAGTGGTATAGCCGCTGGGTCGAAACTGGCGATCCCGCGATCAAGCAACGCATCCTTGACTACAACGAAGATGATTGCCTTGCGACGGCCGTTGTCGTAGACGGAATTCGTGCCTTGCCGCTAAAAACATGAGCGCGACCAGGGAATTTCTTTCCAATCAGAATGCAATGATCTCTCCAAGGCTAATGCACAAGTTGCTTTCATCGCCCTTGAAATCGACATCTGCGGCCGAAACGAGGAATTTCAGCTTGATGCAGGCATCAATTCTTAGCCGCGCATTTCCGTGGTGACGATGTTGTGAGCGCCGCGTATGTCGAGCGAAAAGCAGCTGTCGAATCACCAGCCATCCAAGTGGAAGTCGTAACGCGCGCTGAGCTCGCGAAGGATCGCGAGCAGGTTCTCTGCCAGCCGGGACTTGTCCACGATGTGAAAGCAAACTGAGCGCCCCCCGGACGGGACCGTCACCGCTATTGCAGGAGTGGTTGCAATTGAGAATGAAGCGCAGGCCGCGCACGTGGCTGGCGTTGGCCAGTTTGCCGATCTTGTCACGCTTCGTCGTACGGCCGGAAGCGATGCAATGAATAACGGCCGAGGGCGCTGGCAGCACCTGCGGAGCGTAGGTGCTAGTGAAGATCTCTTATTCGGCGCCAGCGCGGTCAGTCTGGTCCACTTAGTCCGCCAGGCTGATGCGGTCGACGGTCTGGTTGAAGGGCAGCCCGCCATCTTCGCCTGCCGACTGGGACTGGGACTGTGCCGTTTAGTGGGTTGAGATCCCGATTCGGCAAAAGGCAAACTAGGCGACGTTGGCCTGGCGGTGGGCAACAAAGGCGGGACGGCAAGGGCCGCAAGAAATGCGGCAGCGCCGAGGCCTTTCAGCGCTGCACGGCAGGTATAGATCCGGTGAGCCGCACCGGATTTCTGACATTCACTAGCACCACTTTCCGGAATTGCCGCTGTAATTGCATGTCAAGCGGACCACTACGTCGTTAATCAAGTCGGGTGCACGATTCGAGACCACAGTATGCAGCCACGCTGGCGTACTGTCGGGGTATCCCACTGAGACCTTATTAGACCGCAAATCACGCCAAAGAACAGCAACTGGGAAGCAGCCGACGTCAAGAAATGCGTTCAGTGCCGATATGACGTCAGGTTTGTTGCCGTCCAAATCAATCGCGAAACGAAAAGACAAAGGAATATCCTGTGGCGGGTTAGTTGCACTCTCTGCGGACTCAAGGTCGCGAATCTTGGCTATGAAATAGCCGACCGTTTCCTCATAATTGTTCATCGGTAAATCCTCACTGTACTTTGAATTGCGTCGGTACACTGGCTCTGTAACGCGCTTCTCTCTAGTACTAGGTTTTTCCGAATTGAAACGAAGCGCAGGAGCCGAATTCGCGATCCGCGCGCTGGAAGTTCTCCGACTTTGCCAGCCAAAACTGCTTCCCGGCAGAATACGGGCATGCAAATCGTGACTTTGGAATATGCAAGCCCAATATTCAGTTGTGTTTAGAGGAGGCGCCGGCCACGGGAGGTCTTAGTAGTCGGACTCGAGGTGAATCCGTCCGTGCAGCTGTCTGATCTGCCCCGCAACTCGACTTTGGCGGTTGAGCAGGGGGCACTTGTGGCCTCCGCAGACGGCCCACCTTACTATACCTTTGAGGTGTCGTTGGCTATCAGGGTATAGTAACGGCCGCTTGGATGACATCTGGCATAGCTGTTGGACCGAAGCGCGCAACCCTGCCATCAACAACGCACACCGCCAGCAACGTTCCTGGCCTCTGAGAGTTTCAAGCTATCGATGGTCAGAGGTTCGTAAATTCGATTGCTCCTATCTTAATGGATACCAGGCTTCGTCCTCCCGGCACACATTTCGCGCACCGGCCCAGACGCGATACGGCAAAACTTGCAATTGCTGGGTCCGGGCAGGCTGATGCCGGATCAGCCGTTTTTAGCGCACGAACTGGTGTCGTTTTCCGGTTCGTGCGTACAGTTGGAGTTCGTTTACTCGAACAACTCAGGAAGTCTATATATGAGTCTTCGAGCCGAGGGCCAGCCAGCTTCAATGAAGGCATCCAGGCAGTCGACGAGTGCCCGTCTTCGCGCCTCTTCGCGAAAGATGTCCCTATGATCCGCCAGACACTGTCCAACGATTCGAACGAATACGTCAGATCCCATGTAGTCGAATTGGTAGCCCTGCCGTTTTCCTCCATGTAAGAGGGCATGAGCGATCAAGTCAAAGACCTTTCCGGGATTTACGGGCAACAGGAACTCAAGAATCTGCAGCAGGTTGTAAATGGTGTGCGAAGCTCCCACGTCACCCATTCTTCTGAGAATTGGCTCAACATCCCCTAAAAATGCAATCTTCTCTTCGAACGAAGTGAGGCCAGCCGGCTCACGCGGGTTTCGCGCATGGAACGCTCCCGAGGTAAAGTAGAACTGGTGGCAACAATTGTCCAAAATCTTTGCCACCGATTTCGCCTCTTCCTGCTCTTTGAGCCGCTCGTCCGGGCCACGCCTATAATGAACTGCCAGCCAATCGGAGGTTTTGTCCACGACGTGCCCCACCAGCGCCTGGCTGCGCTGACGGTAGCCTTGCTTCGCAGGCGTATCCTCGGCATATCCGTCAACCAGTGCGCCGCGGATAGCGGTGATTGCAGAGGTCAACTCTGTTTCATGAGCGCCAGGGTGCAAGCACCATTCCGTGACCACGGATCTAGATTCAGCACGGTCATTCCACACGTGGAGCATCGCGAGCAGCGATGCCAAATTCTCACGAACCCCACGTCTTGCATCACTCGGCGCAGGATCGCTTCCCAGCCGTTGCTGCAATGCCAGGACCAGCGTCTCGACATGCTTCGGGTCGGCGTTTCGTGCGTTCCCGAGAAACTGCGAGAAAGCCGCCAAAACAGCCTTATTCGACTCGTTTTCGGCGACTCCGTCGGCCAGCCTCCACATCGTGTCGCGACTGCTGCTCCAGAGCGCCGCCAGATTGCTCGCGACAATTGCCCGGACCGCGGGATGAGGATCGGATAACAATTCTTCCAGCCTCTTGAGAATGTCGGCATCTGGCTGAGGCTTCAGTTGACATAGCCTCAGCAGGTGCCGTGCCGCATCGGTGCGCGGAGCCGGACCGCCAATCGATTGAGAACGCTCAAAGCGTATCTCTTCTTCGGGCCCTCCCACAGGAAAGTGCGAGTGAGATAGCCCGAGCGCAAGCCGCTTGAGGACATCGATCTGAGACTGAGTGAGTGCCTGCTCTCCATGCGTCGCGAGAACTGCCGAGCAACCATCGGCCAGCGCGCCACCGGGGACACGCAACACTTCCTGCGATACGCCGCCTGCCTCGGCGGCTTCCATAGCCGATTCGAGTTCGGTCATCAGATTCAAGGCAGCACGGATGTCAGCGACCGCGGGAAGCGGCTGGCCGGTCCTCAATCCCAATGCGTCCTTCAACGCCTTTGCATGCGCAAGAATGCTCGCGTTTGCCGGCTCCTCGATATCAATACCTTGTTCCCGCAGCCACCAATTTTCCTCCATCGCAACGGCTCCGCCATCAATCTGAAAGGGGCGGCTGTTCACAACCGGTGCGTCACCAACCCCGGAATCCAGCTCGGCATGAGTGGTCGCGGTTGCAAGGTGCTCCTTTCCGATAGCGTGAAAGAGCAACGCAAGGATCTGTTGTCTCGCCCGTTCGGGCTGCCCAAACACCGAGAAGTCCGCTTGCGCTATAGCGTCTTCGAAACTCTTCCGATCGGTCTCGGAGCGATCTGGATAGGTCGCCGCGATCAGGTCAACCGTATCCTTACGCAGGTCAGACGACAAGAGCACCTGCTCCTTGGTGGCCAGTTCCCAGAGAAGATCGCCGAAGACCTCCGGTCGCTCGGCTCCCACCATGAAAAGACGCGTCCAAAGCAGAGCAAAGCGGTTCTCTGCAAAAAATAGCTCAACGACCGCGCGCGCCTCCTCCGTAGATGCCGAGCGCAACCACCCGACAAAAATCTGGACCAGGCTCATCGCAGTATCGGGATGAGCGTCCTCTACGTCCCATGCCCAGATATGGCTGAGGTCCTCGACCACCCGCACATCGTGCTCACCTACCTTGAAGGTCCAGTCGCCGTGCTGTTCCTGAAGCGGATGCTCACTTACGATCAAACCGCCGATCGCCCGAATTAGGGCTTTTGTTGCTTCCAAGGGTGAACACTTCAGGAATTCGGGGAAGGTGTGAGCTAATTGAAAGCGTGCCCTCTCATAGTCCTGAGAGGCCTGAGACATGAACGGCATGATTTGGCTGTCATTCATGCGCGTCATGGCCTGTGACGTGATGCGGCGCGAAAACACCTCACTGTAGATCTGGACGGCAAATTCGGAATCGATTGCCCGGATCGCCGCGATCTGATAAGCGAGAGCCGGGACCTCGGCGTGGGCATAGGTCTCAAAGCGATCTGCAGAAAAGACCTGACTCAAAAGAGCGCGTGATGCTTCTACATCGGAGCCATAGGTCTCAGCAACAAACCTGATACCGGCGGCCGCCAAGTCGGGCGAGTACGCATCACCTTTGCGGGCTAACGCCGCTGCCAGGAGGTTCCGGGCGGCGACGCCCAATTCGTCCCGATGTTCGCTCGCCGATGGTTGCTTCATCAGAATGCCCAGGAGGAAGCTGATCGATCCGACCAGATCGGGAATCTTGCTGGCTGCGACAGCAACCTCAGTCCATGGCGCCATGATTAGCGAACCCGAATGATCTTCGTCCCACAGAGCAAGGGAGCCGATGATGGCGCCAAAGATCGCCCGGCCCACTTCGTCTTTCGACAACTGCTCGATAAGCCCGTCGGTGTCCTTATGGACGGCAGGAAGCTCGCTGCAGGAGCGGGCTGCGATGCTTCGCGCAATGGGATCGATCGCGCGATCCCCGATCAATCCTGCAACCATGTTCCAGTAATCTCTGCGGTCTGGATTGCTGTTCCAGAGCTCCTGCAGTGCGTATCCCAGGGCCGGACCGAGCATCAGACCCAGGCCGTTCTCCCGAACAAACGCGCTGTGAACTCCGGCAGCGTCGAATGGATTGAGGTACAGACGGCTTGCTGCGTAGTCAAAGAGAATATGATGGCGAAAAGCTACGTTTCGCCCCCCGGATTGTTCGACCAGAACCCCGGCACCGAGCAGCCGTGCCAGGCCGTTTCCGCCGCTGGCGAATGCCGTCTGCTGCGATGCGCGAAGCGAACGAGAGGTCACCATCTCCTCAAGGACCGTCCGCAGACAAGCGTCGCCTTCGGGGGTAAACACCTGGACGCGGCGCTGCCAGTACAAATCGAGAAGCTCCGCCTGCGTGCTCAATGTGCCGAGCCTCGCGGGAGCTACCCCATCGGCGATCAGGTCAGCCAGCAATTGTGTGTTAAACGGAACCAAGGCCAGATTGCGGAGCCGTTCTCCTCCTGCATCGATAGCTTCTGAGAGTGTTGGCGCCTCCGCCAACAGGCTGTCCAGCTCTTCCTTGGTCCAAGGGGAGACCTGAATATGCCGGACATTCTGGAAATCTGGGTTGGCGAACTCCGGGGCAGGAGGCGCTCCCGGGAAAAGCAGTCGGAATTGCGTTCCGAGTCGAAGGTCGAATGACCGTACCGACGCGATCACTCGCCATCTTCCTCCTGGCAGAGACAGTACCTGCTCAATCAGACTCTTGAATACTACCTCGCCGGCGCCGCCACGACCGGCATCGAGGGAATCAATGAGCAAGAATGCCGGTTCGACTCCGGGCCAGTTCAATAAAACTTCCCGAATGGGATGGCTCAAGCCAAGTTCGATTCTGAGTCCATCGAGGCCCGAAACAGGCATCCGATCGACGGAAAGTTGCAGAACCTCGCTCTTGCCCAGGCTTCGCCCAATGGTATTGAGAACGGCACTCTTTCCCGCGCCCGGCTCGCCGACGACCAGAAATGACCCATGTTGAGCAGCAGCGAGCGCTGGAGCGAGGCACTGTAGCGGCACAGCTATATCTTTGCTCTCCAGATGGATCACCCCGAATGTGGCCAGATACTCCTGGTGGGCTTTGCTGAATGCGCGGAATGCCTCTACGTCGGCCCGATAGTCCGGAGGAGCAAGCAATCGGACCGACTGTTGCTCCAGGCTCCTGCGCAGTGCCTGCGTGTCTGCGCCGATGCGTTCCGCCATGTGCTGTTCGCAAATGGCACCCAGCACGTCGAAGGCAGAAGGCGCGTCGTCCGGCCGAAGCAGCGCACTTCTCAAGATTTCAACGCCTACAGCTCTGTCAGCACCGTCCATATCAAACTGCACGATGGCAGTTAGATCGAGAAGCTGCGCGATGTCCTCAGCCGTTGCCGAACTGCCGACGACCTTTTCCCAGGCCAAATTGAGCAGCGTAGTGAAGGATTCGAGCGCTTTCTTTTGATCGTCTGGCGTTGTCGCGTCCGTCGCCTTGCGCCTGCGGCGAGAGAGGGCCTGTGCCAGATCATTCGCTACCGTTCTGGCAGCGCCGGGGCCGACTGCAATCAGGAATGAGTCCCGGTCCTCCGCAAGCGGTCGATTCCAGCCGAGCGCGCCATCGCCGCCGGAGCAGGCAATCCATTGCCGAACGATCTGCTCTGCCGTCTTGCCGAGCTCGCTGTCGAGTTTCTTCGCCAGGGTCAGGGACGTCTTTGCCTGAACAAAGACATAACCCTCGGCGTCTGTGGCGATCAGGATGTCGTCGAGCGGAGCTTCGGTCTCGAAGCGCAATTCCTTGACTCGAACGGCTCCGATCCCCAACGGCGCATCGAGAGGTCGGTCTGCGATCGCGGTGGCAGAGAAGAGCGCACCGATCGCTCCCTGGAACGTGACTCCGGCTGCAGTGGCGTTGCCCCCGCCTGTCGCGAGGGCTCCAGCCACCGATGCGGATTGGTCATCCTTCTTGACCTCGTCAGCCTGATCGTTCATGGCACTTCGCCCCTGTGAAAGCTCTCTTCAATTTTAGGCCTCTCGTCCAGAGACCGGGCCAGCGTGCGGTTCGGGGCGCGCGTACTGATTGTCGAAGCCAGAGCGAATTATTTGGAAACCGGCTCACGCGGACAAAGATTCTCATCTTTGGGTTCGATGACCGAACAATCAACAAACGGAACCTAGCCGGAACTGCTTACCGCGCGAACCGTCCAATATCCCGCGCCAACTTCGATGAATCCGCCATCCGTCCGGAGCACACGTCGCAGATAGTGCGGGAACGTCTGCGACCGGCTCACGTAGCCACCGAGACGGATCTGCCGGTCCATCTCGGCCAGACTCAAGGGCGAACCTGCGGCCGTGCAGACCGCCCGCGCGTGCATCAGCAGCGACCGCTTTTGCTTCGGCGGAAGTGCCGCCTGAACGAGTTCATAACTAGCCTCCGCCTTCTCAGCCGACGCTGCGACCTGAAATGCGAAATCGGCAACCGCGTCGCCGAGCGCCAGTACGGCTTCCGAGTTGATGAGACGATTCCAGCCATCCTTTAACTTCGCCCGGCTTTTCGGATGCGCCATGCAGATTACGCCAGCGGCTACCAAACCGATCTGCGCAGCGGGTGGAAGCTGGCGAATGCCTTTCAGGCAACGGACCAGGAGCTTGTAGACGACCTGCAAGAATTCCCATCCTAAGACAAAGGACAACGAAGATCCGATGCCTACTGCGATCTGTACCGTGCTTGCGCGGGCGTAGTCCCGGAGATGGGTATCGATCAGCACCGACACCACTGGAGCTCCCATCGCTTGAAGATGGGGATCGGTCGTGTAAATCGCTCGGGCATCAACTTCCATGCATGTAGCCAGATACGCAAAATCATCAATATCGGCGTACTGACGCGTGCGTGAAGGCCGCATTCTGGGAGCATAAAAGCAGAGGGACTTTTGGAACTGAGCCCATTCCCCTTTCACTTCGGCTACCGTGCTCGCCGCTTGTCGTGCAATGTCGTCGTAGTGCTTCTCAATCTCCCATTTGGCATGTTCTGGGGCAATGAGTACTACCACTCCGGAATCGATGGCCTCGTGGAGCGCGCTACGGCTCGAAGGATTCCGTCTCTTTTTTAAACGCCAGTAGAGTTCGGCCCGTATCCGATTTGCGTCCGCCACCAGCCGCAGTTGCAGCAGTTTCGGGAACAGAGGCTTGAGATTTGGATAGGCATGGAGCAGCGCCACCAGCTTGGGTAACAAATCCGAATGCAGAAGATCTTCGAGGTTCGGACACCAGCTGCCTTTGGTTTCTTTCTCCATTTCAAGGCTGATTGTAACCAGACGAATTGCGCGTCGTACAGCAATACCCCAGACTTTTTGAGTAGAACGAACTTCCCTCGCTTCAGCACGTTCAGCCTACAGTCTTCCGCGACGGATCCGAGCGGATCCGCTTGGTCTCCACAATGCGCAATAGGGGATCAACGAGAAGAACGATCCCGGCGTGAGGTCACACGATACCTTGGGCGCTCTCATCTTGGGGAAAAAGGTGAAAATCGTGCGCTGGTCTACGGGGTTGTATCGAACCTCGAACTGGCCACGATCAGCCAATTCAAAGCAGTACATGACCTGCTCATAGCGGAATGCAAATTCAACCAGTTCCATGGCTTCGGCAAAGACAGCGGGGTTAAACTGGACAACTGACTCCCAAGGAGCCGCTGGACAGTTACGGTAGATTCTGGGTATTGCGCGCATGCTGGCTTCCAGGACGCCGGCTCATTGCCATCACCAGATCCAGACACACGGTCTACCTGGACCGAAACTGTCGTAGGTTGTGGTGTCTCCGTCCAAGATGCTGAAACGATCCGCCCGGCATTTGTCTATCCAGGATTCTTACGGGAGTGGTAACGAGCACGCCCATTGAAGCTAGAGGCAATCCGCCATGAAAAAAACGCAAAACCGAATCTCAAGTCCAGAAGCGACAGGTGGTGCAGGCCCGACTTTTGAACAGAAAGTGGGCGTCTATTGGTTAGTGCAACTGTTGGTGGGCTGCATTCCGCCGATCTTTGTCGACTCGGTTGTAGAACGTGTGGCGTTCCAAACCGAACATCTTGGCTGGAACACAGACGACCTGCTCATCACCTGCGCCAACGGTGCAGGTCAAACAAAACAACTAGCAGCACAAGTCAAGCGAACAGTTACCGTAAGCGCCTCGGACGAAGAGTGCGTGAAAGCGATTCTCGATTTCTGGAAAGACTTCAACAACCCGAACAAATTCACACTTCATGATCGATTCTTGCTCATCACGCAGCGCGGTACAAATACACTTCTTGATCATTTCGCCGGGTTATTGGCCTGTGCGCGATCAGCCCAAGACGCCGAAGATTTCGAGCACAGGCTGACGACACCGGGTTTCATAAGCAACAAGTCGGTCGACTATGCCGACGAAATCTTGAAGATCGTCAACGCCACACAGAGTGTGCCCCTTGCGAGAAAAACACTCTGGTCATTCTTTCGGTCACTGCATGTTCTAAGCCTCGACTTAACCGCGGATACGGGACAAGCGGAAGCTGCGATGAAAAGCCTGCTGGCGTTCACCGCTCTCGGCCAAGACGCAATTGGGGCCGCGGATGCGACATGGAATGCTCTTTTGGAGGAAGCTGGTAATGGAGCGCAGGCGGCACGCACCTATAAACTTGCCGATCTTCCCAATGTCCTTCGAGAGCGCCACTCGCGCATTGAAGTACAAGACCAGCGCGCTCTCAATGCACTGAAAGACCACTCTTCGATGATCCTCAATGGCATCGTCTCAACCATTGGCGAAGAGTTCCACTTGGAACGGCCGTCACTCCAGCGACTGGCTCAAGAGAAACTCAATGAAGCACAGGTATTGCTAATCTCCGGACCTGCGGGCGCGGGGAAGTCTTCTACCGCGAAAGAGATCGCGCGCCTTTTTCAGCGAGACCATCTCGTCTACTGCTTTCGTGCAGAAGAGTTTGCCGTTCCACACTTTGACAACACGCTTCAATACAGTCAAGCCGCACTCAACAGTGAAGGATTCCGTGCCTTGCTTGCTGCTCAGGACCGAAAGGTCGTTTTGATCGAGAGCGTAGAGAGACTTCTGGAGAAAAACACACGCGATGCCTTCACAGATTTTCTGCGAATCGCTGCCGGGGACAGGAGTCTGCGCGTCGTGCTTTCTTGCAGGGATTATTCGACCGAGCTTGTGCGCACAAGCCTGTTGGAAGGAGCACGGATCACCAATGTGATTCTCAATGTTCCTGACTTGTCTGACCAGGAACTCGACGATGTTTGCGCAAAATTTCCAGTGTTGCGTATACCTCTGGCAAAGCCCGCGCTTCGCAATGTGCTGAGAAATCCATACGTTTTGGGCCAGGCGCTAGAGATACCTTGGCAATCAGAGACCTTGTTGCCGGGAAGCGAGCGCGAGTTCCGGTCGCTTTTCTGGCGAGAGATCGTGCGCGCAGACCACCAAGCATTCGATGGAATGCCGACCAGACGCGGACGAACATTTACCCAGATTGCGCTCAAGCGTGCCCGCTCCCTGACTCTCTTTGTGCCGAGAGAGGGGTTGGACGATGCGGCTGTTGACGCATTGAGGAGAGACTCTCTGATCGCTGTCTCCGAGAGTTCAGCGTCGCAAATTGCGCCTGCCCATGATGTGCTCGAAGACTGGGCCATTCTCCAATGGATCGGCGACGTTTACGAAGAGCACATTACGAATATCCGAGGATTCTGCGAATCTCTCGGAGCCTACCCCGCGATCCGACGTTCGTACCGCAAGTGGATATCGGAGCTTATCGACGTTGCCCCTGCTAGGGCCGAGAATCTCTTCCTGGAATGTTTAGCGCCTCAGATTCCCGCATGGTTCCGAGACGACACTATTCTTTCCTTCCTCCGGGCCAGGGGAGCTGCAGATTTTCTGCGTTCTCACCAGAGCGATCTATTCCGCGACGAGAGGCAATTGCTGCATCGAGCCATCCACCTCCTCCGCGTGGGATGCGTCAAAACGCCCGACTTGCTACAAGGGCAAGGGCTTCTCCTCTCGATTCCGGACGGAGATGCGTGGCCTGCACTTTTGGGTTTGATTCAAGTCCATTTGGGAGAGTTCAAAGCAGCCGAAGCCCAAGCCTTGCTCCGTTTGCTAGAAGACTGGGTGAAAACTGTCAGCCCTACCGAACCGCGCCCACCCGGATTCGAAGCTGCAGCAGAGATCGCGTTCTGGTTGATTCCGCATTTCGATAATTACCACTCGGAAGAATCTCTGAAGCGGACCCTCAGCGTGATTGCAAGGATTCCTACCGGTGCTCCTTTAAAATTCACGGATCTCTTCCGAAGCCAAAGTCCGCGCCGTCGTGATGGTCGCGCAGGGGAAGAGCTACGGTCCATTGTTCTAGCTGGGTATGAAGGTTCGACTGCAGCGCGCGACCTCCCCGATCTGGTGATCGACATCCTTGAAAGAGAACTGCTTTATCGCGAAGCCGGCCTCAACAATGAGGATCGCTTCTCCCGTCATCTCTCCGATCTTGAACCACTCTTCGGACTGAAGGGACGCAAACTTGAGTACTTTCCGGCTAGCGCCGCACGCGGACCGATGTTCGCACTTCTCCAGTTCCATCCGGACAAGGCCCTCGCATCACTGGCGAGAATATTCAATCACAGCATCGATTGGTACGTTCGCCCAAGAGTTGGCGATCGGCTAGAACCTGCCCATGAGATGACCCTCAAATTTCCGGACGGCACCTCTAAGAAGCAATGGTGCAATTCGCGACTTTGGAATCTATACCGAGGTACAAGCGTTGGTCCGTATTCACTTCAGTCCTTCCTGATGGCACTTGAGAGTTGGTTATTGGCGTACGCCAAACGGTTCCCGGAGAGTTTGGACGAAACCCTGGTGCGTATCCTAAAAGAGAACGCTTGTGGAGCTGTCACTGCAACCGTCGCCAGCGCTGTAGTCTCGCAGCCTCGGACCTGCGGTAACGCACTACTCACGTTCCTCAGCTGCCGTGAATGCATTTCTTTCGATATTGCACGCATGGTAGGCGACCTTCATGCGCCTTCGAAAGTCTTAGGCATAATGAACAATCGGCCTGAGAACCATATCTACACATCCGAAAGAGAGGCGGCCGACGCTTTGGAGCATCGGCGGAGCCATCTCGAAATAGCTGTTCTCAACGGTCAAACGCCTGAACTCGCCGCGCGCATCCAGCAGCTCCTGGATGATCACAAGGCGGCGCTACCGCCTATCGAACAGCAAAGCGAAGTGGACAGGGTCTGGCGTCTTTCGCTGCAGCGTATGGATCTCAGGAAGTATTCCATTAAGGAAGCCCACAAAACAGAAGAAAAGGCTGCAGATGGCATCGAGGAGAATTCCAATTCCCAAACGATTGTCCTAGAGTTGGACGCGCCAGAGCCGGACGTGCTCGAAATGGTCGAGAAGCATACTGTCGAACAGCGAGACCTGCAAGAAAGAATGCGGCTGCAAAATTGGGGACTCAAGGGTTTCTCGCATGAGCTAGATGACACCGCTACGGCCCAATGGCATAAGTACCTTGAAGACGCAATCTCGCTCCCTCCCGCAAAGACCGAACAAGCCAATATGCTCGCGTCCGGCGCCCCGGCAATCGTTGCATCAGTGTGTGTCCGGGACCACTGGGAAGAAATGACACCAGAACAGCAGGCTTGGTGCGCCGTAGTTGCGACCAATGCGGTTCTCCAAACTTCGAACCTATGGAACCGTATGGAGCGTGTCCAACTGCACTCGATGGCGCCTGATCGCTCATGTGCCTATTCCCTCGCTGGAATAGTTGGCAAAGAGTGTGCCGCGACAGTGGCCGACATCGTAAAGCCAGCGTTCGTTGCGGCACTTACCCACCCGGTAACCGAGGTTCGATCCCATGCAGTGCAAGGGGTTGCCGACCTTCTCTGCGGCCAAAACCCTACCCTCGCAAAGCAATGCATCTATGCCCTGGCCGCCGAGGGACAAGAGCTTCAGACGCTATTGGAGGCAGAAGGGAATAAACCCTACGACGGCAGAGAGCCCTACGAAGACCTCAGTAGGATCGCCGCCGAGTCTATCCGGACGACGTTTTGGAATAGTGTCTTTCCAAAAGTCAGCCTGATGGAGTCCGATGGTCGTTCATGGGAGGCAGATGAAACAAACTCGCAGATTCTAACCATCTGGAACCAAATGCCCAAGGAGCCCGAAGCCGTTGAGGCGTTCGCCTCAACGGCGCGGCGGCTAACCTCCGAATGGACTACCAGGCACGAACACGCGGCGTCCGAACGGAATAGAAACTATGAGGCAGATACCAAACAGGGTTCGCTCCTCGAACATTTCATCATGAAGGTCCAGCCAGCAGAGGCCGAACACATCCTCCAACCGATATTAGATTCCGTTCCACAAGCCCCACGTGAGTTGTATCTGTTCTTTTTGGGTGTAATAGGTGTTGAAGATCGCGAGCCAAACACGGACCAGTTCTGGTTCATTTGGGGGCTATTCGCAGCAAGAATCGAAAAGTCGGAGTGGCTGACACATGTTGACGATCGTCACGCACAGGGAGCTGATCTGCTTTTGGTGATTTTCCTAGGGACGTCTTGGAAGGATGGAATCCGGCACTGGAAAAGCGTCGAAGGACATGCACATCTCATTGACGATTTATTCGAGCGGCTACCATTCTCGAGGGAATCGCTAGACGATTACGTCCGATTCCTTTATCACGTGGGCGAGAAGTCTCTTCCCGACGCTTTCATGCGAATCGCGAACGGGCTGAAGACGTCTACCATTGAATCGCCCTTAGAAAGGGCGGATGTAGTGTTCCGACTTGAAGTTCTGCTGCGACGCAGCGTGTACGCCAAGCCCTTCGAACTAAAGCGAAACAATAAACTACGAGATGCCGTTCTTTATCTCCTAGATCGCCTCGTTGAAGAAGGATCTGCAGCCGCATTCAGAATGCGAGATGATTTTGTCACGCCTCTTCCAATCGGTTCTTAAACCAGTATGTTGGAGATGCAGCGATCGTCGTGGACTTTACAGCCGTGCGATTTCCAAGCTCCGGCACACATCTCGCGCACCGGAACCGGCCGCCAAAGTGTTTACGCGCTGTAGCCATAATGGATCTGCTGATGGCCAGTCAGCGGCCTCCACGTTCACAGGTGGACAGGCCGCCAACAACTTCCTGGCCACGTGTACGACATGGCGACGAGAACGAAGCCGCTGGCGCGGCGGACACTGCCTTGGCGTGCTGCTATGAGCGGCAGCGGCTGCGGTAGGTTGATTCACAAGGAAGGAGATCCTGGTGACCAACTTGCGCAAGCGGATGCTGGAAGAGTTCCAGCGGCATAACTACTCCGAGAAGACGATTCGCGGCTACTTACGTACCGTTGAGCAGTTTGCTAAACACTTCGGAAAATCCCCAGACAAGCTGGGGCCAGACGAACTCAGAAGCTATCAGGCCTATCTGCTCACGGAGCGCAAGCTGGCGGTGGGAAGCGTGGTGGGCCGTGTTGCCGCGTTGCGGTTCTTCTTCGTTCGCACCCTCAAGCGGCGCGAGTTGTGGGAAGAGTTGCCTTATCCCAAGGACTCGAAGGACCGGCGTCGACTACCGACGGTGCTCAGCCTGGACAAGGTCATTCGCCTTATCGATGCCGCCAGCAACCTCATGCATCGCGCTCTGTTGATGACGCTCTACGGCACTGGCATGCGGCGAGCGGAAGTCTCGCTGCTCAAGGTGAGCGACATCGACAGCCGGCGCATGATGACCTACTTCGAGAAACGCGAAGAAACTCACATGCGAGAATCGTTTCAGGGTACCCGCATCCTTCGCTTTCTCTGGCGTGAACAGCGCGGTCTCTGCCCTGTTTGTAATATCAGAATCACCCGGATTACGGGCTGGCGTTTGCACTATTGCATCGCTCGCACGATGGGTGGTTCGAACAGCGCAACGAATTGCTTGCTACTTCACCTCGAGTGCCATGACAGGGTTCATCGCCTACGTCTTTCCGTCTCCAAACCGCGTCTCCTTCCAAGAGGCGTTTGAAGTGCTTGAGCCGGATGACGGGAAACTGTCACGTCCGGTTCTTAGAGGGCCGGGCCTCAGTAATGGGGTCCGGCTACTCGATCGTGGCCACTGGTTAGGATTGGTTTTATGGGCGGATCACGGACCGGGAGACTGACGGGGGTTCAGCATCTGCTGTTTGCCAACTTCCCCATCCAATAGCACCATTTGAGTATTCATCTGGCCGATGGCGCCGATCACTCGCGTGCCGAACGCAGGCCGGATGCAGAACAAGGAGCACCACGCAGCCAGGGCAGGTGCTCTCTTACAGCCGCGACTTAGCAGCTGCCATATGGGCCGCGGATTGTCTGGTTGTGTTACAGTTCAGCCGCTCCGAAGTATATAGGCCACTGGTATATGGAAGACACCACTGTTTCGGCGCGATTTCAGGAAAATAATTTCTGTCGAATCAACAACTTACGTTTGCATTTCTCCTTTGGGTTGATGTATTATGGACTAGAGGTTAGCACTAATCGATTAGATTGTCGGCCCATGAAGCCGAAATGTAACCGACGCTGGCACGCTCCTTGACTCCCCGCCCTTACGGGCGCGCAGAAGGTACCTCGGCGCGGCTCTCCTCCCAA
>Ga0326728_10004327_pt1 | contig 42204 bp, 36 predicted proteins | sample MB3enrmetagenome_FD_207602 | JGI IMG/M metagenome (GOLD analysis project Ga0326728, IMG submission 207602) | Lab enriched peat soil microbial communities from McLean, Ithaca, NY, United States - MB31MN | ecosystem: Environmental > Terrestrial > Soil > Wetlands > Peat | place: USA: New York... | reverse complement strand
GCCGAAACTGACCGGCTTAAAATCGGAATCCGTGACCGGATTCATCCCGGAATCGTGACCGGATTAATTTCGGAATACTGACCGGGATAATTTCGCAATCGCGACCGCCTTGCCCCGGAATCCGCATAATGAAGGCCGATACCGAATACTGACAGCTGAGAGCTGATAGCTTTCTACAGGAACAAACCGGGAATGTCTATGAAAACAAAGAACAGAGTCAAGAAGTCCAGGAGTCGAGAAGTCGAGAGTCGAATGCCAGAGCACGATCAAGCCGCAGCCTGGGTGTTAACTCCTCGACTCCTCGACTCTCCGAAGGCTGATAGCTGAGGGCTGATAGCCTTGATAAAGACATTTTGACCACATACTGGTTAAAACAGACTATTTGTCAGTGCAACAATTGCTGACGGCTGATAGCTGACGGCTGAGAGCTACGCTCCCTCACGGCCCAACCACTGGGTTGGTGAGCGTGCCGATTCCCTCCACTGTTATGCTGACCGTATCGCCCGGATGGAGGTGGATCGGCGGCTTTCGGTGGTGGCCTACGCCGCCCGGCGTGCCCGTGGAAAGAAGGTCACCCGGTTCCCAGGTGAGTGATTGGGAGAGGTAACTCACCAGAAATGGGATATTGAAGATGAGATCGGAGGTAGTCGAGTCTTGCATCGTCTGCCCGTTGAGCGTGAGTGAGATGCGCAGCGCGTGCGGGTCGGGAATCTCGTCCGCGGTAACGATGCAGGGGCCGATGGGTGCAAAGGTATCGCAACTCTTGCCTCGGAACCACTGCCGATCGCCGATCTGAAGATCACGCGCGCTCACGTCATTGAGGATGGTATAGCCTGCGATGTGCTCGAAGACCTTGTCTTCCGGTATTCCCTTCCCTTTCTTTCCGATCACCACAGCGAACTCCGCCTCGAAATCCACCTGGCTCGAGTTGGGGGGTAGGACAATAGAATCACCAGGGCCGCAGATGGTGTTGCCGGACTTGAGGAAGAAGATCGGCCGCGCGGGTGATTGGATGCCCTGTTCGGCACGGTGCGATTCGTAATTGAGTCCGACACAAACAATCTTCCCGGGCCGCAGCAGGGGCGCGCGCAAACGCACTTGCTCCAGCGGTGTGAACACTGCTTGGGGAAGGCGCGCAGATTCCCGGGAGGCAGCCAGCGCATCAACGATCTTCGCGAGTGCGGCGCGCCACGCTTCCCTGCGCTCGAGAATATCAATCATGTGATGAGGAATCGCTTTTGGCGCCAGCACCGTGTCGGCATCCTCTTGCAGCTCAGGGCGCCGCTCGATTCCCAGCCCGCCGCCTCGCAGCAGACCGATGACGAGTTCAAGATCAACCACCAAATCGCCCTTCAAGGCGCCGAGACGGTCCTCAGTGCCGCTCGCAAATGTCACTAGTTTCATTCAGAATAAGTCTCCTTCTTGTGTTTTCTGCTTTCTGCCTTCTGCCTTCTGCTTTCTGCTTACTGCCGGCTGCTTTCTGCCAGCACTCGCGCCGTTTCCCGCGCCACCACAATCTCCTCATTTGTATGGACAACCAGCACCGCCACGCGGGAATCCGGACACGAGATGACGGCGCGGGCAGGCTGGCGATTGGCCTCGTCATCAAGATGGACTCCGAGGAATTCCATGTCCCGGCAAACTTCCTGGCGAACCCGCCAGGAGTTCTCGCCGATGCCGCCGGCAAAAGCGACCGCGTCGAGTCCGCCCATGGCGGCAGCGAAAGCTCCAATGTACTTCTTCACCTCATACACCAATACCTCGATGGCCAGAGCGCTTTGCCGGTGGCCGTTTGACGCCGCTTCTTCCAAATCCCGCAGGTCGCTGCTGAGTCCCGAGATGCCGAACAAGCCCGCTTTCTTGCACAGGACTTCGCCGGCCTGCGCGGGCGTCAGTTTCTCCTTCTCCATGATGTGCAGAATAATGAAGGGGTCAAGATCGCCGCAGCGCGTGGCATGCTCGATTCCAGATTGGGCTGAAAAGCCGAAACTCGTGTCCACAGACTTCCCTTCCCGCACCGCACAAATCGACGAACTGCCTCCCAGGTGGCACGAGACGATTCGCAACTCGGAGGCGTGCCGTTCCAGGACCTCCGGGACTCGCCGCGCTACATAGCCGTGAGAAGAACCGTGAAAGCCATAGCGACGGACGCCATACTTTTCCCTCCATTCATGCGGGACGCCATAAGTGGAAGCCTTTTCCGGTAGAGTGGCATGGAATCCGGTTTCAAACACGGCGACCATGGGAACTTCATGCAACATTTCGCGAAAGAGTTGCATGGCCTCGATATAAATCGGGTTGTGAACAGGAGCTACGGGGACGAACTCCCCCATCGCAGCCAGCAACGCATCGTCTATGAGGAAACTTCCGCAGTACCGCGGGCCGCCATGCACGGCTTTGAAACCCACGGCTGCGATGGCGTCCCCTCCCTGGACTGTCGGGCCGAGGTTTCTAAGCCTGGCAATCAGCACATCGACCGCTGCCCGATGATCAGGGACGAACCCCACCTCCTTCACTTCCTTTTCGCTCGCCGCCTCCCACGTGGTGAACGGTGACTCTGCGCTTCCGATGCGCTCGATCTTTCCGCGCGCCAGGACCTTTTCACCCTCGGTTTCAATGAGTTGATATTTCAGCGATGTGGAGCCAAGGTTAGGAACCAGAACTCGCAAAGTAAATCCCCTTGTGGGCAAAGCCAGCCTAGGACGTCTGGCGCTGATGGTGCATCAGAAGGAGCGCCAGAGAAATGGAGTGAATCTTGGTCTCCGGCGGTTCCGCCCGCGAGAGCACCACCAGCGGAACTCGCGCCCCAACGATGATGCCGCCGGACTGCCCCCCGGCGAAATACGTGATTGCCCGATACAGAATATTGGCCGCTTCAATGTCCGGAGCGATGAACACATCAGTAGCCTCGACAACCGGGCTGGAAATTGCTTTGCGGTCGGCGGCAAAGCGGCTGAGAGGAACATCCAGAGCCAACGGGCCTTCCAGATAGGCGCCGGATATCTGGCCGCGCCGGTTCATCTGCACCAGCGCCGCCGCATCTACGGTTGCCGGCATGGCTGGGTTGACGAATTCGAGCGCCGCCAGCAGGACCACCTTGGGCTCCGCGATGCCCAGCGCGTGCGCAACCTCGATGGCGTTACGGCAGATTTCCGCCTTGTTCTCCAGCGTGGGAGCAATGTTGATGGCGCCGTCGGTCATGACCATCAGCCGCGGGATGCGAGGCGTTTGGAAAACAATCACCTGGCTCAATTGTCTTCCGGCGCGCAAGCCACGCTCCTTGTCCAGAACCCCTCTGATCAGGCTGGCCGTAGTAACCTTGCCTTTCATGAGCAGGTCCGCCCGGCCCTCTCGCACCAAGTCAATCCCTTGGCGGATGGAAGCGTCTTCCCCGGAGGTCGGGATCAACGACTCGGGGCGCAAGCTGTAGCCCACCTTCCGGGCGGCCTCTTCGATCTTGGCAGGTTTACCCACTAGAGTCGGCGCCGCCAGCCCCAGCGGTTCCGCCTGCGCCAGACTTTCCAGCACGTCGGGGTCGTGGGCTTCGATCACCGCGATTTTCGCGGGACCAAGCTGCCGCGCCAGTGCGATCAATTCCTCCAAGCTGCGGATCATTGGTTTCTCTCCGGATCGTCACGAGCTCGCGGCTGCGGCGCGGTTCTGCACTTGGCCGACGATAGTCTCGAATTCAGCCTGGGTGAGCAGATCCTTCTTTTCGAACGACTTCTCCTTCACCAGGCGCACCATCTCCATCATCTCCTCTTCACTGGCTTGCACTTTCAGCTTCTCGCACCATTCCTGAATGGAGGGCAGCCCGCTGTTCTTGCCGAGCACGATGGACACGGGCGCCTGCCCCACTAGCTCAGGAGCAAACGGAACATATTCCATGGGGCTCTTCTCGCGGGCCTTGCGGACAAACCCCGCCACGATCCCCGATTCCACCTGATAGAGCATGTCACCTACGATGGGTCGGTTGCCTGGAATTTTGACCTTCGCAAGGTCCAGCACAAACCGCGAAACCTCGCACATCTTCTCCGTCCGTATCCCCAGGTTGACTCCGTACTGGCAGAGCAGAGAAAGGACGACATCTTCCATAGGAACGTTGCCGGCCCGCTCGCCCAAGCCGGTCACGGTGGTGTGCGCCACGGACGCTCCCGCTGCCAGTCCGTAAATGGTGTTGGCCACACCCAGTCCGAAGTCCTGATGACAGTGAATCTCCATCGGCTTCTTGAGCCGCTTGATTGCTTTCTTGACCACGGTGTAGATCGCCTGCGGCGTGCACCCTCCGAAACTGTCGGCTATCGTAAACGCGTCCATGTGGCCTTCCTCAGCCACATGCTGAACGAGGTCCAGCAACTTCTCCACCTCGGTGCGCGTCGAGTCGATGGTGAAGAAGACCGTATAAAGGCCGGCCTCTTTCGCGGCCAGCGTGGCTTCGATGGAGGATTTCACCGCCCGCTCCAGCGGCCATCCGTAAGCATTCTTGATGATGTGCTCGCTGGAAGGTATTTCGACGATCACGCCTTTACATCCGCAGGCCTTGGCGGCGGCCACATCGCTCACCAGACAACGGGCGAAAGTAAAGATCTCGGCCTTCAGGCCCAGGCTGGCGATATCACTCACTGCGCCCTGGTCCTGCGGCGAAACGGCCGGCATTCCCGCCTCGATGCGGTGAACACCCATGGCGTCCAGCCGCTTGGCGATTTCCACCTTCTCTTCACGACGGAAAACGACGCCTGTCTGCTGCTCGCCATCGCGGAGCGTTACATCATGAATCTTGATCTTGGGCGGGAAATTGAAGCCCTTCGTCACCTCCGGCAAATAGCACCAGGGGCTGACAAACCACTTCTTTGTTTTCCAGAGTTGCGCCATAGCACCTCCATTTGTTGTTGGGAACTGCCTCCGGCTTTGGTGCACGGGCTGCGTTTGGGCGGGGAGTTAATTATCCTGTAAACTCACGCTCCATACGATTCACCTTCTACCGGGAACCCAATAGTTTACCGCAACCTATCACCATCTTCCAACTTTCGAGAAAACTGGGTAGTGGTGTCATTTGAACAATACGGGTGTCCCAGACCACACGTCGTTCCGCTTACAAACCTGTTGCGTCAGTCCGCGACTGGGCGCATAATAGAATGGTGCTCGGAGTCTGCGGTCTGGTGGAGACCCCAAGCTCGGCGGGGGGAACTGGGACCGGCCTACCGAGTTGCGAAAGGGCGCGGATGGGCTCGGCCTGAACGCACTGATTCGAGAGGAATTAGGGGCCACTCAAGCATTCCAAGTCTCGTCCTTCCTGATTTGGAGGAGGATTATTGCAGCTCGTGTCTTACCGCTTCCCAGTTTTTTCTCTCCCTGACGACAAGTTTCACGACCACTGTGGGGTTTTCGCTGTGTATGGCGACCCGGAGGCCGCGAGATTGGCGTACCTGGGTCTTTATGCCCTCCAGCACCGGGGACAGGAAAGCGCCGGCATTGCCGTGTCTGACGGCGAGTCCATAACCTGCAAGAGGGGCATGGGGCACGTCGACGAGGTCTTTCCCCCTGAGGTCATTAAGGGCTTGCCCGGACATCTGGCCATTGGGCACACGCGCTACTCGACGGCCGGAGATACGGACCTCAAGAATGCCCAACCCTTGAAGGTGAGTTGCAACAAGGGTCAAGTGGCCTTGGCGCATAACGGCAACTTGGTGAACGCCAGTTCCATCCGGCGCGACCTCGAGAATCGCGGTGATATCTTTCAAACCACCAGCGATACCGAAGTGATATTGCACTACTTTGCGCGCTCCCGCCAGGCAGGCAATCCGGAGGCCGTAGCAGAAGCGCTCGACAAGGTGGTGGGGGCTTATTCGCTGGTCATGCTTTTCAAGGACAGCGTCTACGGCATCCGCGATCCGCGTGGTTTCCGACCCCTCAGCCTGGGACAACTCGACGACGCTTACGTCCTGGCCTCGGAGAGTTGCGCCTTCGATTTGATTAACGCCAAGTTCATTCGCGACGTCGAGCCGGGCGAGATGGTCATCCTGGACCGCCGGGGCGTGACCTCCCTGCGTTTTACCCCGCCTGTGGCGACCTCCCAGTGCATCTTCGAGCACGTTTACTTTTCCCGGCCGGACAGCGTCGTGTTTGGGCGCTCGGTGCAGGCCAGCCGCGAAATGCTGGGGCGCTTCCTGGCCCGCGAGCATCCGGCGGAGGCCGACCTTGTGGTTCCAGTTCCGGATTCCGGCGTTCCGGCAGCCACAGGCTATGCCGAGGAATCAGGGATTCCGCTCAAGATTGCCTTGATCAGAAACCATTATGTAGGCCGCACGTTTATTGAACCCAGCCAAGCTATTCGAGATTTTGGAGTCAAGCTGAAGCTGAACCCCGTGCGCAGCCTGCTGGAAGGGAAGCGAGTGGTTTTGGTGGACGACTCGATTGTTCGCGGCACCACTAGCCGGATGATCGTGCGTATTGTAAGGGAAGCTGGAGCTAAGGAAATCCACATGCGGATCAGTTGCCCGCCCACGGCCTCGCCTTGCTTTTACGGGATCGACACGCCAACGAAAAAGGAACTGATCGCATCTACACATAATGTTGAGGAAATACGGCAATTCCTTGGGGCTGACTCCCTGGGTTACCAGTCGCTCGAGGGCCTGCGCCGGGCGGTAGGGGATACGCAGGGACGATTTTGCTTGGCGTGCTACACGGGAAATTATCCCACCACTGTCCAAGAACCCCTCATTGCGATTAGAAACCGGGACTAATAGATATGGAACCGCTCGAGAGCAAAACCATGGGAGAACCTGTTTCAGAACCGCCTGTTTCAGAACTGCCCGCTCCAAAACGCCCTGTTTCGGAGCCGCCTGATTCAGACCCTCCCGCGCACGAGCGGGGCAGCGAAAGCCCGGGCGCCAAGCCCAAGCACCGGGAAAGCGTCTGGGAGACTGTCCGTTCCTTGCTGGTGGTGCTGCTGGGCGTGTTCTGCATTCGAACCTTCATTGCCGAAGCGACAGTAATTCCCACCGGCTCGATGGAACAAACGATCTTGATCGGCGATCATGTTTTTCTGAACAAGCTGCTCTACGGGCCGCGGCTTCCTTACACTTCGCTTCGCATTCCTCCCCTGCGGAGCATCCATCGGCAGGATATTGTCGCGTTTCGTTATCCTCGAAATCCTTCCGTAATGTTTGTGAAGCGCGTCATCGCAGTGGGCGGTGACGTGCTCAGGATCGAGGACCGAAAGGTCTTCGTCAACGGTCAGGCCCTTAAAGAGCCTTATGTACAATTCCAATACTCTTCCACGCTGCCCTTGCGGGACAACTTTCCTCCTTCGCTGAATGTACTGGATACTCTACCCGCCGCCTGGGGACTTGACTCGGCTTGGTCGCGGGAAATGCCCAATTTTATCCAGGAAGATGGCTTGCACGTGCCGCAGGGATTCCTCTTTTGCATGGGAGACAACCGGGACAACTCCTTGGACAGCCGGTTCTGGGGCTTTGTACCGCTCGAAAATGTAGTCGGTGAGCCGCTGTTCGTTTACTGGTCATATGATGCTCCCAGCCGGGACTGGACGAGCGAGGAGTTGACGTCGCGACTGAGGTTCGATGCCTCCATCCTTTGGAATTTCTTTAACAAGACACGCTGGTCAAGAACCGGAAAGACCTTCTGACCATTGGTGATTGCTGATGGGTGATTTGTGATTGGGCTGGTGGCTAGCCCAATCGCCAATCACCAATCTCGAATCACAAATACCTATGCTCTATCGTGACGCTGGTGTAGACATTGACGCTGCCACTGTGGCCAAAGCGTCCATCAAACTCTTGGCGCGCAAAACCTTCAACGCGCGTGTACTGAAAGAAGTGGGGGCCTTTGGAGGATTCTTCTCAATCCAGGGCCTTCCCCGCGACGCCGTTCTGATCTCGAGCATCGACGGCGTGGGGACCAAACTCAAGATCGCCTTCGCCTTGAACCGCCATTCGACCGTCGGAGGCGATCTGGTCAACCACTGCGTGAACGACATCTCCGTCCATGGCGCGGCGCCCTTGTTTCTGCTCGACTACCTGGCGACGGGCAGAATGCATCCGAAAGTCGTTACCGACGTCGTGCGAGGCTTGGCGCTGGCCTGCCGTGCCGTGGGCTGCGCGCTGATCGGAGGCGAAACCGCGGAGATGCCGGGGTTCTATCCGCCTCAAGAATATGATTTGGCAGCCTGCATCGTCGGCTGGGTGCGGCGGCGCGAGATCGTCGATGGCAGCCGGATCGGCCCGGGAGACGCCATCGTGGGCCTTCCTTCCGCCGGAATGCACACCAATGGCTACTCCCTTGCCCGCAAGGTCCTCCTCGAAAAGGAACGACTCAGGCTCACCCAACAGGTGCCGGAACTCGGGCGGACCCTGGGTGACGAACTTCTGGCGCCGCACCGCTGCTACTGGAAAGTGGTGCAACCGCTGCTCGCCGAACGGTTACTCAAGGGATTAGTCCACGTCACCGGCGGTGGCATCACCGACAACACACCCCGCATACTGCCCCCGGGCGCGCGCGCGGTAGTCCGTCTGGGGAGTTGGCCCGTGCTACCGATTTTTGAACTCATCGCCCGGCTGGGACGCGTGCCGGAATCTGACATGCTCCGCACTTTCAATATGGGAATCGGTATGATGCTGATTGTCGCCAAGCGAAAGCTCGCGCGCGTCACTGCGCTGCTCGCTCGAGCGCGGGAGAAGTTCTGGATCATTGGCGACATCCAAAGTGGAAAGCCGGGCGTTCGATACATTGGTGATTTGTGATTGGTGATTTGTGATTGCGTTGTCATCCTGAGCAACCGACAATCCGCAATCGACAATCAAAAATCACCAATGACAAATCACCAATGGATGGCTTGTATGAAGAATCTTGGCATCCTCCTCTCCGGACGCGGTTCGAACTTCGAGGCTATCGCGCGTAACGTTCAGGCCGGCAAGATCCCCGCCCAAATAGCAGTGGTCATCAGCAACAAAGAGGGTGCGGCTGGCCTTGCCACGGCCAGGAACATGGGCCTCGAGACTCGCTTCATTCCCTCCCAAGGAAAAGACCGCGAGGCCTTCGACCGCGAAGTCGTCTCGGTCCTGAAGGAATTCCAGGTGGATGTGGTGTGCCTGGCGGGCTTTATGCGCATCCTCAGCCCTTATTTCGTGCGCGCCTATCCGGGCCGCATTCTGAATATCCATCCCGCTTTGCTGCCTGCTTTTCCGGGAACCGACGCACAGAAGCAGGCCCTGGATTACGGGGTGAGATTCACGGGCTGCACAGTTCACATCGTAGATGAGGGTGTGGATTCCGGCCCCATTGTTTGCCAGGCTGTCGTGCCTCTTTTGGATGACGACACGCAGGAGTCCCTCTCCGCGCGCATTTTGAAAGAGGAGCACCGTATCTATTCTGAAGCCGTTTGCCTGTTGGTGGAAGACAAGGTCCGCCTCCAGGGCCGGCGGCTAATGAGGAAAGATTGATGAAGCTGGCTCCTGTTTTACTTCCGGGCGACCGCACTTCCCTTCCATGCGGCGGTCTGGTGGCGGGCGTCTCGTACCAGACCCAGGAACCTGCGCGCCAATTCACGAACCCATCCCGCTCTTCGCTCCTGGATCGCTTCTTTCGGAATCAACTCGCGCCCGACCCCCAGCGCCGCCGCTCCAGCTAGAATCAAATTGCCCGCCGTCATGAGATTCACGCCTCCCGCAGCGATTAAGGGCACTTGGGGCAAAGCCGCCTTCAGCGCTCGGATGTAAGTGTCCCCGCCGACTTGCGCACAGGGAAAGACTTTGACGAAGTCCGCAGAGGCCTTCCACGCCTTGATCACCTCCGTGGGTGTCAACGCGCCCGGCAAAACCACCACCTCTTGCTTGACCGCGAATTCCACCAACTCCGAATCGAATCCTTCACTCGTCAGGAACCTTGCTCCCGCATCCACGCACTGCCGCGCCATCTCTGTGTCCAGGACGGAGCCGGCGCCAACGATCAATTCCGGAGCACTGCGAGCCAATTGGGAAATCACTTCGCACGCTCCAGGCATGGTCATGGCCATCTCAAAGATGGGGATACCGCCACTGACGACCGCCTCGGCCGCGAAAAATGCGTCCTCTTCTGTCGCTACGCGGACAATTGGAATGATGCCTATTTCCTCGAGGCGAGCCCGAACATCTTCCCTTTTCATGAATCCGCCTCCTTCGTGCTCGAAAATCGAAAATGGAAATTCTAAACTTGCCGCGATTTCCGATTTTCGAAGAAGTCAGACACCCAACCTTCAGCCTTTACCCTTTACCCTTCAAACTTAAGCCTGCAATCTCTCCCCTATTCCCTATTGCTCGTATACGCTCTTCGCTTCCTCGGGGCTGGGCAGATGGTCGGTAGGCCGGGCCCACCAGACGTAAAAAGTGGGCAGTAGAAAGATGCTCATCAAAAGGTCGGCGATCAATCCGCCCACGATAACGATAGCGAAGGGGCGTTGGGAATCCGATCCGATGGCGTGAGACATGGCCGCTGGCAGCAGGCCTAGCGTAGCAACCAGCATGGTCATCATGATGGGCCGAAGCCGGCGCACGGCGCCCTCGACCGCCGCATCTTCAATCGTGCGTCCGCGCGCGCGAAGTTGATTGATGTATTCCACCATGATCACGCCGATCTGAACCGAAACGCCGAACAAGGCCAGGAAGCCCACGCCCGAGGAGACACTCAGGTGGGTCCCGGTCACCCACAGTGCAAGAAGGCCTCCCAGCGGCGCCACCAGCATATTCACCAGATTCAGGCAGGCCCACTTGGCAGAGCCGAAGGCTCCGTAAATGATCATAAAGATGAAGAAAGCCGTCAAGGGCACAATGAAGAAGAGGCGAGCCTCCGCCCGCTTCTGGCTTTCGTACTCACCTTCCCAATCGATGTGATAGCCACGGGGCAGTTGAACTTGCGCATTGACCTTTTGAATCGATTCCTCAACCGCGCTGCCTAAGTCGCGCCCGCGCACGCTATACTTAATAGCCACATAGCGCTGATTGCCCTCCCGATAGATCTCGGAAGCGCCGTCCCGTTCTTCGATCTTGCAAAGCTGGGCGAGCGAAACTCGTTCGCCGCCGGGCGACAGCAAGCGAATATTCTCAATCGCTTCGCGGGTGTCACGGTATTGCGGGAGGTAGCGCATCACCAGGTCGTAGCGCGCCTCGCCATCCAGAACCTGGGTCAGAGCATTGCCGCCCACGGCGGTTTGAATCGCATCTTGTACGTCAGCCACGTTGATCTGGTAACGAGCGGCCTGTTGGCGGTCCACCCTCACATTCAAGTTGGGTTGGCCCAGCACGCGAAACACTCCAAGATCCTCGATTCCTCGTACCCCGCGCATGACATCGACAATCCGATCAGCAAGGCCCTCCAAGGTTTTCAGATCGTCACCGTAGACCTTTGTGGCCAGTTCACCTTTAACGCCGCTGACCGCCTCCTCCATATTGTCCTCGATCGGCTGGGAAAAGTTCCAGATCACCCCAGGTATCTTCTCGAGTTCGCGATCCAGGGCGGCGATTAATTCGTCTTTGTTCTGGTGAAAGACGGGCCGCCACTGCTTTGGGGGCTTCAGGCCAACGAAGTACTCGGTATTAAAGAAGCCCGTGGTGTCCGTTCCGTCATCCGGCCGGCCGGCTTGGCTGGTTGTCTCATGGACCTCGGGAAAAGAGGCTAGCAACACTCGGACCTGATTCGCCAGCCGGATGCTCTCCGTCGGCCCCGTACTTGGCGCCAGGGTGCCACGCACCCAGAGCGAGCCCTCATCCAGATGGGGCAGAAACTCCGATCCAATAATGCCGCCCTGCACCAAGTAGGCGGCTCCGGCAAGAGCCACCAAGGTAACGCCGAGCATCACCCAGCGATGATGAATCGAGCGGCGCAGCGCCCCTTGATATTGTCGCGTAAGCCAAGCAAGAAAAGGGTTGTGCCATTCCCGAAACTCCTTGCGAAACAAAAAGCTCGCCAATACGGGCGCGATGGTCATGGAGAAAATCACCGCCCCAAGCAGGGCAAACGCCACTGTCCAGGCCATGGGCCGGAAAAGCCGGCCTTCCACTCGCTGGAGCGTAAAGATCGGCAAATATGCGGTGATGATAATTATGATGGCGTAAAAGACGGGCCTTTGCACTTCGTGCGCCGCCGCTCGGATTCGATCCGGGATCGTTTTGTACACCTCTTCCCGCAGGTCGAGGTGGCGAACAATATTCTCGATCATGACCACCGAACCGTCCACGACCATCCCAAAATCGAGAGCTCCGAGAGAGAGCAGATTGGCGGGAATTTTTCTCAAGTCCAGACAGATGGAGGCGAACAACAGCGAAAACGGAATGGTCGTCGCCACGATGAGGGCGCCCCGCACGTTACCTAAGAAAAGAAGAAGAATAATGGTAACCAGAATGAAGCCCTCGGTGAGGTTGTGCAGCACAGTGTGGGTGGTGAAGTGAACGAGATCGCTGCGGTCGATGAAGGGGACGATCTTCACGCCCGGCGGCAGAATGCGGTTGTTCAATTCCTCCACCTTCTTGTGTAAACCCTCGAGCGCCGCTTCCGGCTCGGCTCCCTTACGCATGGGCACCCAGGCGGAGACTACGTCATCATTGTCAATAATTTTGCCGTCTTCGCGATGAATGGCCCGTCCGAATTGGCCGAGGCGAATCTTGGGGCCCTGCTCGATCACCGCGATATCCTTCATGCGGAGCGGCGTGCCGCTTCTGGTCAGGATGACCGTGTTTTGGATGTCCTGCACGCTCCTCACCAAGCCAACTTCCCGCACGTTAATCTGCTGCAGGCCGGCTTCAATGAAGCTGCCGCCCGCATTCACGTTGTTATTGGCGAGTTGTTGTTCCACTTGGCCGATGCTGAGTCCGTAAGCGATCAGCTTATTGGGGTCAACGCGAACCTGGTATTCACGCGTGGGCCCACCAAAGCTGGCGACGTCAACGATGTCCGGCGCGGCCTTAAGATTCTTCTCGATAACCCAATCTTCGAGCGACTTCAGATCCATGACGTCGTACTGTGGATTGCTGTTGTACAACGTGAAGAAATAGATCTGACCCACCGGGCTCCAATCCGTCCCCATCTGCGGTACGACTCCAGGCGGCAAGGTGACTTGCGAAAGTCGCTCGAGTACCCTCTCCCGGTTCCAAGCGTTCTCCGACTCATCACTGAATATCAATTTCAAATCGGAGAGCCCGAAGAGCGAGAACGAGCGCAGATGGACGATGTCCGGGACGCCGTTCATCACGTTTTCAAGCGGAATCGTCACTTGTTGTTCGATTTGTTCCGCTGAGATGCCCGGCCACTGGGTGATGATTTCGACGTAATTATCCGCCACGTCAGGGTAAGCTTCGACGGGGAGCCGGTGGAACGAAATAATTCCCCAGCCGAACAGAACCAGGGCGCCCGCCAGCACCAGCAGGCGCTTGTTCAAGGCGAAGTCAACTGCGGCACTTATCATTAACCGTATCCTCAGTGCAACGAAGCATCTCGAAGGTTAAAGGGCAAAGTGCGAAGGATAAAACGATGGGAACAGCCTTTAGCCTTTACACTTTACACTTACTGCTCGACCGTGGTCTGGAGCACCAAAGCGTTGGCCACTACCTGCTGCCCCGGCCGCAGTCCCGAGGTGATCTCCTGCACTTCTCCGGCATTCTGTACGGACGTGCCTTGCGACTGCCCACGGGCGCCCACAAGGGGCGCCCCTGCACCCGCGCTGGGGGGAAGCATTTTGCCGGCTACGACTTCGACACGCCGAAAATGGCCATCTTCGACGGGCACGTAAACCCAGTCACGATCGTGTAAGTGCAGAACCGCGCTTGCCGGCACGGTGGCATGCACTTCCTTCTTCATGCCGTAGAATGTCGCGGTGACGAACATCCCAAGCCGCAACATGCCAGGATTCTCAACTTCCAGCCGGACCTTCGCCGTGCGCAGGTTGGGATCGAGCACGGGCCCGATATTGCCAATCCTGCCCCTCAGACGCAGGTCCGGATAAGCATTCAAATGAATGTCCGCGTATTCACCCAGGCGGACAAAGGGCAGGTCATTTTCATAAACGTCGCATAGCACCCAGACATGGGAGAGATCGGAAATGATGAACGGGTTCGGACCCGACAGCCCCTGCACGCCGGCCGCATTGGTCACCTGTTGGTCGGTAATCACGCCGGAGACGGGCGCGCGGACATCGATCATTGAGGCGGGATGATTGACGTCGGCGCCCAATACCCGCAGGTGCTCGAGAGTTGTTTCGACAGTGACCTGGGCTTTGGCTTCGGTGTCCTGGGCCACTTGAAAGTCGTTGAGTGACACAGCGCCGTGGTCATACAGCAGCTTCGAGCGTTCAAGCTGGGTGCGCGCCAAAGTCTCATCCGCAACTGCCTGGCGATAGTCGGAGAACGCCTGTGCAATGTCCGCACTTTGAATGCGCATCAGGATTTGCCCTTTGGTCACGGTGTCGCCCAAGCGGGCGCGAATCTCCACCACTCGCCCCGAAGCAATGGAAATCACCGGGATGTTTCGCGACACGTCGGGACTGACACTGCCAGTCACATTAAGTTCGGGCGCAGCCTTGAACTCACCCGCCGTGGCCAGGGTGAATTGTTCGGGGTGGTCCACCTGGAATGCGCCGCCGTCCTGTTCACGCTCGACCTGCGCCGGCGGCGGAGCCTCGGCCGCTGCATCGACTTGCTTCCCCTTGCAACCCGACAGTACCAAAACTACGAGGCAGACGAGCAGGATGTAAAGTCGAAATTCGAAGTTCGAAGTTCGAAATCCACGACTGCCAGATGGCAATGGTCGCGCGGGATACAATGACCCCCGGCGAGGTTGCGGACGACCGCCGCCTTGTGTGGCGGATAGGTCCAATTTCAAATCTCGGATTTCCATTTTACTCATCTCGTATCGCGGAGATTCTTACGGAGAGAACACGGCCATCCACGCTTCCCCAGCGCTTGCTTCCCGGCTAACAGTAACGGCCCAGCTCAGCTTGGAGTTGCAGCGGAGAGTTTGCCGCGCTACTTGGCGGAGTAGTGCCGTCTCTGCCTCAAACTGCGCCTGGGCTGTTGATAGTCAAGGGGAAAGGCGGACCGCGCGTCTGCGACACTCGTAGAAAACCATTCGGGGACCTGAAAACGGGGAACGGAAGGGTGAGGCGTTTGATGAGGAGTTGGGTGTAAAAGTAAGCTCCCTGGCGGGAATCGGGCCAGCTCCGGTAACTCTCAGGGACCGTGGCCTGAAATGGTTCGCAGGACCGATCCGAGAACAATCTGTGACCTTCACAGGTGGATTGAGGGTAGGCGGCGGAATCAGTTGGATTGAATCCACCATGGCCGTCGTTGATCCAAACCCCGACTGGGGTTAACGACCAAGCGCTCGTGATAATAAGGTCCAGATCCCAGTCACCATTTACGTCGCGGGGGATGATACTCAGTCCCCCTCTCTCGGCGAAAACGCTGAAGGAGCTCGGACGAGCATGAGTCGTTAGATTGAGGTCGATTCGGTAGCGATAACCGCTCGGCCCCCAACCCTCCACCCTGGCAATAGCAAGGTCAGGGCGGCCATCCCCATCCAGGTCAGCAATCGCACACCCTTGGTCGCAAAACGGAGGTGTAAAGGGGAGTTGTGGGGTTGGCGGGGTTGGCGCTGCCAACCCCCGGCCGAGCAACGCCCACAGCGCCCACAGTATCAGGACTGCCTGGCGAAAATGAGAAAGGTCGCAGGCGGCTGAGCAAGCCCTACAGCCGCACCTTAACTTGAACATCAGTTTCACGACCGAAATGACGTATTCCTCCAGCTAAAGATTATACCGGTTTCAAATGGTGGCGTAAATCCGCCGCTACTTTAACTACCACATGAGGGCCAAACTAGCCCTTTCATGGTATGGTAGAGACTAGGATCTTGTTTCCCGTGAACAGCCAGAGTTTGCTGACGAACCCCATGAGACAACAGCAAAAAGGCGATAGCAGATTTAGCCGGACGAGCGCTGCCTCAGCAATCCGAACTAAAACCACCCAGACTCGCCGTGAAGTGGTAGGCCCGAAGCTCCTCGGCGTGGCTTGCGGGTTGGTATTAGCGGGTATGTTGGTGGCAGGGCTCTGGCCCTTTCACTCCCCCAGGAATCAGGTGGCGTGGGTCGCGGGCGGCAATGGCCTGCACTTCGGACGTTATGGGACAATACTGAGTTCCGCCGAATTCAAGCCGCACGATGTGCCAGCGGACACCCCGTGCAGTCTGGAAATCTGGTTCGAGCCTGCTAATCCTTGGCCCTCGCGCACTCTCTTCTCTTTCTATGCTCCGCCCAACAATCGACAATTGTCACTGCAGCAATCCAATGGCTACCTTGCCCTGCGGAGTGATACGCGCGAGACGCGTTATAGAACCCTAACCACCGCACTGGATATAGAAGAACTTTTCCGCCAGAGGATGCCATCGTTCGTAACGGTCACGTCAACGGGAGCGCAGACGTCAGTCTACATTGATGGCGCGCTGGCCCGAGCCGCCACCAACTTTCCGCTCTCCAGCCGCGATTTTGCCGGCGAATTGGTAATTGCCAACTTGCCGAAACAAGAAAGTAGCTGGTCAGGCCTATTGCGAGGCCTTGCATTTTACGACGAAGCTCTCTCTCCAGCGCAAGTCGTTCACCACTATGAGACATGGACCAAGAATGGGCGACCCGACGTATCGGGGAATGAGCAAGCCGTGGCGGTTTATCTATTTGACGAACGCGCGGGCCGTGTTATTCATAACCAAGTGTCCTCGGGAGCTAACTTGTATATTCCCGAACGTTTTATGGTTTTGGATCAGGCTTTCCTGCGCCCCTTCTGGGAGGAATACTATCCAAGATGGAGCTATTGGAAAGACGTCGTGCTGTATAACATTGTGGGTTTTATTCCTTTCGGGTTCCTCTTCTGCGCCTACTATTCGCTGGGAGGACGGCTCAAACGGCCGGCCCTGGTCACGATTTTGCTAGGGTTCACAGTCAGCCTTACCATCGAATGTCTTCAGGCATTGCTGCCCACACGGGACTCAGGCACCACAGATCTCATCACCAACACCTTGGGCACTTGTTTGGGAGTTTGGATTTATCGATTAAACATCTGGCGAGCCCAATGGGCGAGAATCTGGGCGCACTTTGCGGGGTCGTAGAGCGGATCCCCAGTTTTGTGGTCCGCACCGCAAGCCTTGCCATCATTCAAGCTTGAAGCGGGTTGAAGCCAAGGTGTAGAGCCGCCGCCACACCAACCGATTGATGGTCACAACCATGGCCGCCAAACAAACCGTGGCGGCGAGGAGAAGACGGGAGTTTCCGCTGTCCGTGGCGCGGCTGATCAGCGCTCCCAGTCCCGTCGTAGTAAAGGTTTGCCCTCGAAAGTGAAAGTATTCCGCGACGATGCTGGCGTTCCACGCGCCCCCGGATGCGGTGACCAGGCCGGTGATCAAGTAAGGGAAGATTCCGGGCAGAAGTAAAGTGCGCCAACGCTCCAGGCTGGTGAGGCGAAACACACCGCACACTTCTCTCAGGTCCGTTGGGATAGCGCTGGCCCCCGCGATAACATTGAAAAGAATGTACCACTGTGTACCCAGGAGCAAGAGAACGATCGATCCAATTCCCAGTCCGCCACCCAGGCGGATCAGGAAGAGCAGGATGATGGGAAAAAGAGCCGTAGCGGGTACGGAGGCTGCGATTTGAGCGACGGGCTGGGCGAGTGCGGAGAGTTTGGGTCTTAGTCCTATGTACAGCCCGGCCGGGATCGTCCAGATGGCGGCCAGCAAGAGAGTCGCCTCGACTCGAAGAAAGGTCGCTCCAGCTCCCCACAGAATCTCGCGTGCTTCCTGGCGCGACAACGCCGCCAGCATGCTACCCATCTTGCCGGTCGCGTACGCGACGCCAACGAAGCCTGCGACAAGCAGCGTCCATAGTATCCACCTGCCAAACCTGCGCCTCGAGTGACGCTGGGAGAGAGACGCCCGGTCTCGTGCAAAGTGCAGGTTCAAGGCCTCACGCAGGGGCCGGATCGAGACTCGTGCGGCAGCGGGAAGGAACTTCGAGCGGCGGAGCAGATCGAGAACGGGGGAGCGCGGAGGGAATGCGGATTCCACCTGCTCGAATTTGAACTTCTCAGCCCAAGCGATAGTCGGGCGCCAGATGATCTGGTCAACCAGAACGATCACCGCCACCATCGCAACCAGTCCCCAGACAATGGCTCGCGTGTCTCCCGCATTGGCAGCGGTCTGAAGGTAGGAACCCAGGCCGGGAAGACGCAGATCACGGTTTCCAAGTACAAACATCTCGCAGGCCATCAGAAAGAACCAGGCGCCCGCTACCGACATCATCGAATTCCAAATCAGCCCGATGGTCGCGAAAGGCAGTTCCATTTGCGTGAACCTCTGCCACCAACTCAACCGGTATATCTTCGCTGCCTCGCGCATTTCATGCGGAATGCTCTTGAGCGAGGAGTAAAAACTGAAGGTCATGTTCCAAACCTGACCGGTGAGGATCAATACAATGCACCCCAATTCCGCGCCCAGTTGCCGGGTCGGGAATAAAGAGACCATCGCGAGCATCACGGGGGGAAGGAAGCTCAGAACAGGAATCGACTGGAGGATGTCCAGCAACGGAACCATGAATCGTTCCGCTTTCGCGTTGTACGCGGCGACATACCCGTAGACAAAAGTGAAGATCAGGCTGAGAAAGTAGGCGATGGCAATGCGAATGAGGGAGAACGCGGCGTACTTAGGCAAAGCTCCGGGATGAAGTTGAATCTCAGCCTGAGTATTGACCGCCCCGACCCCGTAGCGGCTGAACGAGAGCAGGCCATAAAAGACTGCCAGCACGGCAAGGAAAATGGGTAAGTCTCGTAGAAAGGGAGAGACCGCGGCAGGAATGATCCCCCAAGGCGGAAGCGTGTGCTCGGCTTTTTCAGTTCGCGGGTCCATCACGAGTGCGGTCTGCCGTTTCCTGCGTTAACGTGGTGAAGAGCTTTACACTTTGCCCTTTAGCTTTTACCCTGCGCGGCTTGCGCACTCGAGTCGCAATGCAGCACCAACCTATCGCTTTCGGAATCATAGGTGAAAATTTCGCCGTATCGGCCCCAATTCAGGGCAGTCTCAATCTGCTTCTTGGCCTCCTCTTCGGAGAGGTGTTCCGCCAAGAGATCACGAAAGAACTCGAGCGGCATGGCCAGGTCCAATTTGCTCTTCAGGCTATTGTTAATCTGTTGGAGCAGGGTGGCGTGGGCGAGCGCGGCCTCGCGGAAAAGGAGTTTCCGAGTGGAAATGTCGGCTTGGGCAAAGGCCTTTCCCTCAGCGGTGATCTCAACGTCGCCTTTATCCGATCGGGCAAAGCCCAGGAGGGTCGCCGCCTCGAGAATAGGCAGCAGGTCGCCGACATCCATTAAGAGCTCTTCCGCCAGGTGGTAGAGGTCCTCTCTGTTGCTGTGGTCGTTGAGTATTTCGAGCAGGCCCGCAATTGCCCCTGGCCGGGCATGGGGCAGCATCTGGAAGGGCTTCTTCTCAGGCCGGCCCACTGCGCAAAGCGGCGGCGCTTCGAGCTGCGGCTGTGTCATTAACTTGTAGATGTAGTCCACATAGACGAGGAACTCGGCGGAAGTGTGGTCTCTGGGTTGGCGTAAGGGCACTCGAAAGTCGGCGCGGATTCTTGCCGGATTACGCCCCAGGACGATGATGCGGTCGGCAAGCAGAACGGCCTCCTCGATGTTGTGGGTAACCAGGAAAATGCTTCTCGTGGGGATCTTCTTTCCTAACCAAAGCTCCATCAACTCGCCACGCAGGTTCTCCGCTGTCAGGACGTCGAGGGCGGAAAAGGGCTCGTCCATGAAGAGAATCTCAGGCTCCACGGCGAGGGCGCGCGCAAAGCCGACGCGCTGCTTCATGCCTCCGGAAAGCTCTTTGGGGTACGCCGTCTCAAAACCTTTCAACCCGACTTTATCCAGTGTTCGCAGGGCGCGATGGTGTCGTTCGAAGTGCGCCATACCCCGCGCCAGGAGCGGAACCTCGACATTATCCAAAACTGTGAGCCAGGGGAACAAGGCGAAGCTTTGGAAAACTATGGCGAGATTCGGGCTGCACTCGTCGAGCGGCTGCTCATGCCAGAGGATTTTGCCTCTCGAAGGTGGAGTGAGTCCGGTGAGGATTCGCAATAGGGTGGATTTGCCGCAGCCGGAAGGACCGAGCAGCGCCACAATCGAGTCGGGCTCCACGGATATGTCGATGGGAGCGATGATCTGAATCTCCCTGCCGTCCGGCTGAAGAAAGCACTTTTCAATTTGCTGAGCCGCAATGATCGGCTTGACCACCGCCGGCGCCCTGGCGATGGCCGCCCCCACCTCTCCAACCCGTGCTTCTCCGGCTGCTTCACCCGAGAGTTCGTCCATCAATTGCTGCCAGGCTTCTTCCGGCAGCTCGTCGAAGAACTGATGCCGCTCCTCAGGCCGTGTCTTCGCGATGATGGCCCGCAGGTCCTCTACCGGGCGGGAGTGGAGCAGGACGTAGGAATGGTAGTAGGGAAAGTGACTTATTAAGGTCGCCGCGTAGTCGACCGGCAAAGCGCGAAAGACGATCTGCTGCTCCTCGAACGGGATGCGCATCACGGAGTCGGCGGCAGCGTCGGGATCGACCCGCTGCAGCAACGCCACGGCATGCTCGGCGCGCCCTTGCGACAGGAGCTCTTGTAGCTTCTCGGCAGTCGGCAGGTTCATCGAGTCCCATGTTACCATAACACCAGACTCCTTCCGTTTTCCGCCTTTCTCGCCGATAATAGATACTGGAATGTTATATACTCACCTTTCTTGAGAGAAACATGTCAACCAATCGCCGTCCGGATCCCGAGCAACTGTTGCGCCAGCTCCAGGCCGAGGAGCAATTCTACCGGCGTGGACGACTGAAGATTTTTCTTGGTTACGCGGGGGGCGTGGGCAAGTCATTCCGCATGCTGGACGAGGCGCGGCGGCGGCGAGAAAGAGGAGAGGACGTGGTAGTAGGCGCGATCCAAACCAAAGTCTCGCCCGAAGTCGAATCCCTGCTGCAACGCATGGTAGTCATCCCGTACCGCAACGTGGATGGCGTTCCTACCATGGACGCTGAGGCCATCCTGCGTCGCCATCCCCAAGTCTGCGTCGTGGATGGACTCGCTTACGACAACCCGCCGGCCAGCGCCCACCCCAAACGTTGGCAGGACGTCGAGCACCTGCTGTCGTCCGGCATCTCCGTAATTGCCACAGTCAACCTCCAGCACATCGAGGAGCGCCGTGAGCAAGTGGAGAAGATCACGCACAAGCATGTGACGGAGACGGTACCGGAGAGCTTCCTGCGCAACGCGGACGAAATCGAGATTGTGGACGCGCCCCCCGATTTTTGTCTCCAGCGCGGCCCCGACGCGCTGCTTGGCAACGGGACCGGCGTAGCAACCAGCCTGCCGCAACAGCTTTCGGAATTGCGGGAGATTGCCCTTCTGCTGGCCGCGGACGTGGTCGACTACCAGCTCGAGGCCTACTTGGTGCGGCATGGCATCGAGCAGCTCTGGGGCGCCCACGAGCGCATTCTCGTCTGTGTATCCCCGTACGTTGACGCCTCCAAAATGATCGCCAGCGGAAGGCGCAACGCCGATCGATTCCACGGGGAATTGTTTGTCTCGCACCTTAATCGGCCGGAGTACACGCCGGAAGAAAAGGCGGTGCTGGAGAGAAACCTGGAGCAGGCGCGTGCGGCGGGTGCACGAATCGAAGCCCTGGATGGAGAAGATGTCCCGCACGCCATCATGCAGTTTGCCCGGGGCCACGGCATTACGCAGATTTTCCTGGCCAATCGAATGAGAAACAGTTGGTGGGACCGCATCTTTGGCCGACCTGTGGAACACCTCATACGGGCCGCGGAGAATATTGACGTTCGAGTGTTTCCAGCATAGGATGCCGCACATGTCCGAGTCTATTCATCGAGGCACCCTCAAAATCTTCTTGGGTTACGCCGCGGGTGTCGGTAAGACTTATCAGATGTTGGACGAAGCCCATAAGTTGAAAGACGAGGGTGTTGACATCATCTTGGGCTATTTCGAGCCGCACGGGCGCAAGGACACCATCGCTAAGGCCGAGGGCCTCGAGATCATTTGCCGGCGCACGATCGAGTACCGTGGCGCGATGTTCGGAGAAACGGATGTCGAGGCCATTCTGCGCCGCCGCCCCCAGGTTTGTGTCATCGACGAGTTTGCCCACACCAATGTTCCGGGCTCGCAACATGGCAAGCGTTGGGAAGACGTGCAGGATCTGCTGAACGCCGGCATCAATGTGTTGACCACCATGAACGTGCAACACCTGGAGAGCCTCAACGACCAGGTGTGGCAGTTCACTGGCATCCGCGTGCGCGAGACCATCCCGGACTGGGTGGTGAAGCAAGCCGACGAGGTCGTTATGGTCGACTTGCCCCCCCAGGCCCTGCTCAACCGGTTGATGCGCGGCGTCGTGTACACACCCGAAAAGGCCCGGCAGGCGATGGAGAATTTCTTTAAGGAGTCGACGCTGGTCGCCCTGCGCGAGTTGGCCATTCGCCAAACGGCCCATGAGGTTGACGTCCGCCAGTCGATCCTGGACGAAACGCTGAGCGTGGGACCGGGGGGCGAGAACCCGGACCGGCATTCATCTTCCCGGCCACGCTCGTCCGAATGCATCCTCATCCTCATTACGGAAGACCCTTCTTCAGCAGCCCTCATCCGGCGGGGCAGGCGTGTGGCCGACTATCTGCAAGCGGAGTGCCTCGCGGTTTGTATCCAGCGCGACGGCAACGTGCAGCACATTCCCCAAGGCCAGCGCGAGGCGGTTGAGAAGCACATGAAATTCGCTCGCAACCTACAAATCGATCCCAGCGTCTTGCAGGGCGAAGATGTGGCCCAAACTTTGGTCGATTTCGCCCGTTCCCACAAAGTCACCCAGATCTTTATTGCCCGGCCCCAGCAAAAGAAATGGCCGATAGTTTTTGGCCAAGGGTTGGTGGAACGGGTCGTGCGCTTGGCCCAGGATATCCAGGTCACGATTGTGGCTGAGCGCCGGCGAGAGCAGCGCACCGGGTAGCGAGGCGTACACAATTTCCAGTTCCAAGGAGGCGCCTATGACAGACCGCCGGGATCTTCTCAAGAACCTATTTGCAATCGGCGCGTTTCAGGGACTGATTGCATCGCCTGCAGCTTCGCTAGCCGTCACCCCACTCCTTGACGAAACCAGCGCGCAAGTGGACAATCCGGACTTTGATCGGGAAGCCTACGATTTTTGGTCCGGCTTTCTCGGCAATGTTGCCACACCCGTCATACCGGCCCGTGGGCAGTCTCGGGGCGGGAAGCTGCCGTCCGGAAGTGACGATGTCCAGCCGGTTTTCCTGCACTATGACCCCAGGGGATTCAAGAATGCCGCCGAGCTCGACGCCACCGATCTCATTTCGGAAGGGGACGTCAGCGTCAGCCTGAACACTTCCACCATCAAGATAGCCCCGCAGGACCAGGACACGTTTGAGCATCTTCAGAACGCGCAAATTCGCGTCGACGTCGCGCAGAAGACGCCCATTCTCCCGGTCATTGAAGCGATGGCGTACACCGTGGTGTCAGGGATGGTCTCGTTAAAGGCGCCAGCGAAAAGCAAGTCGAAAGACGCTTCAGCGTCAGAGGGTGGAGCGAACGTGTCCAGCCTGAGGATGTCGGGAGGCAAGCATGCTTCCGGTCAGGTCCAGAGCATCGCTGTAGACTCCGACGCGGCGTGGCAGAAAATGCAGAATATCATTCTGCCCGGCGGCGAAGGGCGCTGGGCGCTTAACCTGGAGGCGCAGAAGAAAGACTCATTGATGTATAAGCTGCTGCAAAACGTAGTGAAGGAAGCCGGCCAATTTTCGCCCTTGGTTGGTCTTCCCGGCATCGCCCTGTCAGCTCTGCAATCCTTCAATATTCTTTACGGGGCGATGCATGCCAAGCCTGTGCCGATCATCAAATCGAGCCCTCTGCGCGTATTTGCTACGCAGGAAGCTCTGCAAAGGACTGGCGCGCCCGGCGCAGCTACCGGGATTATGCTGAAAAGCGGAACTTATATTCTGATTCCTGCCAATCGGACGCCTGATCTTGACAAGCTAAGGGACCTTACCGTCATGCAAGGCCGCATCGTGCCCCCGAAGACCCAGGCCGCCCAGCTTGACGCCGCTGCGGCTGACACACTCAAAGACATCACCTACGTGAGCTTTGACCTCGAGACCCGGTCGGCTAGACTCTTCCCCGGAGCCGAGCAGCGAAAGTCCAGTTGACGCAGGCTGTAGCACGATCGGAGGTGAAACCTCATGCACAAACTCGCTTGTGTCGCATCTGCTCTCCTGCTTTTGAGCGCCCTACCTTCGGCTACCCCAGCCGCCAGTGCCCCGCAGGGCGCCGGCGAACCTACGATCCTGGAACTTGGCAAACCCATCGAGCGTGAGTTACGCGGCGGGGAAACCCATCCTTACAAAATTCATGTGGAGGCTGGGCAATTCGTGCACGTAGTGGTGCTGCAAAAGGGGATTGACGTCGCCGTAACACTGCGTGACCCGAACGGGAAGCAAATCGTGAACTCCGACTCACTCAATGGATCGTACGGTCCGGAGCCCGTTTCGGCCATCGCCGCCACTTCAGGAGATTTTCGCTTGGAAGTGGTTGCCGGCGATGCTCCGGCGGGACGGTACGAAGTTCAGCTCGCCACCCTACGCGCTCCTCTCCAGTCTGACCGGACACGCATGGAAGCCGAACGAGTGTACATGCAGGGTGTTGACCTGTTCTCGCAAGGGAATCAGCAATCCATGGCAGCCGCGGCTGATAAGTGGAGCCAGAGTTTTGCGCTTTGGAAATCGCTGAATGATACATACGGACAAGCCCTCTCGCTGTCTTGTTCTGGGGCAGCATTGAAGCTGCAAGCGCCAGACCAGGCATTAAAATTCTACAACCAAGCTGTGCCTCTCTGGCGCGCCGTAGCCGACCGCGACGGCGAGGCAACAACTCTAAACAACATCGGAATGATATACACCACACGCGGGGAAGAACGGAAGGCGCTGGAATACTATACGCAGGCTCTGCCGCTGTTCCGTGCCGCCGCTGACGGCGGCGGCGAGGCAACAACCGTTAGCAACATCGCAGCGGTTTACGACAATCTGGGGGACAAGCAGAAGGCGCTCGATTACTACGCGCAGGCCCTGCCGCTGGTTCGCGCTGCCGCCGATCGTGCCCTCGAAGCGGCAACTCTCAACAACATCGGGGCGGTTTACCGCGATCTCGGGGAAAAGCAGAAGGCGCTCGATCACTACGCGCAGGCTCTGTTGCTCCGCCGCGCCGTGGGCGACCGCGCCGGCGAGGCAATAACGCTCAACAACATCGGAGTGGTTTACGGCGATCTCGGGGAAAAGCAGAAGGCGCTGGATTACTACGCGCAGGCTCTGCCACTGGTTCGCGCCCTGGGCGACCGCGCCGGCGAGGCAAAAACCCTCAGTAACATCGGGCTGGTCTACTCAGCACTCGGCCAAAATCGGAAGGCGCTGGAATGCTTTGCGCAGGCTCTGCCGCTCTTGCGCGCCGCCGGTGACCGCAAGGGCGAGGCAAGGACTCAGTCCAACATTGCGGGGGTTTATGATGCGATGGGGGAGAAACAGCAGGCGCTGGAATACGATGAGCAGGCGCTGCCATTGTTCCGCGCCGTGGATGACCGCGCCGGCGAAGCAATCACTCTCAACAACGTCGGGTTGATTTACGACGATCTGGGGGAACATCAAAAGGCGTTGCAATACTTCGCGCAGGCTCTGCCGCTGTTCCGTGCCGTGGGTGACCGTGCCAGCGAGGCAATCGATCTGAACAACACAGGAATCGCTTACGAAGCCCTCGGGGAACATCAGAAAGCGCTCGACTACTTTGCCCAGGCCTTACCGTTGAGCCGCGCTGTGGGTGACCGTTACGGTGAAGCGTCGACATTGGGCCAAATCGGGCGGGTTTACGCTACCCTCGGGAAGAAGCGGATGGCGCTGGATGACTTTGCGCAGGCCTTGCGATTGCACCGCGCGGTGGGCAACCGAGATGGCGAGGCGATTGTTCTTAGCCGCATCGGGCAGGTTGAAGACGAACTGGGGCAGAAGCAGAAGGCGCTGGACGACTACGGCCAGGCGCTTTCCCTCTTTCAGGCGGTCCAAGATCCGCTGGGCGAGGCGCGGGCGCTGCTGAACCTCATGACCTACTGGAAGGCGCAAGGCAGACCTTCTTTAGCCATTTTCTTCGGCAAGCAGGGTGTCGACCGCTTGCAGCAGGTTCGGCGCAACATTCAAGGCCTGCCCAAAGAAGAGCGGCAAAGTTTCGTGAAATCCAATGAGGATTATTATCGTGATTTGGCGGACTTATTGATTCAAGAAGGGCGCCTCCCGGAGGCGCAAGAGGTGCTCGATTTGCTCAAGCTCGAGGAATACGCCGAGTACAGCCACCGGCGCTCCGGGGCGGATTCACCCTTCCAGCCCGTCACGCGCACTCGCTCCGAACAGACGGCCGAGCAAGCCGGCGACCCGATCCAAGCCGATCTGACAGGGTTGGGAAACCAATGGCTCGAGCTCAAGAGGAAAAGTTCTCGGACTCCGCAAGAGCAAACGCAATACGACCAGCTCGGGCAGCGACTAGACGCTGCCAACCAGCGCTGGAAGCAATACCTGGACGGCCTTTACGCGGATTTCGGCAAGGGGGATCAGGCGAATCGATCCGTCCAAAGCATTAAGGAAGCCTCGAGCAGCCTGCGCAACCTCCTGCGGGAGATGAATCCCGGCACCGTGGCGCTCTACACGTTGGTCTTGGACCAGAAGTGCGTGCTGTTCGTGATCACTCCTGCGGTGATGGTGGCGCGCGAGGCGCCGGTGAGCAAGGTGGCCTTGCGCAGTAAGGTCTTTGCCTTTGTGGGCGCCCTGGCCGGACACCAGCCGGAAGCGGACTTGCTGCCCAAGTCCCAGGATCTTTACCGAACGCTGCTGGCGCCAGTCGAAAAAGACCTCGAGCTGGCCCACGCGCAGACGCTGCTATGGTCGCTTGACGATGTGCTTCGCTACGTGCCCCTGGCGGCGCTGCACGACGGCAAGCAATATCTTGCCGAGCGCCTCGCCAACGTGGTGATCACCACCACCGGCCTCGCCAACCTCACCCCGCCCCAGGTAGCCGCCTGGCGCGGCGTGGCCATGGGGGTTTCCAAGAACTACGATGGGCTGGGCGAGCTCACGGCCGTGCCGGGAGAATTGAACGCTGTGGTCTCGAGCGCCGCCATGCAGGGCTCGCACGGCCCCATTCCCGGCGACATCCTGCTGGACGATGCCTTCACGGAAAAGAACCTGGCAGCCGCCTTGGAGCAGCCGCCTCCACTGCTCCATATGGCCACCCACTTTGTCTTCAATCCCGGCGATGATGAGCGCTCGTACCTGCTGCTGGGGGGCAAGAACGAAGGTGGCAAGGGCTACCACCTGTCGCTGGCCGATCTGCGCAATGAGTCGCGGTTGAACAACTTTGTGGGGATGGAGTTGCTTACTCTTTCGGGGTGTGAAACGGGGATGGGATCGAAGGACTCCGACGGGCGCGAGGTGGACAGCTTGGGCATTGTGGGGCAGTTGAATGGCGCGAAATCGGTGGTGGCAACATTGTGGAAAGTGGACGACGCCAGCGTCGGGGTATTGATGGAGAGCTTCTACCGGTTCTGGATCACGCCACCGGGGATGCCGAAATGCGAGGCCCTACGACAAGCTCAACTGGCTCTGCTGCATGGCGCGGCGATCCCGGGGGCCGCTTCAGCGTCGCCCACGGCAGATCAAACTGCCCAGTACTCCAATCCCTACTATTGGGCCCCCTTCGTCTTGATGGGAAATTGGAAGTAAATCCCTAACTGGCATTCCCGACTTCGCAGGGATGCCGTGACTTGCGACCGAGTCCGCCATATTTGGCGAGTGAAGAATCCAGGGTCAGTAGGCCCAATAACCGTAAGGTGCGCTTACTCCATTGGGCACGGTTGTGCCCCCGATTCCCGCAAATACGTTGCGACCGAAGAAGAAGGGTACGCCGAAGTCAACGTAGTCCGTTGAGGGACTGGTTCCGCTATCACCCCCCAGATCGTTGAATGCCGCGAACCTGGTGCTTACCAAAGCGTCGGCATTCGCGATGCTGAAAGTGACCGACCCTGAAGTGCCGTTGGTCCCGGTATTCGTGACGGTGAAATTAAGGGTCGCCGCCGGGCAGTAAAAGCCTGTGGGGTTGCCCAGATTGTCCGTGCACTCGATATTGCCGAGTGAAGCGGAATCGAGGAAATAGAGGAGATTCGAGCCGCTGTCGATATAGCTGTTGGTATACGCGGTGCCATTGTATGTGGTAGTGAAGTTACTATAAGAGTCGACGGCGTAAATCTGTGCGTTGCCCAGCGCATTATTGGACTCCGTTCCGATACCGAAGATCAGCGAGCCCGAGGCCGTGGCCGCCCCGCCCGCCGGCACCGTCGGCAGCGATATCAGCACGCCGTTATTGTCTTGGGAAAAGAGCGCCACGGGATTCGTAACGATGCCGGTCGAGGGGACGGAAGCAATTTGGCAGCTCCCGCTGGGGCAGACAAAGTACTGGGGGATTCCGTTGGAAGCTGCGCCACATTCTGAAGCGGGGCAATCCTGGGCTATGTTGGCGACTCCCAGTATGCCGTTGGCTCCCAGCGCCGAGACACTGTTATAGTCAACTGCCCCGTTAGTGCCCGCGCTGAGGCAACTCGTAGGGACGGAGTAGGCGGGAGACTCGCTGATGATCTGAACCGCAGCCTTCGAAGCTGTTTCTCCGGCCAGATGAATGTCCGCCTGCGCCACCGGTCCCCAAATGTACGCGAGGCTGACAAACTGGATGCACTCCTGAATATCATTCCCGCTCGAATCGGTGACCGAGGGCAGCGAGACGCTACCCAACGCCCCGGAAAGCAAGCGCAACCCCTGGGAACCCGTGTCCACCAGGATGTCCGGGATCGTTGTGCAACTGGTAGTGCTGCCTGGCGCGCAGACCTCGACCGAAGTAAATAACCCGTTGACATAATCGTTGGTGGGACCCAAATTGACGGCAAGGGTTACACTATTGTTTGTCGGTGTGGGGGTTGGTGTGGGGGTAGGAGTTGGTGTACTGCTGCTGCCGCCGCAACTTGCCAGCACGGCCAAGCCGGCCACGACACCAAGAAAACGGCCCAATGAAACTATTGAACTCTTATTACGGGTCACCGCACCACCTCCGCAGGAACGTTCTGGGGTAGAAGACTAGGAACATAGGCGAATCCATGGAAAGAGCGCACGTGACCTCCGCTGACAAAGACGAAATCGTTTGCCCGCACTATCAAGGGAGCTCCGCGCCGGCGCGTCTGAGCTTCCGCGGCCTTCTGGACTTCCGCAACGTAAGATCCCAACAACTGCTGCAAGTTGGGTATCAAGGGTGCTCGCCAGGAGACCCCGAACACTTTGCCTTGCGGCGTCACATACTCGCTCACCACTCCGCCGGTGGGAATAGTGATTTGGTGAAGTGTATAGCCCTGCGGCTTCGTCACGCGATCCTCGCCTCGCATGTACTGCTGGTCCAAACTCACTGACGATTCATACTGACCGAGGACGGCCAGCGCTGGGACCGCTCCTAGAGTCAGAACGAGCAAGACTCCTAACATGGTCTTCATGTGCCTCAACCCTTCCTCAGCGTAGTTCTCTCTAATCCCTAACGATATGGACGGATTCCCCGCACAAAAGGTTGCAAGCGCCGTGTCAAATCAGGCGGCGGAACCGCGGGTCGATCAATGGGTCCAGTCTAGCTCACTGATGCACCCGTAGCGCGCTACGTCGCTGGGCCAATCGGGACCAGTTCGATGCCTTCGTTCTTGCCTAGATTCCTGCTGTATTGCTTCTCCTGCGCGTTGTTCCAGTGCTCGTGTACTCCCAGGCTTGCCAGTCGTGTCGCACCGGAGGCGTGATCAGGGTCGTAGAACGTCCCCGAGGGCGGATTGTCCGCCAGACCCGCTTCGTGCAGGTAGTCGTCGGCTCCCGACATGTGAGGGATATCGTTCCATTCAGCGCGGAGAAAATCAAGCGCCACGGAATCGATGGCAACCGGGTCCTGTGAGGCAAGCAGACTCGAAGCCCACTGCCCGTTGAAAGGGGGCATGGAGAACTTGCGGGGAGTATGCCCGCTCGGATGCACTCCCGGGTATAAGCCGTCAATCAGGCAGAGCAGCGTCTTGCCGCCGGTGTGCGCGTGCCCCATCAGGTCCACCAGGGCCCTGTAATGCCCGGAACCCTGGGATATGCCAGGCAGGCTCGGGTGCATGTCGTAGTAGCCCTTCTCAGGCGGCCTCCTGAGCAGCGAGCCGTAATGGTTCTTGCCACAAAGCGTGACTCCCGCCAGGGTGTGGGCCTTTAGATTCGCCATGTTGATAACGTACTTGGCCTCCGCGTAGGGAACAGGAACGTAGTCCTGGGCCGCCCCGGAGGGCCGGGAACTCCAATAGAAAGGGATGGAAGAGTACTGCACGCGGGTTCGTGGGTAGGTTGCATTTCCTCCGTTATGGTCAAGATAATCAACGTTGGGAAACTCACTGTGGAGAGGACCGTAGAACTGATTGGGAAACTGACATAGCGGATCTCCCACGGAAATGTCTTGCTGCCGCACGCCGACCGCGTGCACCAGTTGGCGCAGCAGGGCCAGGATCATCTGGGGCGAGGCGTTCATGTAGTCCAGGTCGTGCACCAGATCGTAAGTCTTCGGGTCGACGGCGCCCCCGGCGATGCAACCCACCATGTTCACCTTGATGGTGACTTTCTCCCCCTTTCGATATCCGACTTTGCCATTGCCGTGGGTTTCGTTGAAGTGTCTGAAGATCGCATCCCACGCTTTCCCATCGCCGCCCTTGCCGCCGACGGTCCGAACCGCTTCCGATATCATGCTGTCAACCACAGATTGGTTGGTATGGTTGCTCTCCCACCAGTGGCCTTGTCCGGGCCCCGCCCAATCGGTCGCCTTCGGGTCGTAGGCCCAAACCACTCGCCCCGCGTGAAGACCTTTCGCGACGCCGAGCGGCTGGTTGGGAACCGGGTCGGCGCCCAGCACCAGCGGGTCGCGAGGTTCCGCAAAGGCGCTGCTGATGCCCAGGGGCAGCATGCCCGCAGCCCGGACCATGCAAGGCGTCACCACCGCACCGCCCATGATCTTGAAAAACTCACGACGATCGCTTCGATGTCCCATAAGTCCCTCCCGCCCGATTCAGGCGGATGATTGCACAACCCGTCACGCTAAAACGCCGTCGAACGTCTGTCAAGCGGTTTCTCTTTCCGTGTCTCTCTCAGCGCGTGTTGGTGGCCTCGCGAAGGGTGGGGTTTTGCGGGAGTGGCGACCGGGGAATTCAAAAAGAGGCTCGAAGACACGCAGGGCCTAAAACGAGTGGCTTCGCAAAGGCATCCGATCGGAGAGGGCAAGACGCAAGTTAGGTTCGCGAGTATAATGCAGGTTGAAGACCAACCATGAAATACAAAGTCGTTTTGCAGGCTTCCGAAGAAGGTCACAGTGCTTCGTGTCGCGGCTTGCCCGGATGCTGGTCGGAAGGGCAGACAGAAGAGGAAGCGCTTGAGAATATCCGGGACGCAATTCGTGAGTACCTGGAGGCAGTCAAAGAAACTCTTCGAGAAGCGGAAGTGCGGGAGATCGAGGTTCCTGATGAATCGACAGGTTCACCACGACGATAACGACGAAATTCGACCCGAGTACGACTTTTCGCGCGGCGTCCGCGGGAAGTATTATGAGGCTTACCGCGCCGACACCAACGTCGTGCCTCTCGAGTCCGATGTGGCCAAGGTGTTCACCGATTCGGCTTCGGTCAATCAAGTCTTGCGGCTGCTCGTGCAGCTTGCCAAAACGAATGTTCCGGTAGAGACTCGGCCTAACACGGCGCCGCAGCCGACCAGCCGCGCGCAGCGCCGTGGCAAGAAGCCCAAGCCCGTTCGCGCCGCTCGCGGCTGACTGCGACCCGCTCATCGGGCTGGCGCAAACCTTCCCGGGGTTCTGCGCGCCGGGCTGACCGCCGGGAGCGAGAGAAATACCAGAACAGGTGGACACAATGAGAGAGCATTACGATTTCTCAAAAGCCAAACGCAATCCCTACGCCCGACGACTGAAGCAGCAAGTGACCATTCGGCTTGACCATGACACGGTCAAATACTTCAAGCGTCTGGCAGAGGAAACCGGCATTGCCTATCAAACGCTGATCAATCTGTACCTCCGGGAATGCGTCTCAACCGGGAAGAAACTCGCCAATAGCTGGGCGGCAAGGCAGGTCAAGCAAGGGGTGCGGAGCTGAAAGTCCTGACCAACGGGGACCGCATCCGAATCATCGGCGCGCGGAAGGCGACCAGAAGGTATCAACGCATGAGCACAGCTCTGAAAATCTTCGCTGCATTTGTCCTGGTTTCCCTCTCAGCGTCGGCAGAACAGCCGACATTTCAGGATGCCTTGCTTGATTCACTGGTAGGGACGTGGGTTCTTCAAGGCTCCATTGCTGGAAGAGAGACGACGCACGATATTGTCTCAGAGTGGGTGTTGGGCCATCAGTACGTGCGACTTCACGAAGTGTCGCGCGACAAGGACGCCAAAGGCCAGCCGGTGTATGAAGCGATTGTCTTCATCGGCTGGGACCGACCGTCGAGCCGGTACGCATGCCTGTGGCTCGACTCGACTGGTGGCGGCGGCCTCTCAGCCCAGGCCCTCGGCTATGCAAAGCGCAGCGGCGATGAAATCGCGTTCTTGTTCAAGGGCAACGACGGCAGCATCTTCCACACAACATTCGCATACAGCAAAGGCACCGACACTTGGCAGTGGCTTATGGATGGCGAAGAGGGCGGGAAGCTCCAGCCTTTTGCCCGGGTGAGACTCACCAGGAAATAGTCAATCAAGGTGCTCCGTATCGACCGGGCCTCAGAGCGGTTCGACTTTTTCGTGCAACATCTGCTCGAAGTGACGCCGCCGGCCGGGAATCGCACGAGCACGCAGTCGGCGAGCGTGGCGGGGTCAGAGTGATCGAGCAGTCGAACAGTCGAGAAGTTGAGGAGCCATCAAGTCAAGCGGTCGGGAAGTTCAGACCCACGTTGGTTTCTGCCAGGCAGGCGTAAGTTATTTGTGCATGCAACAGCGTCGGTACCGCTTGCCGCTCCCGCATGGGCACGGATCATTGCGATCGATGTGGCGCCGGGGCGTTTTCACTTCTGTCATTAAGCGAAGCTCACCGACCTCCTCCTCTTCATCGTCCCCACCCACATAGCGGATGTATTCTGCCGCGCCGGCATCCAAGCAAGCTCGAGTTATGGCGGTCGCCAGCTTGTGCTCGCCGGCTGAGGTCGTGTCTTCGAATAAGTTTTCTCGCCGGATCGCCTCGATCACCATCTCGCCCGTCTCTCTGTCGCCTACTGGAAGGGCTGCGCCCGTGGTCATCCAATAGCCCCCCAGCGGGACGGTTCTTGTCGCTAGCGATCCCCCCAGGCCACGGGACATGCTTTGGCTGAGATTGATGTCCATCAGCGCGATTGACTCGCCTGAAAGCGCATCGAGCCAGTACGTTGCGGCGCCCGGGCTGGTCGCCCTAGGCATGAGAAGCCGGTACTTCGCCCGGCAATAAGCCTGCAAGAGGAGATGCTCGTCGGTTCCAGGAGTAGGAGGGTGAGCCTCAACGTATCTTTCAACCAGATTCTTGCCACCTTTAATCCAATCGAACAGGCAGGAATCCATAAGGACACCTGCGACGTCCATCGTGTCCAATATGAGTGTGTTCTTCTGCATAATGCCCAGCGCCTCACCCATCTCCTGCATGGCCTCTCGAGGAATCGTCTTGGTGAGGGCAGAATTAAGCCGTCGAGCGAGTTGGCGGAGTTGCTGGTATCGCTGGGTATCCATAGCCGTGATTGCGGGGAAATTCTGCATGACTCTCCATTCGATTTTACTCATTCTTCAGACTTCGTTAAAAGCCGAATCGAGGAAGGAAGCCATGTAATAGGCATCGAGGAACTTGAAGGGCGTCGCTCCGCAGGTGTAGTGTCCGCAGGGCAAGACGGCCACCTTCGTGTCAAGTTGGAGGCGAAGCGATTCCGCGATGATCTGCCACGAGAATTCAGGCAGGAAGGTCAAGTCATAGCGGGCATAAATGAACAGCGATTTCTTGGGCCAACGCGCCAGCTTTTCCGCATAGGCGATAGGACTAATGGCCATCCAGGCGCGGCGCAGGCGTTCCAGGGTCAAGTCAGCCTCGAGCCCGGCGCGCACGTGACGCGTGGCCTGACCCGTCCAGACCACCTCCGCAAAGGTTGTGGAACAATGGTTGAACACGTTGACCTTCAGCCGCGCGTCGTGCGCGCTGGCCAGGTAGGCATAGCAGGAACCCAGGCTGGTTCCCACAATGCCCAGCTTCAAGTACCCCTGGCTTTCCAGCCAGTCGAGGCACGAACGGGTATCCGCCACTGCCTGCCGGCCGGCGTCGAGTGTGCGGCATAAATTCGAGGAAACAGCATAATCGGCGCGCTCCGTCTCCGCAGGCTTGCGAAGATCGTGATAAGGCAGGCTCAGGCGCAGCGCCGAAATCCCAAGCGTGTTGAAGATGTGGCAGAGCGCGTTGTGGCTTTCCAGGGTTGCGTTCCACTGCGGGAGCACCACCACCGCCCCGCGACGCCCGGCCGGAAACCAGCGCGCTCGTACCCGATTGTTATTCGGGAACGGAGTACGAACCGGCGAAGTAAAAAACAGGCAGTCCCCTTCCAGGCGAAAGTCTGAAGGTGTCTGGTAAGCGTAAAAGACGTCACTCTGCTCGAGGATTGCGTCATTCAGGTCGACTAGGAATTGCTCGCACTCACGGTCCGAGGCGGGAATGCTCGAGATCGCCAACGGCCAGCCGGAGGTCCATTCCAGGCCCCATTCAAACGGGCGTACCACTCGATTCTTATCCCGCTCCGTCAAACGGGTCTCCCACCTGTGCATCCATTCCTTGTACCACTCCATTGCGGGTCTCTCGGATGAAATCGAAACCCGCAATTATAACCTGAGAAGGAAGGACAGGATTCAGGATTCAGAACAGGAATGACCGGCCCGGGACGGGGGATGCCACACCATGAACCGAAATTGTCAGCTTGCTGGGAAAAATCTGTGCGATCATTGAGCGTATTATGAAGAGACTCATCCTGGCTGTATTGTTCCCACTCGCGTTAACGATGGCTGGACAGGTAAACGCTCAATCCTACGCCCCCAACTGGGAGTCCATTGACAAACGTCCCACCCCGGCGTGGTTTGACGAGGCCAAGTTCGGCATCTTCATTCACTGGGGTGTTTACTCGGTCCCGGCCTTTGCGGACCCGCGTTCTCAGATTGGCGAAACGTATGCGGAGTGGTATTGGAATCACATGCAGGACAAAAGCGGGCCCACCTGGGCATTTCACCTGCTCCACTACGGGGCCGGTGTCAAGTACCAGGATTTCGCCGGCCAGTTCAAGGCCGAGCTGTTCGATCCCGATCTGTGGGCGGATCTGTTCGCAAAATCGGGCGCGCGCTACGTCGTGCTGACCTCGAAACATCACGAAGGCTTCTGCTTATGGCCGTGCCCGGCGAGCTGGAACTGGAACAGCGTGGACGTAGGTCCCCATCGCGACCTGGCTGGCGATTTGGCCAAGGCTGTCACCGCCAAAGGGTTGAACATGGGCTTCTACTACTCACTCTACGAGTGGTACGACCCACTCTACCTCAGCGACCTGCGGCGTTACGTGAACGAGCACATGATCCCCCAGATGAAGGACCTGGTGGAACGCTATCGGCCTTCGCTCCTCTGGACGGACGGCGAATGGGAACACTCGAGCGAGCAATGGCAATCGACGGAGTTCCTGGCGTGGCTATTCAACGATTCCTCGGTGCGCGACAAAGTTGCGGTGAACGATCGCTGGGGAAAAGAAACCCGCAGCAAACACGGCGGATTCTGTACGTCCGAATACCAGACGTTTGTCCCGGAGGGGGCACAGCTCGGCCCGGCGCACAAGTGGGAAGAGTGCCAGGCCATCGGAAAATCCTTCGGCTACAACCGCGTGGAAGGCCCCGACGACTACAAATCCGCAACTGCGCTGGTCCACCTGCTGGTGGACGTAATCTCGAGAGGGGGCAACTTGAACTTGGATATCGGTCCCACCGCCGATGGGCGCATCCCGGTGATCATGCAGGAGCGGCTTCTTCAGATGGGCGCCTGGCTCAAGCTGAACGGCGAGGCCATTTACGGAACTCGTGCCTGGCGGAAGACCTCAGAGGGCGACGTTCGCTACACCGCAAGAGGCAATACCGTATACGCTATTACTGAAACATGGCCGGGTCAGGAATTGGTGCTCAGCGCTCCCCGAGCTACAGCCGGGACGAAAATCGAGCTCTTAGGCGGGAATGCGCCGCTCCAGTGGCGTCAGGAGGGCAGCAAGTTGCGCATCCAGGTCCCACCTCTGCCGGAGTCCGCCTTGGCATTGCCTGAGGCGTATGTTTTCAAGTTGACGGGAGTCGAGTAAGAATCAGCGCGAAAGCACTGCCAGCAATGCCTGGTATCCATCTCCGAGCAGGCCTTCATAACCATGTGGAGTTCCGTCCCAGGCCTTCCAATCGTAGCTCATGCCGTTGGCGGCCGTGCCCTGGAAGCCGCCCTGCTCGAATCCACGGAGCATCGGGAACAGAATTGCGTCGGCATCCTTGCGCCGGCCTAACTGATACAAAGCTTGAAGGGTGAAGTAGGCATAGCACGCAGTGGCCCCGCCATTCAATTGCCAGGTGGGACGTTCAAAGTGGAGGTGTTGTGCACACCCTCTGTCGCGTGGTTCAGGATGCCGCCGGTGGGCGCCGAGCGCGTCCATTGCGCCCACGCGGCGGCGGGATTCACCCTATAGCGGCTGTTGGGAAGGCTCGATCATCGGCTTTGTTTCTTCAACTTTCTTGGCGGCTTTAACGGTTTTCTTGGCTTGCTTCTTGGGTGCTTTCTTCACCTGCTTCTTTTTCCCTGCCATAGTGGTATGCCTCCTCCTTGCAGTTATCCAATTGAGAAGCGGACCTTGGGTTGAAGTGAAACTCGAGTACGGAAGTGATTTTAGAGGCGCTACCGCGGCTTGTCAATGCATATAAATGGGTAGCGTCTCAGTTTGACGTAGAGGCGGCTTTACGCCGCCACGTGGCGAGGTAAACTCGCCGCTACAACTTCAAACTGAGACACGACCCCTAAGTACACGAGGTGAGCTCAATCGGTATGGGAGGAGGGGCCTGGTAGTAACCGCTTCAAGACGTCAGCCATCCTTCCGGGCTTAAAGCCGTAGGGTCCGGGATCGCTCTTGTAAGCGACGTTTCCTTCCCGATCCAAGACGTAGAGGCGGTCAGGCCAGGCGGTGTAAGCGATTTCGGTTGAGTTCGCTAAGTCGTCGACGAGAGGCGGGATCTTGAGCGTCAGCTTAGTCAGGCAGATTTCCGCCAGCCCACAGCGCTCCTCAAGGTTCTTGGGGCTGGAAACACTGATCTTCGCTTTGAGATTGTCATCGTCCTGCCAAGCGTCCACCGGGTGGGCTTCCATGATGTAGACCACGAAGAAAGCCGCCTTCTCTTTGTACTGATCGTAGAGCTTGTTGAGCGCGGGAACCTCCCGGCGGAAAGGAGGTCAGGTATAGCTGCCGAAAACAAGCACAACCGGTTTGTGCCGGCGAAACGCGGACAGTCGAACTCGCGTCTTCTTATCGGCCGCCGGAAGACTGAAGTCCGGTGCAACGTCGCCTACGCTTAAGTGGCCGGCGCGTGCGATAAGCCAAAGGTGCTTGAACGGAACCACCATCAACAGTGGTTTGGGTGCTTTCGACATCACTTTGCCAAAGAGCACCGGCTGGCGCATGACCACCAACAGCCCTACCAGCAGCGCCACATAAAGCAATATGACGACACCCACGACCTTGCGAAACGTCTGCACCGTCAAATCCCTCAGCGTACAGTCGGCGGAAGGCAGTAGGCGGTTAGGGGGGATGGGCAATTGTCAAGCCAGTCCTCCCGAGGGGCGATGACGACTAACTACCGACGACTGCGAACTGACCACCGACCACTGACGATTAGCGTCTTTCCGGTCACGACCCTACCTTACACCAAATCCAGCGCGGCAAGCAATTCCTCCAAATTGGATTCATCCACCGCCAGAGTCAGGCACTCTTCGCGGAGATTCTCGAGCTCATCGAAGGCGCGGAAGAGCTTCATCTTGGCGAGGGCGTATTGCTCGCTCGGGTCAAGCGCTCGTCCGTGGGCGGCGTGCCAGGCGGCGATCGCCTTCTCCGACACGAACACCCGCAAGACGAAAGGCGGCCCCTGGTCCGCTGCCAGCACAAACGTGTAATCGCTCCCCGGCCCGGCTCCCGCAGGTCGGACGCTGCTGCGTCGCGATTCGAAAAAATACCGATAGACGACACCAGTTTCAGCCGCATACGATTTGTAACGTCGCGACATGCAAGATCCAGGATTCAGGAGTCAGGAGTCAGAAGTCACTTGTCGTTTCTCACTCATCACTTGTCACTCGTCACTGCCCTTCTAACTTCTGACTCCTGACTTCTGATCGTTGGCGCCAGATTCTCCAGAGAACCGGAGAAATCAAGCTCGGGGGGCGATGACTCTGGATCGGCATCATCGGCCCGGTTCAGCCATCGGCGGCGAAGACGTTGCAGGTCGGCAGTAACGTGCAAATTCACGGCGCCATCGAAGTTCCGGTCGCCCGACAGAATTAGCCGGGCGCCCGAGGAGTTCAGCGTAGTTTTCTTCAGGACCACGCGACGGTCGTGAACCTCAAAATTAAGGGTTACGGAATGAAACCCCGCCGGCCCTCGGAGGGGTTCCAGGACTCCCTCGCCGGCGAGACGCACAAATGCTCCCACAGGGTCAAAACCAGCCAGGGTGAGGTCCCTCGCAACCACCTCCGCCCGCCCCTCCAGATTCTGCCGCATTTCTTCCTGACTCAGCCCAGTGGTCTCGAAGTGGCCGCTTACAGACATTGCCCCCCGCGCTCCGCGAAGTGCGATCGGGAGATGGAGTGTGAGTGATTGCAACAAAACCCCAGACAGGGAAACATCCGAAACGAGGCGAGCCGGCCTACCCGCAAGGTCCAACCGTCCGCTTAAACGGCCCTGAGCGCCGCCAGTTTGAAAGACCGAGCTCGAGAGTCGAATCACCCTGCCAGTGATCTCCGCGCTGGTTTGGAAATTGTCCAGCCGAACGTTCCGGTAAATGAGCTTGGAAGCTGCGAATCGCCCGCGTGCGTTCACCGAAGAAAACAAGTTGGAGGCCACCTCGCGCTCCACGGCAAAGGACGCAAGGCTGGGAAACTGCCGGACGAGCGGGCTGGGATTGCGGTGCGGGAGCGCCACAAACCACGAGGCGCCCTGCGCCAAGTCAAGGGTGTCGGTATGCAGGTCGAAGATCCAGGGACTATGCCGGTCGCCTTGGTGTTCCAGCCGCCCGGAAAAGACGCTGGTTCCCAGCACGGCCAGCAAGCGGTCAACGATGATCTGATTGCCATTGACCTGAAGGCTGGCGAGAGGAACATTAATGGGCTCCGTGAAACCAGGAATCACCAACCGGGCAGCGCGAAGCTCGGCTCGGCCCGTGAGAGCGGGCCGGGAGGTGGAGGGGAGTGCGCCCGTGAAACGGAACGATGCCGTCCCAGAACCGAGGGCATTCCATCCCTCGAGCGTCCTCATGCCGAGCGCCCGGCCGAAACTGACCACATCTCGGAGGGGCACGGTTTTGCACGAAAGGCTCAACTCGTAGGGGAAGGTGTTCGAGCCTCGCTCGAGTGCGCCTTCGGCTTCCAAGACGACGCGTGGCGCCAGCGTAATACGTACCGGATCGAGGCGTGCCCCGCGGTTATCGATATGAACCGCGAGATCGGAAACCGGGAAGGTTGCGCTGCGGGTGGTGAGCACGACGTTGCGCGCCCCCATGAACCCTGTGTAGCGCGGCTCTGCCCAGGGCCCTTGAACAGCAAGTGTTCCGTCGATACGCCCTCTGATTCCAAAGCCCGCTTTAAACGTCCAAATTCTCCCCAGCAGAGCCGCCAGATCCTCAATGCGGGAACGTTCGAGCGACAGGGCCAAATCCAGCTCCCGGGAATTGGGGAAGTAATCGATAGTTCCCGAGAGGTAAACATGAGAATCGGCAAACGAGGCCTCTGTAGTCTCCAGCAGAACGCGGCCCCGGTCCCGATCCACTTGTCCCCGAAAGGTGATCGACCAAGGCATGGGATCGGAGGGCGGAATCTGGTCCCACCTATGCAGCTCACTCAGCCGGCCTCGGCCTTCGAAATTGAGATTTCGACTCGACCCGGTCACGTGCAGCTCAGTATCCATGACGCCGTACAATGCCGTATCGTGGCCAGTTACCAGGGGCGCCCAATCGTACACGAGCGCATCGCGCGCTCGCACCACAACATCCAGGGGGCCGCGCAAGTCTCGGCCGGGTGTCCACTCTCCGCTCACTTCCACGGCCCCGGGCGTGGGCAAGGGAAGATCCATGCGGACAGGGTAGCCTACCAGCCGGAAGCGCAGAAAGCTACGGACTGGATCAAAACTCAACTGGGCGCGCATCTCGGTAATGGCCAGGGCCTGCTTGTTGTCTCCCAACTTGAAATTGACACGACCGTCTTCCACTTCCAAGTCCGGTAGGCCGCCGCTCAGCCGCGCGGAGGCCGACTCTGTGGACAGCAGCGCACCGGAAGGCGGTGAACTTATGCCGCCGTAGTGCGGACCGCCATTCTTGAGGCCCGCGGCGGGTAGCCCCTGGTTGCGTGGATCTCCGGTTTTGAGGTCTGAGGCGGTTAGAGCAAGAAAAAGCCGTTCAACGTTCCAGCCCGCTTCTGCCCTGCGCACCAAGTTGATATTGGGATGCTGAAGTCGAATCTGGGAAAAGCTCAGCCGCGAGCCCAACAAGGTCTGCCACCGGACGTCGCATTCGATACGATCAACGCGGACGAAAGGCTCGAACCCAAAGGCGGGGTCCTCTTGAATCGCGGCGTTTTCGATCACGAAGCCCGGACGCGGCAGCACTCGAAGCGAGACCCTGCCGAAAGTGACGCGGCGGTGAAGAGTGCGTTCCAGTCCCGCCTGGAGGCCACGGCGGTACCGATTCGCGCTGATGTAAGAGGGAAGGAGCCAAACCGCGAGCCCGCCGACAAGCAAAGCCAGCAAGGCGGTCCGAGCGCGTCGGTGGACCGGAGGGCTCATCAGCGCACCAGCTTCAAGGCCATTCGACCCCGCCGGCGGACACGCAACCTCATCAGCGCACCAGCTCAAAAGTGCGCCGCCAGCGCGTGCGGGTGGGAAAGTGAATCACCAGGCTACCTACCTGGACTATCCAGTCGCTCCAGGAAGTACGCATGTACTCGTCGCGAGGCGTCTCATACGACCAGTAAATCAGAAGCGGCCGGCCGGAGATGACATCCCGTGGGACGAACCCCCAGAACCGGCTGTCCCAACTCTGCTCGCGGTTATCGCCCATCACGAAGTAATTCCCTGCCGGGACTACCAACTCTCCCTCTTTGTTGACGTGGCTGGGCATCTCTGCGGTCCAAAGCGCCGTAGCGCCCTGGAGATACTCCGCGTCGGGCGGCGGGAAATCGTCTCCCGGGCGCTGCATGTCCGGCCAGGCATGGTAAACATAAGGCTCCGAGAGGGGCTGCCCGTTCACATACACTTGCCGATGGAAAATGCGAACCCGATCGCCGGGCACACCGATCACTCTCTTTACGAAATGTTCGCCGGGCTCGGATTGTTCTTCCGGAGGTCCAGGGAATTTGAAGACCAGGACGTCGCCACGGCGAACTTCGCGATAGGATAAGACGTGAGCCAGCGCGGCGGAGTGGTACGCAAAGGCAAACTTGTTCACCAGCAGGTGGTCGCCGATCAACAGGGTCTTCTCCATCGAGCCGGTGGGGATCTTGAATGCTTGCACGACAAAGGTCGTCCCGAAGATGGCCAGGACGACCGTCACGACCAGCGATTCGAAAGTGTCCCGCAGCGAGGATTTCTTGTAAGGCTCAGCCATTTCCTACCGTCTTCTCACGCAAGCGTTCGAGTACCATTCGCGCCGCTTCCTGCTCGGCGGCCTTTTTGCTCGTGCCGCGCCCACGCGCT
>Ga0326728_10004326_pt1 | contig 42205 bp, 37 predicted proteins | sample MB3enrmetagenome_FD_207602 | JGI IMG/M metagenome (GOLD analysis project Ga0326728, IMG submission 207602) | Lab enriched peat soil microbial communities from McLean, Ithaca, NY, United States - MB31MN | ecosystem: Environmental > Terrestrial > Soil > Wetlands > Peat | place: USA: New York... | reverse complement strand
GCAGATAATAAAGGCGGTTGTGGAGCTGAAGGAAGGCTTTGCGGCCTCTGATCGGTTAACGGATGAGATAAAGGCCTTTCTCAGGGACCATATAGCCGTGTACAAACTTCCCCGGATCATTCAATATGTGGACAAGCTGCCGAGGACTGCTACGGGCAAACTCCTTCGGCGTCTGCTCAGGTAATATCAGGCTTTGCCGGCCTTCAATCCGGCAAGAATCTTCCTGGCTGTGTCGATATCCTTTTGAATCTGCGCGCGGAGTTCTTCCGGGCCCGAGAAGCGCTTCTCATCCCGAAGCCTGTCTATGAATCTAATGGTGATGTATTTGCCGTAGATGTCCTGGTTGAAATCGAAAAGGTGCGCTTCAAGAGATAGCTCGGCGTCGCCGAAGGTCGGATTATAGCCGAGGTTGGCTGCGCCTTCGTATGTCTTGCCGTCCACTTCGGCTTCGATGACGTAGACGCCTGTTCGAGGCGATGCCACCCCCTGCATTCGGATATTTGCCGTGGGAAATCCGAGCTTCACTCCCCTTTTTCGGCCCTCGATCACTATCCCGCCAACCTCGAAAGGCCTTCCCAGCAGCCTGTTTGCCTCACTGACATCGCCTTTTGCAATCATCCGGCGTATCGAGGTGCTGCTTACCGGAGTATGGTTCATCTTGATGGCCGTGACGATTTCAACTTCGAACCCGTATTGTTGGCCCAACTTCCTCAAAAAGGGGATGTCGCCCTCGCGGCTGTGTCCAAACCTGTAATCGTGGCCGACGACTATCGCCCTGGTTCCGATTTTATCGACGAGAATCACTTTCACGAATTCACGCGCGGACATTTGAGAGAACTCGTGATCGAACGGGATCACTATCGTGGCGTCGATCCCGCACCGCGCGATGAGATCCAGTTTTTGCCTGTGAGAAGTGATGAATAAAGGGGCCTTTTCGGGGAAAAGGACTTCCAGCGGATGTGGATCGAATGTGACGACAATCGATTCTCCATTGAGTTCCCCGGCCCATTGTTTTACTCTTTGAAACAGGGCCTGGTGGCCCATGTGGACACCATCGAAGTTACCGATCGTGATGGCGGGGTTCTTGAATTTCTTTTGGACTGCCTCGATTCCATGAAACACTTCCATACTGCTCTGACACCTTCCGGCAAATATTTCAAAACGCCTTGACAGGCAAAGACTTTTAGAATACGGTATTATCGTTGATTTTTCAACGTAATTTGCCGAAGTGGCGGAACTGGTAGACGCGCTAGGTTCAGGGTCTAGTGGGCGTACGCCTGTCGGGGTTCGAGTCCCCGCTTCGGCAAACATAAGAAATCATTAGGGATTCAGCCTTTGGCTTGAGTCCCTTTTCATGTTTAAAGAGGTTTTCAGACAAGAGATTGGATAACATTAGTAACTCGGGACCGCTTCGGATAACGGCAGATGTTTGCCTCGCAGTTGCCCCAATTCACGAGCGCTGCGTTATGTCAGTCGTGGGGTTGTACCTCTCTTTGTCCACCCATTCCCAAACCGAACCCTCGCTCACCTCGAACGCATGCGCAATGTGCCTCACCAGATCACATACTAGAAGCCCATAATGACGGTAATCATGGCTGCCGGGGTGAATGTTGGTTATCACTTCCTTGTCTGGACCCTCAAACATTATTACAAGCGGTTTCTCAATTCTCATCGGTTTCTGTTCCGTCAAATTGTTCATCCTTTATCAACTGTGCCCCCAAAGCGATCTACGTACTCTCTAATGTTAAACTTTTAAGCCGTCTCTTCCCCTTGAATTGTAGAAACGCTTTAATTCTGGCGCGGTTTGCTGAGATCTGCAAATCCTTGCAAATGGTTACAGTGGGGTTGCGGAATCTTGCATGGAGGACGCATCAAACAAATGCCGAAGTGAGGCAAATCAAGGCTCCGCAGGCCTTTCAAGGAATCCCCGCTTCGGTCTAAACACCCTTTAGGAAAGAGGAGGAGCGCCTAAATTTATGTCTTAGGGACTTCCTTGAGCATCCTTTCCCAGTAGCAGGAAATCCCCAGGCCTTTAAGACCCGTTTCGAAACATCGGTTGCACGAAATGCACCTGGCGGAGGCGGTATCTCCTGCCTTCCATCGCTTGATGAGATGTGGTTCGCGAATAAGGGGGCGGGCCATGGAAATATAGTCTGCCTGTCCCTTCTTGAGAATCCCGTTGGCAACGGGCACCGACCGTATGCCTCCGACGGCCATGACGGGGACATTGACGCTTTCTTTAATGTACTGGGCAAAGTCCGCCAAGTAGGCTTCATCTTCTTCCTTAACGATCATTTTTTTTGCGCAGTGCTGATCTCCATTCGAAATCGAGCAGCAGGCGCTTACCTGGATCGCGTCTATTCCGTCATTGGCAAGGCGTCGAGCAATTTCGGCCGATTCGGGCAGTTCAAGACCGTTTCCGACAAAGTCCTGCGCGCTGAGCTTGAACATGACCGGATAATCTTTTCCCACCTCTCCCCTGATGGCTTCGAGGATCTCTGCAACCAGGCGATACCGGTTCAATAGACTACCGCCATACATGTCGCCGCGCCTGTTCCACGCGGGAGAAAGGAACTGGTTGATACCGAAGCCGTGGGCCCCGTGAATCTGAATGCCGTCGAAGCCGCACCTTCGAGATCGCGCCGCCGCGGCGGCAAAAGCCTGCACCAGTCGGGTAATATCTTCACGGGTCATTTCAATAGGGACTTTGTCTGCGGGGGAATAGGGGACGGCGGAAGCACCCCATAATTCATCGCCTTCCCCGAAGAAAAGCTTGGGGTCGGCCTTTGCTAAACAGTGGACAAGTTGAACAGCGATCCTGCCACCTTCTTTGTGGACCGTATCGACGAGCTTTTTCAACCCTTCAGTCTGTGTTTCGTCGTAATTGCCCAACATGAAAGGCAGTCCCTGACCGTTGGTCATTACATACTGGTAACCGGTCAAGATGAGCCCGATGTCTCCCCCGGCAAGTTCACCGTAAAACTCCAGGGCGCGGTCCGTCACATAGCCCTTCCCGTCTCCCACGCCGCTCCAGGTGGAGGACCTGATGGCGCGGTTAGGGAGTTCCAGGGATTTTATCCATGTTTTTTCGAATAAAACCTTGTTTCCCGCCCTGGCCAGTCCAGGTCCTGCAACTACCGCCGCTGCTGCAGCGAGCCCCGTTTTCAGAAACTTTCGGCGTGAGAGCGCATCAACCATAGCTGCCTCCTCCGGCTCATTTTGAAATGTTACTCAAAGTTGACAGTGTAAAGGACATAGTAAACCAGCGCAACGGCATGTTAACATAAATCAAGATGAAAAAAAGCCTGGAGGCGCGCTGAATCGAGTCTTCAATTGCTTGTTTCCGTTAAGTTTTTTTGAACATTTCCACAAACTCATCTACTGAAAGAGCCCCGAAAGTGGCGCTGCTCAATGTGCCCCTGGAGCCTAATTCAACGGCAACTTTGGCCACGGTCTTGTTGTCCGGAGCCTCCAGGACATTCAAGAAATCATAGCTCCCAAGGAGTACATACTGGGCTAAAATCTTGACTCCCATTGCCTCCACTTCCTTGTTGACCGCCCTGATCCTTTCCGGGTGCTCTTTTATGGTCTTGCGACCTTCATCCGTAAGGTTCGTGAACATCACGTAGAGCGCCATAAAGTTACCCTCCTTTCTCCGGGAAAGAGTCCGTTTCAGCGCGCCTCGGTCCACCCGGCGGTTGTCATGCCAAGCCATGCCCGGGTTGCAAATGTTCCCGGTCACTCGGCGGTCCATAGCCGGGTTCCGGTTTTATGGAATCCAACACGGCCAAAAGTTTAGCTTCGTCTTCATGAAGCAGTGACGACCGGAGCACCTTGCCGCCGTATCCCGCTATCTCTTCGACGATCCGGTCCGGGTGTTGGCTGACAAGGACGCAAAGCGCCGATGTCCCGGGCTTCAAATGGTCGGCGAGTTCCCGTATAAATTCTTCAGTGATTCCAACGTGGGACATCGATCCCGAGACTGCTCCGGCAATAGCCCCCGTTGCCATGCCAACCAAAGCGAACACGGGATTTAACAATATGACCCCCAGCAGACTGCCCAGGAATCCCCCCCCGATGATACCTCCAATCGTTAGAGTAGAGACATAGTGAAGCTTGATCCGGCCGGACACGGTTCTTCGAATGACGACCGCATCCTCCAAATCGGACGGAAGTTCCCTGTTTTTTTCGAGAAGGTCTATACGGACCTCCTGCGCACGGAATTCCTCATCGAAGACACTGACTACTAGGTCGCTCATTGTGTCCTCCTTTCAAAGAAAAGCAGGTCGGTTCCCGGCAGGTCCTTCCCGGCCCCTCGGGCGCGATTGCCCGATAAACAAAACGGCAAAGGGTCGGGCGCCTTCCTGTTCTTTTCGGCAGGATTTCGAAACCTGCCGATCCGTAGGACCCCGAGCTAATCCGGCAGGCACTCCTGCTGAAAACCCTCGATCTTCGGATCCGATCCCCTGATGAACCCTGGTTGGAGAACTCTCGGATATTGAGTGGGAAATGGGAGGTCGGGAACCGCGCCGGGAACTCGGTTGCGGATGAATCACGGCGTCGAGCATTTCCGCAACCAGAAGGGAACTTGGGAACGATTCCAGCGGACAGGTCGAAAATGTCAATCGGAAAGATGACTTTGAGCATGATCCGCCTCCTCCGGAGAGTGAACGTCACTTCGGGAGCGGGATCCTATTTAAGGGGAGATCCGGTCGAAGCGCAATCCAGGTGCGGAAACGGAATAGGAAGATGCGAGAAAGCTTTGCGGGCGGAAGTGGTTCTTATTTCGTGAAAAGTGACCATGTAAGACAGAGTCGCATCGAAATTGGGAGTAGAGATCCACGCGTGTGAGAAAAACTCCCCTATGTCGGGTAGATTAGCACAAATCCAGAAAATTACAAGAGAAATGTACTGCCTTGCTTTATATACCGACAGGTGAGCCGATGCCCTTGTTGCAGTCGGTTTTTCGACTTTTATCGAAAGTGGCCGCCAATAGTTCGATAGGATGGCAGACGGCATATTTACCGTCAAAAATTCTACTGCCATACCCCAACTGCATCAGGCAGGACGGACATCCGGCGGTCACCACACTGGGCCGTATCGACCGGGCATCTTCGGTTTTTTGAGCGAGGATCTTTAGGGCGATATCGGATATTCGTCATTCGTATACGTCATTCGGGTCATTCGGGGTCGGGCCGGCCCCAATTGCACCCAATTGCAAGTAACCAATCGACATGCGAATTGATGACAATTGATGACAATTGATGCGTTTCAATATTCGGTTTTCAAAGAAGCGAGCCAGTGCTGCACAGTAAGAGTGAGCGTTTACCCCCCTCTGCAGTTTCATTGTAAATACAATCCAAATACAATGAATAGTGAACAATGAACAGAGAGCAGGACCCTCAATGCCTCAAATCGCTTTCCTGTAAATACAGGCCAAATACAGGTGAACACCGTGGTGGTTGGCGAAAATTCCTGTTCGTCCGCTGACCAGGGCTTAGTGGTTCGTGACCAACACGCCGTTCACGGCTCATACGAAATCGCATTCAAGCGCTCACTGTGTGGACCCTCACTACGTGTCGGGTCTGCGCTATACGTACCGCCTCGATGTAATGCGTATAGTCCAGCGCCGGATCTTTTGTGAGGGCGCCCTCGTCGTCGGCTCCTCGACGTACTACCGCGTACGCCTGCGTCGCATCCTCCTCGCCGCCTTGTGATCATCTCTTATGAAACTTGCCAAGTTTCATTCTCGTTCAAACCGCGTCCGAGGACGTGGCGGCTGGGCTTGAATGCGAATCCGGCTCAGTGGATTTTTTCCGCACACTCCAACAATATTATATCGCAAGGGCGATTTTGGTCTGCAAAACGGCAATAGAAGCTGCAATACAAGCGGCAATAGAAACGGCAATAGAAGCGGCAAAATGCAGGGAACTGAGTCAAATGGAATTCAAACCATTGGTTAGGCCCGATAAGTGGGCCGCCTTTGAGTTGTCAGCGCGCCACCCTTTGGGCAACTCATGTCTCAGATGGGAAAAGATGTGCCAAAAATGAAATGTTGGTTCTGTAATTTCAACAACTTACCGCGATGGGCATCGAAAATATCTCTTTAGTATCTAGTAATTGTCTTGGTCGGACCCCTCAGACCCACCGGAACTTAAGAGCGGCCGACAATCGAAACCGCTTTTGCCCCCCATCCTCCGGAGATGCTAACCAAAATCTGCCACCTCTCAGCCGTTTGCTGGACCCGACCGTATAAGAGCCCGGCTTTCCAGAAACCCGCTTGAAAGCCAAGAGCAACCGACCGTGTTATAAAACATCTCCTAGGCAAAAAAAGGGCGAAGTCACTTAAAGCGACTCCGCCCTGAACCTCTGCCTGATTCGAAATTACCCGAAAATCCTTTTCCCTCTAAGTCCAATCAAACCAGCTAGACCGGAGCCAAAAAAGAGCATGGTACAAGGCTCGGGGACGGGAGAAGCAGTTGCCTTTAATACCGTGGTCTGCGCGGAATAATTTGTCACTGTGGTCGTCCCGTCAAGGTTGACATCCACTGTGAATGCAAATCCGTCGGTCGTGTCGCTCGTCAACACAGGAATTGTCCCCGCCGCGTCGGAGAACATGCTGAAAGCAAATACACTGCCCGAAGTTGAGACCCCGTCCGGCGCACTCAGTGCAGGTCCGTAAAGGCTCAAAGCGAAGGAAATTTTTGTGCCGTACGTAAATTCTTCGAAGTAGTCGTTGAAAGCAGTGCCGTTGTCGAACGTCAAAGTTGCCGGAAGCGAACCGTTGACGTCGCCTGTAAGGGATGGCACGCCTGCCAACGCTCCGTTCGATGTGAAATTGAGGACTTGCAGCGAAGCTGACTGAGTGGCCGACGGGCCGGGATTGAAGTTGAAATCAAGCGATCCAGCCGTGCCGGAAATAAAGGAGGTATCAACGGTCACATCATAGGTGACCGTGACCATGTCAGCCAAGGCCACCGAACCAAAGCAAAGAAACCATGCAATGAAAATCAACGAGAGGAATATCATCTTAGTTTTCATTTTAGTTTATGCTCCCTGAATAAATGACTGGTGCTAAGTTGAGGGTGACGTCCGAAGGATTCGCAAATTTCACACTGATAGTGGTCGACTGGCCAGGCGCGAGGCTGGCTACAGAGGAAATCGTCACGTATGGTGTTCCGGAAAGGTTGCCCGTTGCATTTGTAAGTGTCACATTAGGCGGCATCCCAAAGAAGACGATCTGCAATGGACCGCTGATAGTACTGGTGCCGATGTTTGTCACGGTTACGGTCCCGTTGAAGGTTTTACTTACCCGGCTGTAGGCAAGACCGGAAGCTGTCGTGGTGACTTGGCTCGATGATACGACGGATGGCAATTGGACGCCATTGATGTTTGTGACAGTTACGCCTCCAGATCCGCTACCGGGATCGACCGCAACATTGAACTCTGTTTGCGAGATAACCGTAGTCCCGCCACCATTCCAACCGTTGAAGGTCGAGTTCCAGGTCCAGGAGTGGAGAGTATTCATTATGTTTCCTTGGCCGTCTATACCGACCAAGGAGGTCTGAAACGCCTGGAAGTGCCCTGGAGGTGGGTACGTGGATGGCAGATCACCCGGAAGCAACCGGTCACAAGGCTCATCAACAAACGAGAGAGTTTTGAGGTCAGGACTCACTATATAGGGGAATAGGCCTGGACACCGCTGGTTACAGTTCTGGTTCGGGTCCGGGGGTGCAGTGCAAATTGTAGACAAATAACTCGGGGCGGCCAACTGGTAGTAAAAGGGATAATGATCGGCTACCCGGGAAGATGTACATGTATTTGCCGGTGGTGGTATCACCCATCCACCCTGAGGCGGATCATATAGGGAAGGAGCTTCACCCCCCCCGGTTCCAGGCGAATTCCCGCATGCAGGGGCGAACCCTGCCACCACATAGCAGTTACTGTTCCAAGGAAAGCAGTCAGTTGGGAGCGGGGTGCCTATCAGGCCAGTTGAAGGATCTTTATATACAACGTTACCGGAGAGGATTAGGTCCAGGGGCGTATTGGGCTCAACGTGGCTTCCTGGTAAAGTCGTAATAAACTGTTGCCAATCGAGATAGGCAAAGCCGCAAGCTGATGCGTAGTCAGTGAGTGACGGATTTGAGCTGTTAGAGCAGCCGTTTGGCCAGGAAGGGGTGGTAAAGCTTGCCTGCATATACGCCCCCCAGGGCTTTAGAGTCAACTGCGGTGTCGGGCATGAGACTACAAGGGTAAGCTGTCGCGTCGGTGAACTGGTACCAGCGGAGTCCGTGACCTGAAACGTTAAGTTATAAGAGCCCGCCGGGGTGACCTGGCATCCGTCCGAACTTAGGACACCGGTGTTTTGGTCGAGATTAAAGCCGGCAGGTAGCGACCCTAGGACCGACCAACGGTAGCCAGTGCCGGTGCCGCCCGTAGCCTGCAAGACCACCGGCGGAGTGTTATAAGACACAAAGTTTGTTGCATTCGGCAGGGTTGTAGTGGTGATCTGGAGAGGCTGTGTTGCCGAGGGCGTTGCAAGAAACCCGTGCATAGCGCCTCTGGAATCCGAGTACACCCCGACGATATTGCTCCCGTCGATGGCATTGGCACTGGTTGCAGTTGCACCAGGAACATTGAGTGTCTGGTAGTTTGTGCCGTTATAGAGAAACCCGTGAGCTCCGGAGCTGGAATCCAGGTACGATCCGACGATATTGCTCCCGCTTATGCCACTGGCCAAGGTTAAAGTTGCACCAGGAACATTGAGTAGCTGGAAGCTCTTGCTGTTATAGTTATAGAGGAACCCCTGCCAAGCGCTGTTGGATTCGTAGTAGTATCCGACGATAGTGCCCCCGCTTATGCCCAAGACCGCGGTTGCGTCAATGGGGAGAGGGATTTCGAGTGGCTCGTAATTCGTGCCGTTATACAGGAAAATGCCTGAAACGCCGCTAACGGCATCCCAGTACGATCCGAGGATAGTGCCCCCGCTTATGCCTTGAAAATAGGTTACCGACTCATCGGGCGTAGTACCAGGGGCCTCAAATGTCTGATACTTCGTGCCGTTAAAGAGGAAACCGTATCCGGCGCCGGCGCCCAGGCCAGGACTGTTAACTCCGTACACCCCGACGATATTGCTCCCGTCGATGCCATTGACCGCGGTCGCGTTTGCGCCAAAGGCGGGAGGGACATCGAGTGTGTGGTAGTTCGTGCCGTCATAGAGGAACCCGTGCTGACCGTTGGAATCCGTGTACGTTCCGACGATATTTCTCCCGCTTATGCCGGAGAAAGTATTGACATACATTGCTCCAGGAACATCGGGAAGTGTGGTGTAATTATAAGTAATTTCGGCAATGGCAGGTTCGCCGAAAAGACCCATCACCGAAATCATAAGCAACAGGCAAAGAACCTTTCTCATAAATTCCTCTCCTCCTCTAAATTAAAGAAGTAATAAACAAGGTCCCCGTTAGAGCCTTCGCCCAAAATAAAAAAAACCGGGCGCTTTCTGCATCAGCAGAAAGGCAACCCGGCTATCTCAGGCGAGACCCGTGGCTTTCCGTCCCTATCTCGCGGCAGGTTTGGCTTTGTCCTCTTGATGATTCTTTGATACGTTGAACGCAAAAGTAGTACGATGGTAGTGATTTAGAACATGGAATACGCTTTACGAAGCTTTACGATGTGCTTAAACGAAAGAACCCCATCAATTGATGACTATTGGCGAAAGTCATGACAGCACATCTCCATGTGACTTTCATGACGAGCATGTGACAATTCAGTCAAAAAGACCCACATTCTCATCATGCACCTTGAAATCGCAATCGACAGCCCGTTCACGGTCGGCCTGGATTTCCCGTTCCCTCTCTTCTCTCCACTTGTCTAGAAGGTCTTGCTCGACCTTGAAAATTGGGAAGTTTAACGGAGACGGGTAGAGAGTCACCTGGGGCAAGGCTGTCTGAGGGATATGGAGGTGGACCGGGTGGCATGGGCCAGTTGGGAAGTTATTCGGTAATCGGTTCGAAGGTGGCAAGCGAATTCCATCAGCCCTTGCGGTCGGCGCCTAACGCGGATAACTCCGATAACTCGCGGCAAACAGGTCAATCTCCGATTTCTGCCCCTCTAGAATGCCCTATGGCCGATTTTTCCAGCCGGCCCCATATCCAACGTTTGAAATCCAGCATGGATTGATGACACACGGGAGAGCCAAGAGCACTCACGCTCCGGGGACTTGGGTTACAGAGCGTGGCGCAATCCGGCCGGCTACTGCTTCAACGTGCGCCGCAGTTACCTTGCCGCCCCTCCAACCTTTTCGCCTCGGGCGGGGGCTCAGATCCGGCCCCCTGGGTCACCAGGATCGTCGTGAGCGGGTCCGGGAGGTCCGGGTCATGGTTTGATATGGTCATTTTTCCTTGCTTTCGCTCACCGAACCCCCGATTGACGCTTAATGGGGCGGTGACGGTACTTTTTTGCGCCCGTTCTTGCCCGATATGGTAAGGCGGGAAAGGATCGAAGAGGGGGGGTTCCCATGCCAAGACGGAGGTTCCGAAGCATCGACGATGTGAGGCGCTACTTGGCCAGTCTGATAAACAGGCTGGAAGACGCCAACGACGGGCAGGTAGACGGTCAGCTCGCGGGCCGACTCGGCTACCTGGCGAACCTGGTCCTCGGGGCGATCAAGGATTCGGACATTGAGGCTCGCATAACGGCTCTCGAAGAAAGGTTAAAGAGATGAGCGTCAAGCTACGGCTCAGTAAACTGGAGAGCAGCCTGGAAAGCAGCCTGCGTAGTGGCCAGTACGATCCCCGCCGGGCCTTGGAAGAAAGCCGGGCGGTGACGATCCGCCGCTGTGAGATGTTGCTGGAGCTGCACAGGGGTTGGGGCAACGACCACACGTGTGCGGAACTTCAAGATGAGATCGACGGCCTCCGCGCGGGAAGATACGACGCCGAGATCCACGACCGGATAGCGAGTCTGGCTTTTGCCAAGCATCACGGGGGGGATGCTGCCCTTTATGCCGCGAGGGTGAGGTTGGTGCGTCAGATGATGATCAAGGCCTGGGACCGATCTAAAGGTTTGCCGACCGGGTTCTAGTGTTCGGCTTCCCGGTTTGAAGCACAGGGGGAAATCTTGAGGCCTATTACATCCTGCGGAGAGGGACGGCGGCGCTTCTGGTGCCGGCAGTACCCTTGTGCCTCGACCGCGCGGCGCGGAGAGACTGGCCCAGCTTCTCCTGCATCGAGTGCGGGTCTTATTCTCCCCAGGAGATGGACCCGGCGGATCTCCGGGTTGAAGCGGACCGCTGCCGGGCGCTGATCACGTTGGTCGTCAAAGACGGGGCGAGAGCCTGCCACTGGGATGGCCTGCTCGATCTGATCCGAGCAGAATGCAACGAGAGCGTCAAAGTCTTCGCAAGGCTTCCCCCAGGGTAAACATCATGGTAAGGGGCTCAATGAGGCACGGCTGGTAGGAGTGTATTCAATGCATAAAATGTACGATAATGGTAATGACAACGTCTACAGCAGTGACTATGACCAGTGCCGCCGTAACTATGATCAGTAGCGTTTCTTTGTTTAAGGTCCTCGTAGAGTCTTGCAGCACGATTCTTGTGTTTGGGAATAGTGATCCGTCGCGGAACCTCCGCCATACCCACGAAAGTAAAATCAGACACAGGCCTGCTAGAATTCCACCAGCTATTGAGCGCAAAAAAAGAAAAACCCAAAGAGCAAAGACAAAAAGAACCTGAAAACCACCCAGTGCCTCGGCAAACCTGGTCCCAGAAAATCGCGCATACCAGGGACGTCTCGTTTTTAGAAATTCATTTATCTGCTGAATCTTTCCTTTGAACCAAGTCTCATCGAGAGCATGGATGTGATAATGACCCCATGTCCTTTGCAAGGTAAGTGTGATTCCACAATCAAAACCGGTTTTTTCGTCAGCCCAATGACTAACAGAAAAACCGAAGTTGTTCAGGACAGGAGGAAGCTCATTTTGAAACAAATCCTCCAATGAGTCAGCCCGAAATTCCGCGTCACCGTGGGCAAAAGAAAAGCCAAGTATAGTGCGTCCTGGGGTGTCTTTTGTGAAGACCCGCGTAAGATCCTCAAGATCCTTCCGATTAAGTTTTACAGGAGGAGTGTCAATCATTTTTCTATACTCTGGCATTTTTCCTCCGACCCAATTTTTTCGCTTTGCGCAGTATTATTTTCTCGGTACGTTTAGGATACAAAAATCTGAGGAGAAAACAAACGCTTATTCCTTAGCCAGTTGCATTGACACTATGTTATTATAACCATCGGTCTTGTTGCTGTGGCCATAGCAGGTTCAGCGATATCAGAAATCAACCCTGCTTTGACGGCGTCGGATGGGTTCATCAGTACCGGCTGCTCAAAAAATCTTCTCGTCTGGAAATCACCATCAGTGAGCTTCGTTCTTTGTATGATGATCTCCTTCGTCCAAGCAACCGCTTCAGAAAGCGCTAGTGTATTGCCGGCCATAGTAGTTTGGGTGACGTTCCCCTGAGCATACGTCCAAGTATATTCGTGAAACATAAACCGGGCGTTTTTTGATGCTATTCTGTTAGATGAAGCAAGAAAGACTGGGATTGCGATGCTGGCCACGACCCCGGCGGCATGCATGGTGAGTTCAACGGGCAGAGCAGTTAGGAAAGTGTAAAGTGCTATGCCATCGTCGGTCGATCCTCCCGGGCTCGCGAATAGAATCGTGATCTTCTTAGCACCTTCGTTTACCAAAGCGCATAAACCAATCCTGAGGTTTGTGGTTGCCGGAGGAGAGATGGCACCAAAAAAAGTGATGTAACGATCAGTTGGTGGAGGCAAACCGTTCATTCAATGGACTCCTTGGTCTGTCTGTTTGGGGCAAAAAATCTCAAAAAGTGCCACAGGGGTGCTACAAACTATCGATTTTTTCAAGCTCCCAAATCGACTATCCCCGTAGAATGGTGCCTGGGACGAGACTCGAACTCGTATGGCCTTGCGACCGAGGGATTTTAAGTCCCTTGTGTCTACCGATTCCACCACCCAGGCAATAAAGAAGGGCCTCTTTCGATAGAAGTGTAGATCGAATACGCGATGCAAAATCTTGCAGAGCCGGAAATCCGGCGAAAGGGGTCCTCACGAACGTGGGATTTCCGGCAACGCTTGTTCTAAATAGCATAAGAGGCCTATCCAGTCAAAGCTTGACGTGGCAGGGCAGGGGACGACAGGTGAGAGAGCGCTAATCACCGAAGGACGCTATAGGGCTCTCCAACCGCGTTATTGAATCGATTCCGGACCATGCGGGTGCATGTGCCTCATGCCGGGTGACCCATTTCCGGTGGACCTTCGCTCAAATCGATTTTGTTGGCGCAGGTTTCGAAAAACAAAAATACGAAGCCGCGATACCTGATCGAATTTGCTGAAGACACACAGCTCTATGAAATTGTTGCTCTGTTCCACCCTCTTGCGCTTCGCGCCCGGATAACAAGTATCCGGGCCGCCCGCCGATGAGGTCACGACAAAACAGGATGCAAGAAGCAGGAAGCGAGGAGCGGGAAGATCAGGATGAAACACACGGCGACGAGTTGCCGGTGTCAACGCGTGTCTACTTTTCCTCTCCGCGTCACGTCTTGGCAAGGCGACTTAGTATCTCGGTTCCACATTGTGGGCGGCAGTGACGATGAGGTTGCCGTTTGGTCCGTAGATCACCCGGGCCGTTCCCCGGTAAGTGGTGGAACCGTCCCTGAACGTCAATTTTCCGACAGCCTTCCATGGGAAGTTCAAATGCTGCGCGCTCCAGTAATTGCCCCAATATGCCGAGAAGGGATGATCGGCGGGAGAAATCGCGGACTCGGCAGTGTCGCCGGACACACTCGACTCAGTGACGCGCTGTGACTCCTCGTCGGCCGAAATGGACGCGCGAAGCTGCTCTTTTAGCAGGGCCCATTGATCCGGGAAGGTCTCCCGGGCCTCGCGGTCCGCGTTCGTGTCGGGTTGTCCGGACGGAATTGTGATGATATCGGACTCGTAAGGTGTCTCAGGAAACAAATCGCTGGTTTGCTCCTTCACGCTTGAATTCCCGGATTGCGCCAAACCGATCGGCCTGGCATTCCGAATTTCCTCCCTTGAATAAGGCTTGGACGTCTTTTTGACTTTCGTTGACAGTTCAGGATTTACGAATAGCGGTGTTTCCATATCCCTCCCGCCTGAATTGCCCAGAAAAGGATGCGTCAACAACGCGAGCGTCAACCACATGATGAGAATAATAAACCTCGATTTTCCCTGCATATTGTTCCCTCCAATGATTTGCCCGTTTGTCTATTCTCGACCTGATACGCGTCACAGAGCAGGAGGAGATCCACGATGAAATGGATGCTCAAACCCGTGCCTTGACCCCGAGGGTGTATCGGGTTTAGCAAAAAGCATGCAAATCGGCATTATCGGTTTTCGAAAGTATGAGAGTTTTTTTGGGGAGGGATTTTCTAATATCACATAACCATCAGATATTATTATATAATCATCATTTCAACACATATGTGGAGCATTAGTGCAACCTCCTTGTTCGAGGCGAATGGTTGACAACAACGGAGACTGCCTTTAGGTTTTTCTTATCAAGATGGCGCGAAGTTTCAAGGCGTTGTACGGTTTAGAAGAATGACTATTTGGAATCTCAGGAGATAAAAGATGAGCAAGAAACTGATTCTTGGATTGGCATTGTCGCTGGTGCTCGTGAGTGGCGCATTTTTTGGCGCCCAGGCTGATTGTGGCTGTTGTCTGCCGCATATTTCCATACCTTCTCCCTGCAGTTGGTTTACCTGCAATACGTGTAATCGAGACAAGGACCTTGGTATCTATAATCCGTTTCCCGGAAGCGTCCATTCGGTAGGCGTTGCAGGTTGCTGCGGCTCGGTGAACGCGAACATGGATGTTAACCCGAATGTGAATATCGATATCAACCCGTAGTGGTGGCGCTTTGTCCGGACCAGACCTTCACCGGATGCGCGAGGGTCTTTGCAAAGATTTCGGCAGGATAAATGAGGAATCCGGAAATGTTCGATGAACCCGGAACCTGCCGGCCGGTTCCATCATAGATGCCAATACCGATTCTCTAAAGGTCGGCAGGAAAAACAAACCCCGGCGTTTCGATTTTGCCGGGGTTTTTTTCGTCAGTAATTCACCTCGAGCAATCCTTTATATCAATATGGGCGGATAAGCTCCAATGTCAGCCTATTTAAGGTACGCCTTCGCCTGGCGGTGGATGGCCGGACTGATCCGGTCCGGCACCTCGTCTACGATCCTCTTCAGGGCCGCGGCCACCAGGAGCTGCAGCTCAGGCTTCATCTTTCGCACATGCTGAAAGCTGTTCAACATCCGCCCCGCATTCGTGTAGTTAAAACGTGCGAGTTCGATGACTCTGTCGGCTATCCAGTTCACGCCACGTTCGTTCCAGATCATTTTGTGATTGTTCGCCATGGTCAGAAAAAGCGCTCGGCACCATGTCGGCTGAGTGATCCGGAAGGTCGGCCTGTTGCGCTCTTTCTCGATCTGGTCGAATACGTCTCCGCATGTTCCTCCGGCGATGACTCGCAGATAGTTGGCGTACCCGGAGATGTTCGTATGCATTTGGCCGTAGGCCTCCTCCAAAATATCGAGCCGTTCGGGGGCCGAACCGCGATTAAGGGCGCTAAGGGCGGAAATCCTGTCGTTTGCGGTAGTTGCGCGCCTGAAATGATCAAGAATGACCATATGGCTCTCAGAGTCGTCTTTTGCGGCTATAAGCTCCAGCAAAACGTTTTTGAGCATCCTGTCCTGAAGGCCGTCCAACAGGGTTTCCGCGGACCAGAGCCGGTAAGTGTCAAGAGCGTCGAACCGACGCAAAAATTCCCGGTTGTAGAGAGTATGGACGGCGAGCATCAGATGTTCCCTGGCCGCTACCAGTTCGGGGAACCATGCGACGTAGGTCCGGTCCATCGGCTGCTCGTCGATTCGAAGAAAAAAGGCCTGCAGGGCCGGCGAAAGGTAATTGTCCAAAAGGGCTTCTCCATAAAGACCGAGCCAAAGAGGATCTATTTCCTTCGCTTCACCGAGCAGAAGCTTCTTGCGTTCGACATCGGTTAACATGCGCATTGCGTCGACGCGGCAATAATGGTTCGGGTCGGTCCTGGCCTGCAGGACAAGCGTTTCGGCGTTTGCGCTTCGATTTACGAAAGTCCCGTAAAAAGAGTAGTCCCTGTTTATGGAGGCGAAAGCGGGAAGCGCCGGAAGATTTTCGAAGACCAGTTCGGTTTGGGTCGCACTGAGTTCGCAGACCCTGTCGGTTCCGGGGATATCGGCGCCGAGCCGGTCGACCAGCGCAAGCCGGACAGGAACCACAAAAGGAGGTCTCCCGTTTTCCATCCGCTGGGTCAAAATGATGTGAAACTTATTCTTGACGGGGTCCCACGACGTTTCGGCTTGCACGCTCGGGTAGCCGATCCTGTAGAGCCATTGTTTCTTGAATTCATCGAGCCGCCTTCCGGAAACCTCTTCGAAGCACTCGAAAAACTGGTCCGTGTTTGCATTGCCGAAACGATACCTTGTAAAATAGAGGGCCTTGCCCGCCGTGAAGTTGTCGGCGCCGATCAGCAGGCGCAGCATACGGATTACCTCGGCCGCTTTGACATAGGTGACGCCGTCTATGAGCTCGTCCGGATGATTGAAGCCCTCGCGGACAATGCGACCCGCATGCCCGGAGTCCTCTATGGCGAGCGGACCCAGAAGCGGATTTCGAATGCTTTCCACCTGGTTGAGCCTGACAAGCGCCGGATCGAAGACGTCCGCCATGAACTGCCTTTCCACGTCCACCGTATAGGCTTCGTTCAGCCAGACATCGAAGGGCGTCTCCATCGTCGTTTCGCTGCCGCACTGGTTGTGTTCGAACTCATGTACTATCACCGCATGGGCATAAAGAAGAAACTGGTCGAGAGTGTGTTCGCCGACCAGCGCCGCATCCGTTACGATTGTCGTATTCCCGGCGTTTTCCATCCCTCCGAAATTTGACTTTCCCATGCAGATCGTCCGATAGGTGTCCCCCGTATATTCATAGTCCTGGGTTGCCTTGACCCAAAGGACAGACTTTTTGAGGATCGTCATGGGTATTTGTGCGCCATCGGTCTGGCCGGGAGGGACAAGGTATTCGAGTTTCACGGCGCGGCCATTGTCATAGACGACCTGGTCCCTGAGAACGTCCCAGGTCCCGGCGCTGGCGATGAAAAGGTAAGGGGGCATCGGAATGGGATTATTGTAAGTTATGATTTGCCTGCCGGGTTGGCCCGGCTTGCGAACCGGAACAAGTTCCGGGTTGGTATCCGGATCGACGTCGCCGTTGCTTATGAGGTGAGTGTAGGCTACATCGGCTTCAAGGGTCGTCCTCATGGTGCATTTGGCGCGGCAGTCATCGAAAATGGGCATTATCCTCTGGAAACCCCATTGCTGACACTGAGACATGTACTGCTGGGGCGCCCCGGGCGGAGTGACGTCCCGGTAGATGCCTTCGAGAACGTGATCCGACGGGTGACAAACCGTTTTGGTGCGAACGAAAAAACTTTCCCCGGCGGTTACTGTTCGCGGCAGGAGGACAATCAGCTTGTTTTGGCCGGTAATGTATTCGTATTGAAGGGGTTCTCCGGCCGAGTCGCGGGTGGCGCACCATTCGACGCCGCGAATTTCGAGATCGCAGGCATCGAGCGATATCCGGTCAAGGTCCAACCTGGCGGTCATCGAAAGGCAATTGTCGGCTTCGACCCTGTCGTCCAAGAAATTAAGGTAGATGTCGAGATGTTCCAGGCGCACGGGAAGTTCGCCGAAGTCCTCGCGAAGGTATCTGTTTTTTTCGTCCGGCAAAATAGGTCCTCCTATACAATCTCAAGTGTTTAAGGATAATAAATCAGTGTCGAAGCCATTCCATTTACTTGCTGATTAACTGCGGCTGAGCCCGGATACATCAGCGTTTCAGGGCTCATCAAGCATTCGGCCGCGAACGACCGTATCGCCGCTGAAGCGGTCACGGATCAGGTCGAGGGCTCTGTCAAGCCGCTTCTGCCTACCGGTTTCATCGCCCACACCCCCAATGGTCATTTGACGGGGGCCCGAGCAGAGGTTCGATACTCCTATTCCTATAAGCCGTACCCTGCGCCTCAACTTGAGGTCTCCCAGGAGCCGCCGGCCGGCGTTGAAGAGGACCTCGGTGGTATCGAAAGGTTCGGGCAAGGTCCGGCTCCTGGCGCTGACCTGGAAATCCGAGAGTTTGATCTTCAGCGTTACCGTCCTCGCCGTAAACCCGAGCTTGCGCAGTTCCAGGCCGACTTCCTCAGCCTGCGCCATAAGGACCTTCTCAAGCTCCGCAATGCTTTCGGTATCCTCCGGCAACGTCCGTTCGGCGCTGATCGACTTGGGGGTGCAATGGGGCTCGACCGGTGAATTGTCTAATCCCTGTGCCTTTTCATAGAGGGAGTTTCCCCATTTGCCGAACTTCTTGGTCCAGAATCCGGCCGAGAATCTCAAGATATCCGAGGCAAAAACTATCCCCAGCATTTTCAGGTCTTCCCCGGTTTTTTGGCCGACCCCCGGGATTTTTCCAACCGGCAGTTTTTGCAGAAAATCCTTTACCTGCTCTTCCTCGATTATAGTCAGGCCGTCCGGTTTCTTGAAATCGGAGCAGATCTTGGCGAGAAGCCTGTTCGGCGCTATCCCGATCGAACAGGTGAGCGAAACTGCCTCACGGACTGTGTCTTTAACCCGTTGCGCCAACTCGACGGGCGGACCGTGCAATCTTTCGGTCCCCGTGATGTCCGCGAAAGCTTCATCGATTGAGACCTGTTCCACCAGGGGTGAAATACCCCGCAGGATTTCCATGACGATGCGGGACGCCTCTTTGTAGCGCTCCATGCGAACAGGCAGGAAAATCCCCTGCGGGCAAAGCTTCCGTGCCTGAAAAACAGGCATGGCGGAATGAACGCCATAGCGCCTGGCCTCGTAGGAGGCCGCGCAGACGACTCCCCGCATCGACCCGCCGACTATTACCGGTTTACCGCGCAACTCGGGGTTATCCGATTGTTCGACGGCCGCGTAAAAAGCGTCCATATCCAGGTGCATTATTCTTCGCTTCACAGAGCTCACTTTACAAGCATAACCGGGCAGTGAGAAAGGACCCCGACCTTGAAACTTATCGTGCCCCAGCCTTCGGCGGCGTTGTCCGGGTCGAGCTGGTGCGAGCTCATTATAATCAAATCCACTTTGTGGGAGTCCGCAAAATTGAGTATCTCGTAAACTCGCCTGCCATAAATTATCTGCTTTTCGATGCTGAGGTCCTTTTGGGCGTATTCAGAGATAAGCTTATCGATGATCTTGCCGGCGCGCGCGCCAAGCTGTTTATAGAATTTCTTGAAGTCATCGGAATCGGCGCCTTCAACCGTTTCGATCACGTGAAGCAGAGTAACCGCCGCTTTGTTTTCGAGCGCCATGTTGACGGCTATATCCATGGCTTTGCGGTTTCTTGTGGTAAGGTCGGACGGTATCAGTATGTGCTTGAACATTAACTCCTCCGGAATTGATTCAAACTGCAAAGATTAGACAAACCGAGCTCGGGTGATTAGAAATCTAAGATTGAAGCAACGCAGTAGCCAGATGGAAAATTGACTTCCTTCCAACTCAAACAATTTACTATTCAGAGGAGTCTTCTTCCAGGTGAAGAGAATCGGCTTGAAAACGAGCAGACATTCAAGGATACCGGGACATTGGGACAAGGGCGGTCGCAATATGCCGGCACTTAACAAAACAGGCGTTTACCTGATAGGCGCGCTCGGTTCCATCGCCTCGACTGTTGTGGCCGGCGCCCTGGCGCTGGGAAAAGAGCTGACATTTCCAACGGGAATGGTCACCAGTTCGGAGATCTTCGATGGCGTAGATCTTATCAGACCTGCGGACCTGGTATTCGGCGGCTGCGATATTAGAATGGAGCCGAATTCGGGTGACATTTTCGAGCAGATGGCCCCGATCTCTCCTGCAATTCTGATGGAAATCAAAGCTGAACTTGAGGAGTTCCAGCGCGAAATCGATTGCGGATGCGTAAACAATTGCGGCGAAGCAATCGAAAAGCTTGCCGGCCAAGAGTGCGCCGAGGAAAAGACACTTGAGCGGCAAATAGAAGAGATACGCGGCAAATTTCGGGCGTTCAGAAATAAACACGGGCTCGATGAAGTAATCGTCGTGAACCTTGCCTCGACCGAACCGCCCATTGCGCCCGCACCCTGTCATCTCGAATTTGAATCGCTTCGAATGGCCATCTCCTGCAACGAAAGAGAAAAGGTGAGGGCCAGCACGCTCTACTCCATAGCGGCTATTTTGGAAGGATGCCCATATATAAACTTCACTCCGTCAAACGGCGCTCTTCCGGATGCGGTCGTACAGCTTGCAGCCTCACGGGGCGTTCCGGTCATGGGAAACGATGGGAAGACCGGTGAAACACTTGTAAAATCAGCCCTGGCGCCGCTTTTTGCCTGGCGAAACCTTGAGGTAATGAGCTGGGAGGGATTCAACATACTTGGCAACATGGATGGCCGGATACTAGATCATCCCGGGAACCGGGAATCGAAAATAAGGACCAAAGACCAGGTATTGCCAAAAATCCTCGGATACTCCCCTCATGCTTCGGTCAGCATCGGTTACGTCCCTTCCCTGGGCGACCAGAAAACAGCCTGGGATTTCATTCACTTCAAAGGGTTTCTGGGCGCAAAAATGTCGCTCCAATTCATATGGCAGGGATACGATTCGATGCTTGCAGCCCCGCTGGTCTTGGACATGGTCTGTCTCGCCGAATTTGCGAAAAGGCGAGGCGAAAGGGGACTGATGCCACACCTGGCTTCATTTTTCAAGGCGCCGATTGGTGTCGAGGAGTATGCCATGCATGACCAGTTTCGCATGCTTCTCGATTACGCGGAGATTTCGAAAGGCAGACCACGGCGCGCCCGGTCGGGTTAGCCTCTGTCATGCAAATTTTCATGGGCAAAAAAAATCTCTCCATCACCACGAATGCGGTGATGAGAGATTTTCGTTCAATTCGCTGACTGCGAGTTTAACCCCGGTTCCGTCTGTTTCAATGGAAAGCCGTCACCTGCTGCACTCCGCCAAGGACTGCACTGCACAGCCTCTTCACTGAGGGTGCATATGCTGGTCTGGAGCGTGTCGTCGGTGGATTTACTGATCTCTTCGGCAACCAGGGCCGAGTTTTCAACAGGCTGGACCCAAAGGGCGGCTTGTCCCGGATGCAGGTTCGATGCCTCGTCTCTTATAGTATCGGGACTGATCCCTATTGTTGCAAAGCCGGCGACAAGGCCGGTGATGAACCCGATAAGCAGACCGCCCACAACGAAGATCGGGTTCAGAAGGAGTGTGCCGGCGATCGCGCCCATGAATGCGCCGCCGAATGCACCGGCCAAAGTGAAATAGCTCAGGTGATGAAGTCTGATCCTGCCGGATTCCGTCTTTTCCACGGTAACGACATCTTCGAGACCAAGCGCGCCATCGCGGTCCCTGTCCAGCAATTTGCGCCGGGCCTGCTCCGCCTGGGATTTATTCCTGAATATGCTCACGACCAGATCGCTCATTATATGCTCCTTTCGGAAAGGTCAATTTGGACTATTAATGCCGAAATATTCATGCTGAGAATTTAGGAACCGAAAGCCGGTGAATCAACTACATTGGAGACTAAATCGCAGAAAGGAACTACTACGGAGTACGATTCGTTGGCCTGTTGGCGACAATGCTCCGATTTTTAGCCTGAGTGTTTGAGCCGATTTTGATACAATATTTATGCATAAAGTCCGGTTGCGAACCGATTCGATTTTGTGAATGGGGGAATTTAATTTGCGGAAGTTATTTCTGATGCTGTTTTTTTCGCTTTCTCTACTGGTTCCAGCAGGCGCCCGGGATGAAAAACCGCAGGGGATCGAGCCGTTCATCTCGAATGCCACACGTCTTCTTGTCTTTTCGCCTCATCCTGATGATGAAAGTCTTGGGGCCGGTGGCCTCATTCAGCGTGTGCTGGAGGCCGGCGGAAAGGTCAGGGTGGTCTTTGTGACAAGCGGTGACGGATTTCCGGAAGGCGTGGAAAGGGAGAATCATATCTCGCACCCCATCGCAAAAGACTACCGCAGATACGGGGCGGAACGCCGTATCGAAGCTCTCAAAGCGACCGCCGCACTGGGGCTGCATGAGCACGATGTTATCTTCCTTGGTTTTCCTGACGGCGGGTTGACTTTTATGCGTTTGAAGTTTCGCGCACACCCGCTGGCGTTCAGGTCTCCTTTCACCAGGAAAGACCGTCCGCCCAAATTTGAATGCATTGTTCCCGATACGGACTATACCGGCCATGACCTGGTAAGGGAGATCCAGGAGGTGATCGCCGATTTTAGACCCGACATGGTGGTCACGACGCCGTCCGAGGACCAGCACCCGGACCATAATGCGACTTACTATTTCGTTAAAGAGGCGCTGCGCAATTGGGAAACGAAACATCCGCACCTAAAAAAACCCACAGTGTTCACTTTCCTCGTTCATTTCGGGCAATGGCCGATCTCGCAGGGCGCGGGCACCGGGTCGCATCTTAACCCTCCTGAAGGCTTTACTGACGGAAAGCGAGTGTGGATATCCCTTCCGCTGACACCCCGGGAAATGGAGACGAAGCGCAAAGCCATCATGGAATATCATTCCCAGATGCTCGTCATGGGCAGGTTTATGCTGAGCTTCGCCAGGTCCAACGAACTCTGGATGCCGGATGATTAAACGGGGAGGCTGAACCAGAAGAGAGTTTTCCCGGGTGTGCTTTCGACCCCCACTTTACCGCCGTGGGCATCGAGGATCTCCTTTACGATGGCCAGGCCAATTCCTGTGCCGCCATAATCTCTCGAACGGGACTTTTCTCCGCGGTAGAAACGTTCGAAAACAAAAGGCAGGTCCCTGGCGGCAATCCCCGGACCGCTGTTTTCAATGGTGAATTTCACATCGTTGCCGAAGCTTCCGGTTCGCACCAATACAGTTCCACCTTCAGGCGTGTACTGGAGAGCGTTCTTGAAAAGATTTTCAATCACTCGGCTGACCTTCTCGCGGTCGGCCGGCGCCTTTGCCCCGGATTCGCTCAATTCGGCGATAATCCGGATGTTTTTCTGCCTGAATTCCAGTTCGAACTTTTTCAAAGCACGGGAGGCCAAATCGGCGATCTCGATCTGCTCCAAGTCAAGATTCATCTTTGCAGCGTCGGCCCTGGCGAGGTCCAACAGGTTTTCGACAAGGAGGATGAGCCTCAGAGTTTCTTCCAGGAGCAGTTGAAATGTATCCTGCGTTGGAGCGACGACGCCGTCCTGCAGGGCCTCCATGTACCCCCTGATGTTGGTCAACGGCGTGCGAAGTTCGTGGGCGACATCGGCGACCATGTTCCTTCTGAGTCGTTCAACACGCTGCAGACCTTCGGCCATGCGGTTAAAAGCGCTTGCAAGCTCGCCGATCTCATCGTGCGAACCTGCCTGTACTCTGAACGAGTAATCGCCCTTTGAAATCAGGCGGGTGGTTTTTATCATCTGGTAGAGTGGGCGCAACACCATGTGAGTCAGCAGAAAACTGAGCAGGGCGCCGAGCGCCAGAGCGCCGATACTGGTCCAGAGCAGATAGCGGTGCACGGAGTGCACGAACATCCGGTGCGCATCGGTCGGACTGATGCGGTACTCTTTCATCAGTACGGAGAAATAGTTCGCGGCAAGAGTGTCCAGAACCAGCCAAAGCACGACGATCACCACCGCGACCACGGGGACATTGATTGCCAGCAGTTTCAGGAGCATTCCCTGTCTCATGAAAGAGGTCCCTCTTGCTCGTCATCCTGGGCCAGCCGGTACCCGAACCCTCTTACCGTCAATATATATTTCGGATCGGCAGGGTCTTTTTCAAGTTTTTGCCTCAGCTTGCCTATATGAACATCTATTACCCTGTCAACGACCTCTTCGCCCTGCGGATACAGCGCATCGAGGAGCTGTTCCCGCGTGAAGAGCCGCCCCGGCGCATTCATAAACAGTCTGAGGAGCTTGAATTCCGATGGAGTGAGGAGAATACGGCGCTTATCCACGCTCACTTCGTGTTTGCGACTGTCCAGGACCAGTCCTCCCACCTTGAGCTCATGCAAGCCGTCTCTCGGGACGGCGCTCGTTCGTCTCAATATGGCCCTGATTCGGGCGACAAGCTCACGAGGACTGAACGGTTTGACCATATAGTCATCCGCACCTATCGTCAGCCCCAGTACCCGGTCGAATTCCTCTCCCCTGGCCGTGAGCATCAGTATGGGGACATCCGAGAATTCACGTATCTTGCGGCAGACTTCCCAACCGTCGATCCGGGGAAGCATCAGGTCAAGAATAACCAGAGCGGGGTTTTTTTGGCGCATCAGGCTCAAGGCTTCCACGCCATCGAAGGCAACGGCAGTGTCGTATCCTTCGCGTTGTAGATAAAGGCTGATAAGAGTAGACGTCTTGTCGTCATCCTCAACGATGAGAACGGTGTCCGCCATGGATTTAATCCCTTGAGGTTGGTTGAATACAGGATGCCTGTCCGAAGCATACATTAAAATTCGCGATGTTTTTCCGCAAGCCTTTCGGGCGTGATTGCAATCTTTTTAGTGACGAACAGCAGAGGGTTGCGGCCGAACTCAAAGCGCGAACTGGAGAGTTCAGGTGTTTCAAGAGGCCTATTTTAAAGTTCGGCCATGTTGCTGCGGGAATCCGGCGAAGCGATTTCTCTAAAAGCTCGGGAAGGGGAGTCTCGATCCTCCAAAAGACCAATTTATGCTTGAAGTCGCTGCGCATAGTTGCTGCGAGGATCACGGAGAGCGGGATCAACTGGAATCCGAAAAGGCTTGTGACATTTTGGCGTAAATGTTTTATTTGTGCGAACCCCCCGGACCAGTCCAAAACGAGGAGATCTCTATTTATTAAAAGCCATAATTCTTTCCTTTGATCGATTCAATATCGATACGAATGACTCTCGTGCAGTTTAGATTTGTTTTCGGATATTCAAATTTTTTACTGGAAAATTGCGCGACAATCATATCGAGCGCTTTAATCTTTTCCACCTCGTCTTCAACGAATGTCGCTTTCCCGAATCCGATCACCGTACGGTGTTGCGCTTCAAAATCGCATGCTATATCGCTTTCGATAACTCCGTGATCGACCGAAATCTCAAAGCAGACGTTATTATTGCGCTTCATAATTTCTATTTTGGTTCCCACCGGCGCTGAATGGAAATAGAGCGCCGTGCCGGCGTACGCATAAAACACCGGAACGAGAAAGGGGATGTTGTTATCGGCGAGCGCAAGATGCATTACCTTCGCCGAGCGAATGATCGCATCGATTTCCGCGCGGTCGCTAATCTCCCTGTCTTTACGTCGCATAGCGCCGTGCGGATGTCCTTCAGATAAATCGTGCATAAAAAGCTCCTTATGATCTGTTCACCACTCTCAGGCTGAGACCGCCCCTGGAAGCTCGCTAGTCCCCGCATTTGGAACAGTTTGTTTCGAGAAACAGTTCGCAACCGAAATTTCTACGCCTGGGAACGTCGAATTCTGCTTTCTTGGATTCTATTCGCTGCAATCCATCTATATGACTGGAAGGAAGTCCATGCTCCAGGGCGCCTGCGGCGATGAAATCGAGGTACTCCCGGCTGGGTTTCTGCGGGTCGCCCAAGATATCTTTTTTATAAAAGAGAACCGTGCGAATTTTTCCCTGCGTGTCGGTCACACTGGCCGGGTAGTGGAAATAGGCTCCCGTTCCGTTCAGGCGTACGTCCTGCCAGGCGTCGAGCTTATCCCAGTCCGAGAAGCTCAGTTCGTAGATTACGCCCCAAACCTCCCGGCCCGGGGCCTCGATAACGGTTTCCATAGCCCCGTCCCAAGTCTTGGAATAGCCGAAAAAAGCGACCCGATGGTTAGGAAGCTTCGCTATGGCAATCGCCTTGGGATTGGCGCAACGCGCACGGATCTGCTCCTTGTTCATGTTGGAACCGTAGGCGAAAAGATACAGTTCGCCGGGTTTTCCGTTGAATACCATGCAATTGGCAAGTCCGCGATCGGCTTTGTCCTCCGATACTTCCGCCATATTCAACCTCCATGAATCCACGAACGAAAATTCCACAAAGAGAGGAAACCACCGGAATTAAAACTCAGAACCAAATTTGGATATTCGAAAATCCGCAGAGGCAGGGTTAAACCACGATCCGGTGCATGCATGGCGCCTGCGGAAAATCGAGGGTGACTTTGACGCGGCTAAAAGCCAGCGCAGTCATTTCACCAAACGTTAAGGATCCATTCCTTGTTGTGTTTGTATTCCATGTCGGCGAAAAGCGTGTTCGCCATCTGCTCGGCAAGCCATATCGCACCCGCGTATCCGACGACCGGATGGCGGTACAGACCCGCACGATCATAGGTGGGGAAACCCACTCTTACCAAGGGAATATTGTTGTCGATGGCGGTAAACCGCCCCTTGGAATGCCCCAGAATGAGATCGAGTTCGAACCCCTCGCTCTTGATTCGGTTCTCCAGTTCCCATAAATCCGCATTCGTGATGATCTCCATGTCATAAGCGATGTTTTCCTGAAGCGCCTTGATCCGGGGATCGTTCCCGTAGTTTGGGTTGTCGTCGCCGAGAAGCAGCAGCACGGGCTTCATCTCCAGATCGAGGCAGAACTCCGCAAGGCCGATGACGAGATCGGGGTTCCCGTAGATCGCGACTTTCTTGTCGGCGAGAAACATGTGCACCAGATCGGTCAACGCATCGATAGCAAGTCCCCGTTCACGAACGAGCGATTGGGGAATTGGCTTTCCGGTCATGGTCCTCAGGTTATGCAGAAAGGTGTCCGTGTTACGGATGCCGATCGGGGTCGGCCCGATGATTGCCGGGACATCGAATTCTTTTTCAAGAAAGTCGGCAGCCTTGCCACCCTCGTACCTGTTCAGCGCGATCGTTCCAAGGGCGTTTGCCGTTCCGGTCAGGTCTTCGATGGTTGTGTCGCCGTGGGAGACCGTGTTCCCGGATGGCATCAGAGGGGAATCGAAGTTTTCGATTTCGAAAAGTACGGTCGCATCGATCTGCATTTCCGACAGCAGGTGTTTGAGGGCGCTCACGTCCCCGGGATTGGCCCAGCCGGTAATCAGGTTGAGTTTTCCGTTGGCTTGTTCTTTTCTCGCAAAATGGCTCACAAAATCCTTCACCGCAACATCGTATCCGCTCACCATGCTGCCTACAAAGCTGGGGCTATGAATCGGAATGAGATGGACTTCCCGGCCGGCGTATTTCTCCTTCAAAAGCCCACCATTGAGTTTGGTCACAACACCATCGATATCGTCGCCGATGACTTCCGTCGAGCATGTTGAGATGATCGGGATTATTTTTACATGCGGATACCTCATCAAAAGCACATCGACCGCTTCTTCAACGCGTTTGACGGCGCCAAACACCGCACCATCCTCGTGGACCGAGGAAGACGCGATTTCGAAGCTTTCCTTGATATGCTGTGAGATCAGCAGGCGTACAAACATCACGCATCCCTGCCCTCCATGGACGATCCCGATACAGTCCTTTATTCCTATACTGGCGTACTGTGCGCCGCAAGGCTGGCAGGTGAATATCGGGTTGATAACACCGGCACGGGACCTTTCCTTTACTTCGCAAGGCATGATAATGCTCCTCGTATGAGACATACTTGTTAACAACACTGAGCACTCATTTCGTCAAGCTTCGGCGGGGCGTCACCCTGCAGTGAACCTCGCGTAGCGCGGAAGGCATCCCGTTCGGCTCATCCGTCATACGCGTCGGGTGACCAGCGGGATGCCTTCTTAATAGTGCCGGTCGGTAAGCTCGCGATTGAGCGACCCGGTAATGGTCAAGTAGTCCATACGCTCATGGAGACACCGCATGAGTTGCTTGATTTCAGCTTTATCCATCGCGGCCAACCACGGGTACCGACTTTTGAAAGCATCAGCCAGACACACTGCATCCACCCACCAGCATCTGTCAGCCGGGGTCTCGAGTTCGACAGGCTCGCCGCACAAGAGCTGCCTGGTTTTGGTTAGGATTCCCTCGTTTTGATCCTTTCGGTCCCAAGCACGAGAGTGAAACTGCCAGAGACATTTCTTCATGATGTAATTTACGAGTTGCTCGACTTTTTCTTTTATAAGGTCTTCCATTGCGTTTCCTCCCTTACACCACATCCGCAAGCTTTGATTCAAAGCTTGAATAGGTCTTTTTACGCAATTCCGGAAGACAGTCATATTTACCTGTATACTGTCTCAGAGAGCTTGAAGAAATCACGTCCTCGCTTAAATTGGCGTCCGATAGCATTCTTTGTGTCAAGAATCCTTTATCCGCAGGTATCTCATCCTTGCTGATATCCACGCAGGCAAGCTGATGTATCGGCGAATAGATTGCGTTGTATATGTCACGGGCAAACCTGACCCATCCTTCATATCCCTTCCAGGGACCGTTGTGGTACGCATGCGCGTTGAGGTACGGGACCCGAATCTTTTTGGCAACCTCGCCCGGACGTTTGCCGGTGAAAATGATGTCCGGCTTCAGGGTCTGCATGGTTTCGAGCCCTTCGAGCTCATTGGGATCGTCGATGGCGAGCGCGCCTTCCTCGCACCGGGAAATGCCCTTTTCCATGTCGCCTTGATGACCGAATTTCGTATACACGGAGACTACATCGACTCCCATCTCTTCATGAATGACATGCGCCCAGTGCCAGAGTTTGGAGCCGCCCGGCCAGAGACACACTCTTTTCCCTTTCAGGCGTTCCTTGTACCAGTCGAGTTCCGGCTTCCATCTGGCGGTTTCCTCGTCGATGATGGCCTGGGCTCTGTCTTCGATTCCGAAGAATAAGCCGATTTTCCTGAGTGACACTGACACCGGTTCAAAGCCAAACCCGTCGATATCAAGCCGCGGAATTCCGTATCTTTTCCTGAGTTCGTTGCAGATGTATTCCGCGGAACGCGCACATTCGAGTACGTTGAGGTGCGCGCGGTGCATAGCTCTGAGGTCGTCGTAGGATCCATTTCCGGTGAAGGTGGAAAGAACCTGAATACCCATTCTCTTGAAGAAGTCCATCATGACTTCCTGATCGCCCTGGATATTATACTCTCCAACATAATTGATGACGTAATCGCTGGTGATTTTCGGCTCAACCGTTCCGACCTTCTGGTTGATCCATGCGATATTGATCTTGTGGTGTCCTCCCGACTGGCTCGGTCCCCCGAATCCGGGAGAATTGCAGACAAAGATATCGACATCGGGCATTTCATCCATCACTTCCTGGGCAACCGCGTTGATATCATCCCCAATCAGCGCGGAAGCGCACGTTTGGTAGATGCTCATTCGCTTCATATTGGGAAAGGCCTTGAACGCTTCAATAATGTTTTGCTTGAGCAGTTTTTCGGCGCCGAATATGACATGCTTTTCCTTCATGTCCGTCGCATAGGTATACTTGATCTGAAAGTTGTCATTGTCGCTTATATAGCGTTTGGTTTGCCATGTATCGTAGGTGCATCCGATCGGTCCATGACTCATATGGATGACATCCTTCATGGGTGTGCCGATAACATGCTTGGCCCCGCAGTACGCGCAACCGCGTTCTGAAATCGACCCGGGAATAGTGTTGAGGTACCCGAGTGGAAGAGCTGCCGTCAAATCCTCGCCATGACCTTTGATCACAGCGTGCTTCTTCCTTTCAGGAATGCATTTGCTACAGCTAAACTCGTGATATGGCATCAGGAACTCCTTCTTCGCCGATATTTTCCTTACATAATGGCTTTTTCGCCCTCTTCATCGGTTCGGACCCTTACGGCATTATCAACCGGGCAGATAAAGATCTTGCCGTCTCCTATCTGCGCTGTCTGGTTAACCTTGATGATCGTCCGCACAACCAGATCGACATCGGGATCGCGAACCACTATTGAAATAAGTCGTTTCGGAATGTACTTCATCCCGCCGGATTTACCCTGTCCCTGAAGTTCCATGGGAATGTCGCATGTGACTTCACTGGCGATTCCCCTTTGTTTTCCGCGTCCGATTGCGAACACCGCCGTGATGCTCGGAAACCCCAGTTTTTCGAGAGCATCTTTGGTGGAGCCGACTTTTTTCGGGCGGATGATTGCAATGATTTCTTTCATATGCGTCCCTATGTATTGTCCCCTGTGAATCGAGCGAAATTAAGAGAGTGGCTGAGCCGTTCCTGTTGCAATAATGCCGTTCTGTCTGGCCGGGAATCTCATAGCCCCAACGACGACTGCAAACAAAAGCTATTGAAAGAAACGATCACGCCGGGCCGGTCAAGCCACCGATTGAGCCGGATGAGTCCCGGCTTGCAGACTAGCCCGGTATACTCCCAAAGGCGACGGTAATTGGATGCGGTATGCCCGCTCAAAGGCCTTTGGCGCCGGTGCGTACCGTGTACACGTCTTCGACCGGGGTTATGAAAATCTTCCCATCTCCGAAGTTCCCGGTGTAAGCTTTGTGCCTGATGAGATTGAGGACCTCCTCGACATGTTTATCCTCAACGGCCATCATGATCATCACTTTGGGAAGTTCGTCGTAATGGACTGCTCCAACGGTAATACCCTTCTGCTTGCCGCGGCCAAAAACGTGGATTTTTGTCATGGAAAAAAAACCCGCTTCGGCAAGACCTTCCGCTATGTCGTTTGTAGCTTCCGGGCGTAATATCGCTCTGATCATCTTCACGTAATTTCTTCCTTTTCGATCGGGTATCAGTCTGCAATGCCGTATTTAACGACCATCAGCTCGAGCTCATCCATGGTAAGCGGCTTGGGTATGGAGAACGTTTTGTTTTCTATGATTTTGCGCGCAAGCTCGCCATATTCCTTCGCCTGGTTTTCGGTGGCGTCATATTCGACGACGGTTTTTTTGTTGAACTCGGCCTTCTGGACCGTGTTGTCCCGGGGAACGAAGTGAATCATTTGCGTTCCGATCGCCTTGGTGAACTCGTCCAGGAATTCTCTTTCCCGGTCCACTTTGCGGCTGTTGCAGATGACGCCGCCCAGACGGACGCCGCTCTGTCGCGCGTACTTGAGAAGACCCTTGCAAATGTTGTTTGCCGCGTAGATCGCCATCATCTCGCCGGAGGCGACGATGTAGACTTCCTGCGCCTTACCCTCGCGGATCGGCATTGCGAAACCACCGCACACCACGTCGCCGAGGACATCAAAAAAAACGAAATCGAGATCGGGTGTGTAGGCCCCATTGTTTTCCATTAAATCAATGGCCGTGATGACGCCGCGTCCCGCACAACCCACGCCAGGTTCGGGACCTCCCGACTCGACGCAGCGGATTCCCATGAAGCCGACTTTGATGACCTTGTCGTTTGTGACTTTTTCAGCGCCTTCTTCCCGCAGCACATCCATGAGGGTTTCCTGGGGCTTTCCTCCGAGGATGAGCCTTGTGGAGTCGGCTTTCGGATCACAGCCATGGATGAAGACCTTCTTGTCATAGAAGTTGGCCATTGCCGCGGCAGTGTTCTGCTGCGTCGTGGACTTCCCAATTCCGCCCTTGCCGTAAAATGCGATCTTCCTAGGCATTTTTAGAATCCTTTCCGATGGCTGAGGTTTATGTGCCGGCTCGGCTTTTTGTAATGCCGCTTCGGTCTGATACCAAAGCAAGTGCAATGCCATGTGGGATGACACAACTCAACCATGCGTTTTTCCGTAATATTTTCATCTTCGAATGGTCTGAGGGCTCATTCAGGACAAAAAGCCATGTCCAGTTTCTTACAATCCTCTCCTCTTTTGTAAGTTTTGGGACAGTTATGAAGGGAAGCCATGAGGAGCCAGCCAGGCTCAAAGGGTAAACAATCGAGACACAAATCAACTGGTATGTGCTGTTATCGAACCGGGAGACCGCATTCCGTCCGCTTTCAAAGCTGGCTCTCAAACGGCGCCGGAAGTGCTCTTGAGCCGGACTGCCCCATGGCATGGTAGATGCTAGTGCATAGAAACAGAGAGCTTAATGCCTAATACGGAACTTCTGGCTGCGATTGAGGGGGCGAAGAGATGTTTGAGTTGCTTGAGGGAGCTGCGGCGAGGCCGCATTTGACTCTGGATTCCCATCCCTGCTTCAACCATGAAGCGCGGCTCACGCACGCGCGAGTCCATTTGCCGGTTGCTCCCGAATGCAATATGCAATGCAGATACTGCGACAGGAAATTCAATTGTGTGAACGAGAGCAGGCCAGGCGTGACTTGTATGGTGCTGACACCGCGCGAGGCCCTGGATTATCTCATGGAAATGGAAAAGAGGACTGACAACCTGAGCGTCGTTGGTATAGCCGGGCCGGGCGATCCCTTCGCAAACCCCGAGGAAACCCTTGAGACGCTCCGTCTCGTCAGAGTGGAATATCCAAAAATGATGCTCTGCCTGGCGACAAACGGCCTAAATCTGCTGCCCTACGTCTCCGAGTTGTCCGCGCTCGGCGTCTCGCACGTGACAATAACCGTGAATACCACAAAGCCTGAAACCGGCGCAAAAATCTACTCGTGGATAGCCAGCGGTGGAGTCCGTCTCAAAGGCGCTGAGGCCGCTAGGCTCCTCTGGGAGAGGCAGAAGCTCTCCATCATGGCACTGCTCTCCTGTGGAATCCTGGTGAAAATAAATACGATCCTGATTCCAAACATCAACGAGAGCCAGATTGTCGACATAGCTGAGACGGTTGCCGGGCTCGGAGCCAACATCCTGAACATAATACCTCTGCATCCGACGCCGAACACTGAGTTTGCCTCCCTGCCCGAGCCGGGCGCCGCACGAATCACAGCGCTCCGTGCGCAAGCAGGAAAGAGTCTCCCGCAAATGACCCATTGCATGCGCTGCAGGGCCGACGCCGCCGGCCTGCTAAACGCCCCTTTGGACGCAGCGAGACTCCGGGCAATCAAAGAGGAGTCGGAAGCCGCCGGGCTGAAATCATGCGCTTCGGCGGAAAGCCGCCCTGACTCGGCGCATTGGAGCAAAACACGGAGAATTCGGCAAACGCCTAGAGAAATTGAAAATCTTGAAATCAGTGCCGTGCGCCCTTATGTGGCCGTAGCCTCAATGGATGGCCTTTTCGTGAACCAGCATTTGGGGCAGGCTGATCGGCTCAGGATATACAAGCCGGGCATAGGGCGGCCGGAGATGGTGGACTTCAGGGCTACTCCTCCCCCGGCCAAAGGCGTTGGCCGCTGGAGGGATCTCGCGAAAGTCCTGAAAGACTGTGGCCGTCTTCTCGTAGGCGGTATAGGCTACGGCCCCCATGTGATCCTGGCAAACCGGGACATAAAAGTCCATATCATAGAGGGAAGCATCAAAGAAGCTCTGGAACTCGTCGCTTCGGGAGGCGACCTTGACACCATGGTTAAACCGGAGGCCGAAACTTGCTGCAAGCCTTGCCGCAGCGGCGGTATGTGTGGCTGGGCGTGAGACCCGTTGCCCGGCTTGGAATTAAATTACGCCTCGGCGACTCTTCTAACGCCATTTCGACGGTCCACTTGCACAGACCCCGGAGCGTCGTGATCTGCGAAGGCCGGACTTGGACGTGGCCTGCGGCGAGGAATTGTTGATTTTGAATGAACGGGATGCCGGATGAGCAGATCCGGGAATTTCTTTTGGCATAAGACCAGGATAGCGAAACAGAGGGCGACTTGACGCAAACCGCACTTTCAATGAGTTCCTCTCCAGGAGGCCAACGAGTGAATGACAGCAGGTTGGAGTCCGACGAACACGATTGCAACTACAACTATACGATCGGTAGCGGCTGCGAGGCAAAAGTCCTGCCGTTGCTCTTTCAGTTGAGCAAGGTGCTCGGCGAAAGCGAAAGCCTCTCCCGGGCCATGGCCATACTGCTACAGATCATGGGGCGCAATTTGGGGGTAATACGCGGGATGGTGAACCTGTATCATCGCAGAACAGGCAAGATTTTCATCCACGAGAGTCTCGGGCTCACAGAGGAGGAGGAGCATCGCGGCATCTACGCACCCGGCGAAGGCATCACAGGGAAAGTCGTAGAGACCGGCCGCTCGATCATCGTTCCCAAGATAGCCGACGAGCCGAACTTCCTTAACCGCACTCAGAGCAAGCTCACCGAAGCCTACAAGAACTTCTCCTTCATCTGCGTGCCGATCATGCGCGGCAAGAAGGTGCTGGGCACCATCAGCGCCGAGAAGAACTCCACCAGCCGTGAGCTTCTCAACAGAGACCTCGAGATCCTCACGATCATAGCCACAATGACCGCCCATGCGGTTGAGCTATACCTCATCGAAAATGAGGAGCGGACCTTCTGGGTAAGGGAGAACCAGCGCCTCCGGAACGCCCTTGAGGAGAAGTACCGCCCCTCCAACATTATAGGCGACTCCAAGCCCATGCGCGATGTCCACGCCATGATCGAAAGGATAGCGCAGGCCAAGACGACAGTGCTGATCCTCGGCGAGACCGGCGTCGGAAAGGAGCTTGTCGCCAGCGCGATCCACTACAACAGCAGCCTGGCGGCAGGCCCCTTCGTTAAGTTCAATTGCGCCGCCCTGCCTGAAAACCTCATCGAAAGCGAACTCTTCGGTCATGAGAGGGGTGCTTTCACAGGGGCCAGCAACCAGCGCATCGGACGCTTCGAAGAAGCCGACGGCGGTACAATATTCCTCGACGAAGTCGGCGAACTTCAGCTTGCCATGCAGACAAAACTCCTGCGCGTCCTTCAGGAGCGTAGCTTCGAAAGAGTCGGTGGCAATAAACCCGTCAAGGTGGACATCAGGGTTATAACGGCAACCAACAAAGATCTTCCGAAGATGGTGGCCGAAGGCAGGTTTCGTGAAGACCTCTTCTACCGTCTGAACGTCTTCCCCGTTACAATCCCTCCGCTCCGTGAGCGCGGAAGCGACATCATCACTCTAGCCGACGTTTTTGTCGCCCGCTTCGCCAAGGAGAACGGCAAGGAGATCAAGCGCATCTCGACCCCTGCCATTGATATGCTCATGAGCTATCATTGGCCGGGCAACGTCCGCGAGCTTGAAAACGTGATGGAGCGCGCCGTCATTCTCTCCGATGACAATGTGATCCACGGCTACAACCTGCCACCCTTGCTCCAGAGGGCGATCGTCTCCGGCACAAACAGCAAAGTCGGATTCCAAGCCAAGCTTGACGCTGTGGGATACGAAATGATCGTTGAAGCCCTGAAAAACACTCGAGGCAACATGACCAGGGCCTCAAGGGAACTGGGCATCACGCGCCACACACTCAAACTGCGTATGGACAGGTTCAAGATCGACTACCGCAAGTACCGCCCGAGCTGAAGATGGCTGGAGGCTCAAGGAGCCTCGCCGGTTCCGCCCTGACGAAATCATGAGCAAATTTCAGGCGTTTCTCCCACCGGATAACTCTTTCTCATCACCCTCTCTAGAGCGCGATGCCATTTTGACGCCGGGACCGATGTCCATTTGTCCTTTTTGAGTCAATCATTACCATATCTTTACACTCGCTTGAGCTTTTCATTACCGTCGAGCATTACTTTTGACAATGCCGGAGACGGACCTGCCGGCCAATCAGCCGCCTGGCGCGGAACGCATGGACGGCAATTCGAGAGGAGAACCCGGAATTGAAAGCGATCATACTGGTTATATTGATTGTAGTGACAGGGCTCGTGCTGTTGGGATTGCGAAATTCGAACGGCCCGCGAGCCGAGAAGAGTTCCGTGGCCGATGAAGAATATGGCAAATTCCCCGGGGCCACATTTGCGGGAGGGTGTTTCTGGTGTGTCGAGTCCGATTTCGAGAAAGTGAGCGGCGTCGTTAAGGTGATATCGGGATATACAGGCGGACATACCGAAAATCCCACCTATGAGGAAGTTTCGTCCGGGAAAACCGGCCATGTGGAAGCCGTTCAGGTCATCTACGACCCCGAAAAAGTGACATACGGGGAGTTGGTGGATTATTTCTGGAGACACGTGGACCCGACCGACCATGGAGGACAGTTCGTCGATCGCGGGGCGCAGTATCGCAGTGTTATTTTCTACAATGACGAGGAGCAGCGGAAGGTGGCGGAAGAATCAAAGCGCAAACTGGAGGCTTCGGGTCGTTTCGATAAGCCGATTGTCACTGAGATAATAGCAGCTTCAAAATTCTACCCTGCCGAAGAATATCATCAGGGCTATTACAGGAAAAATCCGCTACGCTACCGTTATTACAGGTTTAATTCCGGAAGAGATCAATTCTTGGCTAAGATATGGGGGAAAGATATGGAAGTTCATGAAACGAAAATGAAGGCCGATGACCGTGACATGCAGATGGAGAAATATTCCAAACCCGATGATGAAACGCTCCGAAAGAAGCTTAGCGCAATTCAGTATACGGTTACCCGGAAGGATGGCACCGAACCACCTTTCAAAAATGAGTATTGGGATAACAAGAGGGAAGGCATCTATGTGGATATCGTATCCGGTGAACCGCTTTTCAGTTCGCTTGACAAATACGATTCAGGGACGGGCTGGCCGAGTTTTACACGCCCATTGGAGCCTGACAATATAGTGGAAAAGAAGGATCGTGGCTTTTTCATGGTGCGGACTGAGGTCCGGAGCAAACACGGCGATTCACACCTCGGGCATGTGTTCAACGATGGACCGGCGCCGACCGGCTTGCGCTATTGCATGAATTCAGCCGCCCTGAGGTTCGTTCCCAAGGAGGATTTGGAAAAGGAAGGCTACGGAGATTATCTCAGCCTGTTCAATCAAAGTCATTGAAGTTTCGAAGCGGCTCCAGCCCGGCTTCGCCCGTTAATGAGCAGTGGGGGGCATGCCGTCAGCATTGAACTTGACGCTGTATGGCGCCATGCTATAAGGATGTCGGATAGTGGTGATGCCGAAACCTTGCGGGGTGCGGGAGAAACAATCTCCCGCCCTTTTTAGCTTTGAAGCCCGTTTTGTTGCCGAAACGGTCTCGTCATCAGGGCTTATCCGTAATTAGGCCTTTTAGGGACCGCGCCGGATTTTGAGACTGATTTTGTTCGCGACGATTGAGCAAAACCGCAGGCGTAGCCGGCCTAGGTTGAGGATTTTGCGATTGAGGAGCGGCCGAAGCGATCCAAAAGCCGGATGCGGGCACGAAGGATTTATTTACGGACAAGCTCTTAGTGTAAGGCCCGGAAATCCGAGGAGGGAAGAGGTGCTACAGGTATTGACGATACTGCTGTTCGCCGTTATGACTCTGGCCCCCGCAGGCGCCCTTGCGGAAAAGCAGAAAAACGTTGAAAAACCCAAGAACGCAGAAAAGGTAAAGGCCATAGAACCGCTCTTAACTAAAGACACGCGGTTGATGCTCTTTTCACCGCATCCCGACGACGAGAGCCTCGGAGCGGGAGGTCTCGTTCAGCGCGTTCTTAAAGTCGGCGGAAGCGTTCAAGTGGTCTTTATGACGAACGGGGACGGCTTTCCGGAAGCGGTTGAAATGGGAGGGCATATCTCCAATCCCACCGCAAAGGACTTCCGGGAGTATGGCGAGGATCGCATGGATGAGTCCCGCAAAGCCCTGGCGACCTTGGGGATGAAACAGAGCGATATTATTTTCCTGCGTTTCCCCGACGGCGGGTTGACCGCCCTTCGTCCAAAGCAGCATGGAAAAGCGGAGGTCTACACGTCTCCCACCACAAAGGAAAACCGGCCTTCGGCTCTTTCGGTTCTTGTGCCCCAGGCGGGTTATACCGGCCAGGGGCTTCAAATGGAAATCGAACGGGTGCTCTCGGATTTTCGCCCTAACATGCTGGCGACAACCGGTCCCGAGGATACACATCCGGACCATTCGTCAACACACTTTTTCGTAAAACAGGCATGGAAGCATTTGAGCAGGGAACATCCCGAGTTCAAGCCCGTATGGCTCATCTACCTTATTCATTACGGTCAGTGGCCGATGGGACAGGGATCCGGGACGTGGTCGAAGCTCAGTCCTCCCGATGACTATCCCGACAAGGCGAAGTGGATCCCACTGCCCCTTACGACCGAGGAAGCGACCACAAAACGCAAAGCCCTTCTGGAGTACCAGACGCAGATGATCGTCATGGGAAGGTATCTCTTAAGCTTTGCCAGGGCCAACGAGCTGTTCAGATTCGACGATTGATGCTTTTCGCAGCGATGTAGGGCGCTTCAAGCCCCTGTACAAAATCCATGATGAATGTAAGGTGTTCCCGCATAGCGTTATATGCGGCTTCCCGATCTCGTGCCTGGACTGCCCTGACAATATTGCGGTGCTGCCGGACGATCGCTCCGAGAGTGACGGGTTCAGTGTACAGGAACAGGAGGCCCTTGGTCCGGCAGGAGAGCAGATCGTAGAAGTTTTTCGTAATATGTATCTGGGCGGTATTTTTCGTGGCATAGGCCACAGCCATGTGAAACGCAAGATTTGCGTTGCTGCCGGCCTCCCCTGAGCTTATTCGCGATTCCATATCCACGAGGCTTTTTTCCATATCCCGGAGGTCTTCTTCGGTCGCTCTACGAGCGGCCATTATCGCCCCGTTGCATTCGAGGCCCAGTTTGACCTCCAGCAGGTCGGCCAGAGACAGGTCCCGGTAGTGCGGCAGACCAAGCGGGTTCTTTTCCGCGGCGGGTTCGACGACAAAAGTGCCATGTCCCTGCCTGTGTTCCAGCAGATGGAGCGCGACCAGCTTGTTTATGGCCTCCCTTACCGTGGGACGGCAGACCCCCAAACTCTCTGCCAGTTCGCGTTCGCTCATGAGCTGATCGCCGGGTTTGAGGCTTGCTTTGAAAATCAGGTCCCGCAACTGTTCAAAAACCTGGTCGGAAACGCGTTTTGGTTTGATCGGCATGAGCATTGACATCTCACTCCAGCGAATCGGCGTAGATTTCGATTGCGTGTTTCACCCGGATGCGCTCACCCGCCTGAGATAGCATATCGCTTATCTGGAGCATGCACGCCGGGCAGCTCGTGGCAACCGTCGAGCACCCGGACCGCACGATAGAGTCACGCTTGCGCTTTCCGATCGAGGCCGATATGTCGTAGTGTTGAAGGTTGAAACTTCCCCCGGAGCCGCAACACTGGTCCGAGTCGCTCATCTCCTTGAAAATATACCGGGGATTGGCGCGAAGAAGTGTTCGAGGCTGTGCCGAAATTCCGAGCGATTTTTTCAAATGACATGGATCGTGATAAGTAAGGAGAGCCTTTTCGCCTTCATAATTGACAGCCGGCGCCGCAAGGCCTGTTTTATCGACCAGAAACTGGCTTATATCCATCGTTTTGTCGGACAACTCCTGCATTGCCGATCTTTCTGCTTTGCTCAGATCTTCGGCGAACATCGGCCAGAGCTTCTTAATGGCGGACGTACAAGTCGCACAGGCCGTGACCATGTAGTCGAGATTGCCTCCTGAGAACCTGGCAAGATTGTAGCGAATCAGTTTCTGAAAGCTCTTGAGGTCCCCCGAGGCGAGTGCGGGTATCCCGCAGCAGCCCTGGTCGTCAGGAAGAAAAACACCCACCCCGTTGCGTTCAAGCGCGCGCAATACCGCATTGCCGACGTCCGGATAAATCTTGTCGATCACGCAACCCACGAAGAAACCGGCCTTGAGTCCCGAAGCACCATTTGTGTCGAGCCGGCCCGCAGCCGCATGAAAGGAGACCGGCGCAAAGGTTTTCATATGCCTCTGAGCCATCGGAAAGAAAAAGCGCGCGCATGAAGTGCCAAGGAGCTCATCCACGGGCTTTACAAAGATCCCCTGGAACCTGCTCGCCAGTTTCACGAAGCTGTCGAAAAGCTTCGGGTGGACAAGCATGCCTCGAAAGATGATCTTTTTCGCCGGCGAAAGCCCCATGTAGCCAACCAGGATGGCTCGCGCCTTAAAAAAGATATCCAGCACTTTGACGCCGCTCGGGCAGTTGGCGGAACATGAGCCGCAAAGAAGGCAGCGCATCATTCGATCCTGCACTCCCCCGGCGTCTTTGAACATCTCTTGGACAAGACCGTCGAGCAAAGCCAGTTTGCCGCGGGCTACATCGGCCTCACGGCCCGTTTCGGCAAAAACAGGGCACACGGCCTGGCACATCCCGCACCGCATGCAGACCACAATTTGGTCTTCCAGTTCCCTTACCAGCGCGGCCAGTTTTTTCATGTCAACCATGCTCAGTCTCCAATAATCTTGCCGGGGTTGAGAATGTTCTTGGGGTCCAGTGCCGCTTTAATCCGGCGTGAGTAGAGGATGGTGGCGCGGCCCGTTTCTTTTTCCATGTATTTCGACTTGGCTTTCCCGATCCCGTGTTCTCCCGACAGGGTACCTCCGAGCGCCAGCGCGCGATCGAAAATTTCACCGATGGCTTCCTCGACACGAATCCATTCTTGCGTGTCTCGACGGTCCGTCAGAATGGTCGGGTGAAGGTTGCCGTCACCGGCATGGCCAAAGGTCCCGATTTGCAGGTTGAACTTTCGGCTGATTTCGTTAATGGACCGTATCATTTCAGGGACCTTGCTTCGCGGAACGGTGGCGTCTTCCAGGACTGTCGTGGGCTTGAGCCGGGACAATGCCGAAAGCGCAATCCGGCGGGCTTCCCAAACCTTGTCCCGCTCCCGGGCGTTTTGAGCCACGCGAACCTCCATGGCTCCCATCCGGCGACAAAGTTCTTCGACCTTCGCGGCTTCATCGGCAACCTGCGCCGGATGGCCGTCAACCTCGATCAGCAGAAGGGCCGCGGCATCGACGGGAAGCCCGGCGTGGGCGAAGTCTTCCACCGCGCGAATGGTGAAGTTGTCCATAAATTCAAGCGTTACAGGGACAATGCGGTTTGCGATAATCGCCGAGACGGTCTCGGATGCCTTCAAAGACTCGGAAAAAACGGCCATCATTGCCTTTTGAGTGGCGGGCATGGGAATAAGCTTAAGAATGATCTTGCTGAAAACTCCCAGAGTCCCTTCGGAGCCAACCAGCAGACCGCCGAGATTATAGCCCGTCACGCATTTAACAGTTCTTGCGCCTGCTTTTATCAGTTCCCCCTCCGTATCAAAAAATTCCAGGGCCATCACGTAGTCGCGAGTAACTCCATATCGGAGCCCACGCAACCCGCCGGCGTTTTCGGCCACGTTGCCGCCAAGGGTCGATACCGCCTGGCTGCCGGGGTCCGGAGGATAGAAAAGGCCTCTCGACTCCACCGCGGCTGCCAGTTTGGCCGTTACTACCCCTGGCTCGACAACGGCGTAAAGGTCCTCTTCGTTTATCTCGATGATTTGGTTCAGGGCCACGGTCAGTATTACAACCCCACCCGGCGTTGGGATGGTCCCGCCGCTCAAATTGGTTCCGGCGCCCCGGATAGTGATCGGCAATGCATTTTCACCGCAAAGCCGGACCGCTTTGCCCAAAGCTTCGCTTGTCGTCGGCCGCAAGACGATCGAGGGCAGGGAAGGGGCCAGCACCGCGGCGTCATAGGAGTAGGCGACCCGGTCGGCTTCGTCCCGGAAGACGTTTTCTTTTCCGAGCACTTCGCAAAACTTGTTGAACAGTTTATTATCGGCCATCGGCTTTCCTTTTCACTCAGGGTTGCAGCCCTCTTGAGAAGCGGTAAGACCAATTTGCTGGACTCATGCCCATTCCATGAGGAGTAATGATAGATATTAGAACAATATCGGACGGTTAGTCAAGTTAATTATATCAGCGGGCTTTGCCGTGACACACTTTTCGCAGATGGTATTACCAATATGCTGTTGCATTCCAGAGCGAAACAAAAAATCTTGTCAACTTTGAAGCGGATATTAATTATCTTAGGGTCTACATTCGATCCTTGGCAACAGTTTTCAGTTTTTATTTTTTAGTTGAAACCTAACTTTCTGACGCCCTGCTTCTCGTCTTTTGCTAAAAACTGGTGCGCTTACAAAGTTCCCATCTGTTGGCGGGTGGTGGTCACCCCGGCGGAAAGCCGGGGTCCAGTGATTTTAACCAGCCGAAAAGACACCGGATGCCGGCCTCCGAGGCTGTGTCACAAAGGCGATAGATTGCGTATTTCCCCCCTTTACTAACCCTACAACGACAGAAAGGCTTTTTGACAGGATTAACAGGATTAACAGGATTATGAACTCTCCGCTTCTCGGGGTGTATAAAAGGAAGTGGAATGAACGAAGCATGAAGCACTAACTTCATTCC